>SDBT01010333.1_pt1 | contig 15079 bp, 12 predicted proteins | sample 2277101 | NCBI WGS metagenome assembly SDBT01 (sample SAMN10404973, study PRJNA504765) | marine sediment metagenome | isolation source: marine sediment core GS10_PC15, 103 cmbsf | place: Arctic Ocean: Southern Knipovich Ridge | collected 2010 | reverse complement strand
GGCGGACCCCAACGTTACCTGCTTTCCACCGCGCAGAGACCGCGTGTTCACCCAGTAGGCGTGATCCTCCATCTCCTGACAGATCAATGAGTGGATGGTATCTCCCATCTGGCGCGAGCGATTTTCGAGACCCATCAGTTCGTACGCGCTGGGGTCGTCCTTCATACCGTTGCGGACGCTCTTTAGGGTTTCGCTTAGCTCGCGCAGGGCGCGGGTCAGATCGTTTGGGACGATATCGGGGGCCTTGATCCGCCCGCTCGGTGCAATCAGCGGGCCCGTCGCGGCGGCCAGGGCGTTAAAGAAATTCTCAGCAGTGTCGGAGGTGCGGTTCACTGACTTGATCGCGTCGTCGGCGCCGATCATCGCGAGCAGCCCGCGATTGGTGCGATCGTTATGGAGCTCGCGAAGCAGGAACTGGACTGCTGTGGAGATGACGCTCGTACCGAAGTGGTCACTGGCGACCTGTTCGACGGTGTGGGCCTCGTCGAGGACCACGTAATCGTACTCGCCCAACAAGCTCCTCCCAGCACCCTGGAGCGCCAGGTCGGAAAAGAACAAGGCGTGGTTGACCACCACGATCTGGGCCTTTTGCATCTTGATTCGGGCGGTTTGGAGATGGCACTTGCGGTGGTGGGGGCATTTACTGGGGCGGCAGAGACCCGGGTCGCTGCGCACCTTCGACCACACCTCCGCGTCCACTTTGAAGTCTATGTCCTGAAGCGACCCACTCGGAGTTTCCATGGCCCACTCTGCGAGCAGTTGCAACTGCCCCAGGTTCCGCTGCGAAGAGAAGATCTTCTCCCGGTTTTGAACCGCCAATCCCAGGCGGCGAAGGCAGAGGTAGTTGTTCCGACCCTTCCCGAGGACCGCCGAAAACTTCACCGGAAGCGCATCGGAAAGAAACGGGAGATCCTTCTGAATGAGTTGCTCCTGAAGAGCGATGGTGTAGGTGGAGACGATGATCCGCTCAGAGCTGTCCGCTACACGCAGAATCCCTGGTACGAGGTAGGCAAAGCTCTTTCCCACTCCGGTTCCCGCTTCTACGATCAGGTGCTCGCGACGTTCAAACGCTTCCATCACCGCGCGTCCCATCGCGATCTGCTCGTCGCGCTGCTCGAAACCGGGAAGCTTGCGGGAGATCAGCCCATCGGTAGTGAGGATATCATCGACCGAAAGCTTCATGCTCGTGGAGACACCGCTTGGGTGGTGGTGGGTTGATCGCCGATCGGGTGCGCCAAGTTGTTCGCGAAGATACTGATGAACCTGACCGTCCAGAAGACGACGAAGAGCGTGATTATGACGGCGAAGATGGTGATCAATGTCCTTCCGCGGACGATCGTCCGCCTCATGGACGAGGCGATGCGCTCCTTGGCGAGAGTGAGCATCGCGAGCATGACCGCACCGACGGTCAGGGGGATCGAGATGGAGTGGACTCCGCTATAGAGGAACACCCCCCGCGAGACCTCCTGGCCGGATTGCAGAAAATAGCGTACCTGCTCACCGTGAAGCTCGACGTGGCCGTTCACGGCCTCGCCCCAGAAAAACCAGTACAAGACTACGTAGATCACAAAGTTCCCCAGACCTGCGAGGATAACGATGATGCAGATTTTCGTTCGACGGTCCACTATTGGTTCACTCCGATCACCCCTTCGAGGGGGCTCGACGCCGTTGCATAGAGCTTGCGGGGGATTCGCCCGGAGCGGTGCGCGAGCAGGCCCGCTTCGAGCGCCTGCTTCATCGCGCGCCCCATCATCACCGGATCCTTCGCCCCCGCCACTCCGGTATTGAGCAGGACCCCATCGGCGCCCAGTTCCATAGCGATTGTCACATCGCTTGCCGTTCCCACCCCGGCGTCCACGATGACGGGATAGTTCGCGTCGGACTCCTTCAGCTGCTCGAGAATGATGCGGATGTTGGATGGGTTGAGCACGCCCTGTCCGGAACCGATGGGCGAACCGGCCGGCATTACGGAATCGGCGCCGGCGCCTTTGAGGCGAAGCGCTATTACGGGATCGTCGCTGGTATAGCACAACACGCAGAATCCCTCGCCCTTGAGCGTCTTCAGCGCTTCCAGTGTCCCGATTGGATCCGGTAAGAGCGTCTTCTTGTCGCCCAGTACCTCGAGCTTCACCCAGGCGGCGCCTTTGTTTCCGAGACCTTCGAGCAGCTCGCGCCCGAGGACCGCCGTCCGGACCGCATCGGGGCAATTGAAGCAACCGGCGGTGTTGGGAAGCAGCGTGTACCTCTCGGGGTCGAGAAAGTCGAGTATGTTCCGCCCCGAAGAATCCGTCATTCGCTCTCTCCGCACCGCCACCGTCACCACCTCGCACCCGGTCTCCGCCAGAGCTTGTCCCATCAGCTCATACGTCTTGTACTTTCCTGTACCGACGAAGAGACGGGAGCGAATCTCGAAATCACCAATCCTCAGCGGTTCTATCATGTGATTATCTCCGTCAGCGGATCGGTCGACCTATCCCCCTCCGACCAGCGTGACGATCTCGAGCTGGTCCTTCTCCGCGAGGTCGGTCTCGGTATGTCGGGCGCGAGGGACGAGCTGCTTGTTGAGCTCGACGGCGACGCGGTGAGGCTCCAGAGACATCTCGTCGAGCAGCGACGCGACGCTTATCCCCTCGGGAACCTCTTTGCACTGTCCGTTGACTATGATCTGCATGGTGCGTCTCAACCTTGCATTATGCGGTGAGGATAAGATTATAGGCGGTCGATCGAGAACGGGTCAACGCTTCCCGCCCCAAGACCACCCCCCCCACCGCGATTATCCCGCGGTCTTGCCACCGAACCCCTTTGACGATAGGCTCATTCCCGGTAGCGCACTTCATCCTAGGCAAAGGGCAAGAGATGCTTCAAATCTACTGGAAGAACGCATCCGCGAAGGCGGTGGGGGACGATCACGGTATAACCGACGGAGACCTTCAGGGGATCGAGGCGGACCTCCGCCGCTCCTACACCACCGTCATCGAACAGGCCGCCGCAGGAAAACTCGGTTACGCCTCCCTGCCAACGCGAACAGATTACCGCGATCGGGTGATGCAACTGGTCGATCGCTACCGGGGGAACACCACGGACCTGCTTGTGTTGGGGATCGGAGGTAGTGCACTGGGGAACATCGCGTTGCAGGGCGCGCTTAATCCGTGCACGTACAATCTGATGTCCCAGCGGGCGCGCGGGGGCCCGAGGTTGTTCGTCCTGGACAACGTCGATCCTGCGCTCCTGGGTGATACGCTCAAAGTCCTGGGCCGGCGGTGGAGCACGACGCTCGTCAACGTCATTTCCAAGTCGGGTGAGACCGCCGAGACCGCCGCTCAGTTCATGATCCTTCGAGAGTTTCTCCGCAAGAAATTGGGCGCCGACTTCGCCCGCAGGATCGTCGCCACCACCGACAGCGAAAAAGGTACGCTGTACGAAATCGCCCAGGCTGACGGGTACGAGCGACTTGAGGTCCCCGCTGACGTAGGTGGGCGATTCAGCGTCCTGGCACCGGTGGGGTTGTTCTCGGCGGCGATGTGCGGGATCGACATTGACTCACTGCTGACCGGTGCGGGGGCGATGAAGGCGCGCATAGAGAACACCGAATGGCTGGAGAACCCAGCCTGCGTCTCGGCGATCATCAAGTATCTGATGTACACCAGGAAATCGAAACCCATGCACGTGATGATGCCGTACTCCAATCGCCTTTACTTCCTGGCAGACTGGTACAGACAGCTTTGGGCCGAGTCGCTCGGGAAGGCGCGCGATCGCGAGGGGAAGGAGGTCTTTGTCGGACCCACGCCCATCAAGGCCCTCGGGACGACCGATCAGCATTCTCAGGTGCAGTTGTATCGCGAGGGACCGAACGACAAACTGATCGTCTTCCTGGAGGTAATCAAGCATCCCCGCGAGGTCCGCATCCCGGATATCTTCACCGATCGCCCCGCCCTGAGCTACCTTAGCAAGAGCAAGCTCTCAAAGCTCCTCAACGCCGAAAAACAGGCCACCGAATACGCACTTACCGTTTCCCAGCGGCCGTCGATTACGATCCGATTCGACGAGATTACACCGTTCTCGGTCGGTGAGTTCATCTACCTCTATGAGTTCACGACCTCGCTGATGGGCGAGCTGCTCAACATAAACGTCTACGATCAACCAGCCGTCGAGCTGGGGAAAAAGGCGACCTTCGCCCTCATGAACCGCGACGGATACGAGGAGATGAACCAGCAGATGCGCCCCTACAATCGCCTGGACCGCCGCTTCCTCGTCTAGGATGCAGAGCACGGGAGAGTTCGTATCTGCAAGGTGACGGATTTCGCCTACTTGGTGTTTCCATTTGTCGCGGTCAGCTCGGATCGCTAGAATCGCTGGTTTCCCGAGTCCTCGTAGCGAAAGGTTCGACGATGGTTCATCGCGTTGAGATTCGACCCAAGCAAAGTTTCGCTGATACCGACCCCCACGCGGGGGGAGTGTACAGGCAGATCCGCGAGCTGGGGATCGATACGGTTGCGAGCGTGAGATCGGTCAAGCTGTTCTTCCTCATCGGTGCGCTCGAGGAGACCGACGCCGGGACAGTCGCGGCCGAGCTGCTCATCGACCCGGTTATCCAGGAATACGTTCTCGGTTCGGCCCCTCCCAGCGACGGGGCCGCTGTCATCGAGGTCCACCTGAAACCGGGGGTGATGGACCCGGTCGCCGCCTCCACCGAGCAGGCGATTCGTGACATGTCCCTCCCCATCGAGTCCGTCCGCACGGGGAGGCGTTACGAATTGCTGGGCGAAGTCTCCACCGAAACATCCCAGATCATCGCTCGCCGCCTGCTCGCCAACCCGGTCATCGAGGACATCCACTTCGAACCGTACATTCCCCCTGAGGTCCACGAAACCGAATATGAGTTCAGGATCGTCGAGGTCCCCATTCGCGATTTGGACGGTCCCGCCCTCGAAAAGCTCTCCCGCGACTCTGATCTGTTCCTGGACCTTACCGAGATGAAGGCGATCCAGGAATATTATCGCCGGATATCCCGGGAACCGCGCGACGTCGAGCTGGAGATGATCGCCCAGACCTGGTCCGAGCATTGCATGCACAAGACGTTCCGATCCGACGTTCGCGTGAAGAACCTTTCCGGTGAGGTCGTGGAGGAGATCCCCAATCTTCTGAAGTCCACCGTTTTCGACGTCACGAAGCAGCTCGACAAGCCGTGGTGCCTCAACGTCTTCGAGGACAACGCCGGTGTCATCGCGTTCGACGACGCCCACGCGGTGTGCTTCAAGGTGGAGACGCACAATCATCCCTCCGCGATCGAGCCCTACGGAGGGGCGACGACGGGGATCGGTGGGGTGATCCGCGATCCGATTGGTACCGGTTTGGGTGCCGCCCCGATCGCCAACACGGACATTTTCTGTTTTGGTCCGCCCGATATGCCCTTCGCGGAAGTCCCCAAGGGCGTCCTGCATCCGCGAAGAGTGATGCGGGGGGTGGTCGCGGGCGTGCGCGACTATGGAAACCGCATGGGGATACCGACGGTCAACGGGGCGGTCTACTTTGATGAGAAATACCTCGGGAATCCGCTGGTCTACTGCGGGACCGTGGGACTCATGCCGATAGGGATGGCCAAAAAGCGGAGCCCGAACCCCGGGGACGCTATCGTCGCCGTCGGAGGGCGCACCGGGCGGGACGGAATCCACGGGGCCACTTTCAGCTCCGGTGAACTCACCCACAAGCACGAGACCGAGTTCTCCCACGCCGTGCAAATCGGGAACCCCATCACCGAAAAAAAGATGCTCGATACGATCATGCAGGCCCGGAGCGAGCATCTCTACACAGCTATTACCGATTGCGGGGCGGGTGGATTCTCAAGCGCCGTCGGAGAGATGGGCGCCAACGTGGGGGCGGAGGTCCACCTCGACCGCGCCCCACTCAAATACGCCGGGCTCACCTACGCGGAGACCTGGATATCGGAGGCCCAGGAGCGAATGGTTCTCGCCGTCAGCCCGGAAAACATAAATCGAATCATCAAAATTTTTAGCGACGAGGGCGTCGAGGCGACCGTCATCGGGCATTACGGGACCGAGGGGAAGATGCTGCGTTTGTTCTACGAGGGGCATCTCGTCGGTGAACTCGAGATGGAGTTTCTGCACGAGGGTGTTCCGCGCCCCACCAAAGACGCTGTCTATGAAAAGATCGACAAACCTTCGCCCGCCTTGCCTCCCAAGAGCAATTACAACGAGACGCTCCTGAAGATCCTCGCCTCACCCAACGTCGCCAGTAAGGAATGGATCATCCGCCAGTACGATCACGAGGTCCAGGGAGGCAGTGCGATCAAGCCGCTGGTGGGTGCGCAGGAGGACGGGCCCGGAGACGCCGCCGTCATCCGACCCGTGCTCTCATCAAATAAAGGCGTGGTGATCTCGTGCGGGATGAACCCGCGCTTTGGGGAGCTGGATCCTTATCAATCCGCCCTGCACGCCGTGGACGAGGCGCTTCGCAATTGCATCGCGGTGGGCGGGAATCTTCAGCGAACGGCGATCCTGGATAACTTTTGCTGGGGCAATTGCAACAAGCCCGACCGCATGGGTTCGTTCGTCCAGGCGGCCAAGGGCTGTTACGACGCCGCACTTACCTACCAAACCCCCTTCATCAGCGGGAAGGATTCGCTGAACAACGAGTTCCAGACCGAAAGCGGTGAGACCATCGCGATTCCGCCCACGCTGCTGATCTCGGCGATCAGCGTAATCGACGACGCCACCCGCTGCGTCACCGCCGACGCGAAGGAGGCGGGGAACTACTTGTTCCTGCTTGGGCGCACGGGCGGGGGACTAGGCGGATCGCATTACCTTCTCGTCGAGGCCGCTGAGAGCGGAAACGACGTTCCCCCCGTGGACCTCGAAACGTCAAAGCGCGTGATGGGGGCGATCCAGGCGGCGATCGAAGCAGGTACCGTTCGCAGCTGTCACGACCTCTGTGAAGGTGGGCTCGCGGTGGGAGCGGCGGAGATGGCGTTTGCGGGTGGGCTCGGTCTCGAACTGGATTTGGCGGGGGTACCGACCAGCCAAGTGGTGGACGAACCTACGAAGCTCTTCGCCGAATCGGCGGGGCGGTTCCTCGTCGAGGTCACTCCGGACAACTACGATTCCTTCCTGCGGATCGTCAGGGACTCTCCGGTGGGAGAGGTCGGTAGAGTGACGGACACCTCCCGCATCGTGATCAAGAGCGAGGGTAAGGACCTCATCGACCTGCCCATCGACGAGGCGAAGAAGGCGTGGCAGGGCACGTTTGATTGGTGATTCCCAGGACGATGACGAGTGAATACGTATTTCGACCCGCCCGCCCGGCGGACTCCGACGCGATAGGGCGATTGTGGGAGAGAATGTCCTCTCAGCATCGCGCGTACGACGGCGAGGTGTGGTCCTGGTCGGACGACGCCTCCGCCCGGTGGACGCAGGACCTCACCGAGAGCATAGGCGAGCCCGACTCGGTAATCTGGGTGGCTGAATACCTCGACGGTCCGATCTTCGCCTTCATTCGCGGATGCGTTCGGGAGAATCCGGAGGTCTTCTCGGTGCGGCGATCTGGAGAGATTTGGGATATGTTCGTCGAGGAATCTCAAAGGAAGCGCGGGGTGGGGACGGAGCTGATGGAGGCGGCCGTGGGCGATATGAAGCGGCGCGGTGCGCAGAACGTCAAGCTCCACGTTGCCATTCTCAACGAACCCGCAAGGCGCTTCTACGAGAAGCTGGGCTTCGAGGCGGTGATGGTTCGCATGTTCAAGCGGCTATGACCCCTGCCTGCCGGCAGGCAGGTCTGTGGTTTAGATAGGGAAGGATGATGGTGAAACCGAAAGCACTGGTATTGCGGGCCGCGGGGACGAATTGCGACGCTGAGACGCAGTACGCGCTCGAACAGGCGGGGTTTGACGCGAATCGCGTCCACGTGTTTCGTTTGATGGAGAATCCGGCGCTGCTCGGGGATTATCAGTTCCTCGTCATTCCGGGGGGGTTCTCTTACGGGGACGACGTTGCGGCCGGGAAAATCCTCGCCAACCAGATACTGCACCGCCTCTCCGATCCGCTCAATGAGTTTCTCGCGGGGGGGAAGCTGGTCTTGGGCATCTGCAACGGTTTTCAGGTGATGATCAAGAGCGGGCTCCTTCCGTGGGGTAAGGTCGCTCCCGGTGAAGCCAACCGCGATGCCACGCTTACCTGGAACGATTCCGGAAAGTTCGAGGACCGCTGGGTCCATCTTCGCTGCGATTCGGACAAGTGCGTCTTCCTCCCCAAAGGTGAGATGATCGCGCTGCCTATCGCACACGGTGAGGGTAAGTTCGTCCCGCGGGACGAAACCGTCCTCGACAAGTTGCGAAACGCCGATCAGATCGCCGTGCGATACGTGGACGAACAGGGCAACTCCGATGGGTATCCGACCAACCCCAACGGGAGCGTGGACGACGTGGCGGGTCTGTGCGACCCCACCGGCCGCGCCATGGGCGTCATGCCACACCCCGAGCGGTTCATCGAGATCACCCACCACCCACAATGGACGCGCAAATCCATAGAGCGTGCGGATGGGCGAATCTTCTTCGAACGCGCAATGGAATACATCAACGGTTGATTTCCCCCGGAGCGTTACTGGCGCTTCAGCCACTTCTTGAGTTTCGCGGGGGTCCAGGTGTTTATTACGTCTTCGGGCGTCGCCCAGCCGCGACGGGCGGTGGTGACACCGTAGGTCATCATGTCGAGGTCTGCGATATCGTGGGCGTCGGTGTTGATGAGGATCTTTGCTCCGGCGGAGATCGCTGCCTTCACGTGCACGTCCCGCAGGTCCAATCGCCAGTAGTGGGCGTTGAGCTCTAGGGCGACGTCGTTGGCCGCCGCCGCCGCCGCTATTGGTTCGATGTCGATCTCCATCCCCTCGCGCTTGTTGATCAACCTCCCCGAGGGGTGCCCGATACAGTGAACGTTCGGGGTCTCGATGGCCTTGATCAGGCGCTTGGTGGCGTCCTTGCGATTCTGCGACAGCGCCGAATGCGCCGAGACCGTCACGAAGTCCAACTCCACCAGCACGTCCGCACCGAAATCAAGCGTCCCATCCTTGAAGACGTCCACCTCGCACCCGGCAAGCACGACGATGTCGGTGTATTTCCTGGCGGCTGAACGGATCGCCTCCACGTGCTTCCCCAGCCTCTCTTCGTCCAGCCCGTTCGCCTGGATCTGACTCTTGGAGTGATCGCAGATCCCCAAGTACCGATATCCGCGAGCGCGGGACGCCTCGATCATCTCCTCGATCGTGTTTCGCCCATCGGACGCCCGTGTGTGTACGTGCAGATCCCCGCGAATGTCCTTCAGCGTGATAAGCTTGGGCAGCTTACCGTTGGCGGCCGCCTCGACCTCCCCGCGATCCTCCCGCAGTTCCGGTGGGACGTACGCGAGGTCCAGCGCGGAGTAGATCTCCTGCTCGTCCTTCCCTGCAAGTTGCCTTTCACCCTCGAAGAGCCCGTACTCGTTCAGCTTCCACCCCTTCTGGATCGCCAGTTCGCGGAGCCGGACGTTGTGTTCCTTAGAGCCGGTGAAGTAGCTCAGTGCGGCCCCGAAACTCTTCGATTCCACGACCCGCAGGTCCGCCTGGACCTCTCCGGTGAGGACCACGCTGCCTTTGGTGGAGCCCTTCGCGAGGACCCTCTGGACGCTTGGGGCGGAGGCGAAAGTCTCGATGATCTTCGGTGCGTTACTCTTTGTCGCCTCGCAGAGAATGTCGATGTCGCCGATGGTTTCCTTCCCGCGGCGCAGCGACCCCGCCGCCGTCACGCGTTTCGCGCCCTTGCAGTGGGTTACCGCGTCGACCAGCGTCTCCGCCAACTCCCACGCCTCCCCAAGTCGGATCCGCGCACGGGCTGATTCCGCGAACGCCAGCGACTCAGCTATCTGCTGGACCTTCTTCGCTCCCAGCCCCTCCAGCTTCGTCAGCCGCTCCGGAGAGGTCTCGATCGCTTCCTTCAATTCCTCCAGCGAGGTGATCTTTCCCTGCTTCCACAGCTTGGCGACGGTCTTGGGTCCCAATCCGCCGACCGCGAGCAATTCAGGGAGGTCCGGAGGGACCTTGGCCTTGAGCTGCTCGTACTGGGCGACCTTTCCGGTCCGCAGATACGCCTCGATCTTCTCCGCGGTCGACTTCCCGATACCTCCCACCTCCTGCAATCGCCCCAATCGGGCGAGGTCCTCGATGGGATCGGGAAGGTCGGCGATGGTCCGGGCGGACTTGCGATAGGAGTTGACGCGGAAGGGGTTTTCCCCGAGCAGTTCCATGAGGTCCCCCATCCGCTCGAAGATGTCAGCGATCTCGCGGTTCTTCATCGCAATACAAGTATACTCTTGGGGTGCTTCTCGCGTCCCGGTGGATGCCTTGCACCTAGTGTCTGACGTCTACCGGACTCGTCTCGGTGTAGAAACCGGGCCAGGATCTGTTCCTCCGATCCACCTCCGTATCCCCGATCAGATCCCAGGAGACCAATTCCCCATCCTTGACGTACTGATCTTCCCCTCTTTCTGTGCAGCGGCGGATCAATTCCGCCCGCAGCTCGGATCGCTTGGGGTCGAATTCCTCCAGGGAGGCGAGGTTCTTGAGTTCCTTGGGGTCGGTCTGCAAATCGAACAACTGTTCAGCGGCGCCTTCGGGATAGTAGATGTACTTCCAGGCCCCGTCGGTAATCGCGAGATAGGTGAATTCCCGCGCACAGTCGAAGCGGGCTTCGAGATAGCGACGCGGGGGGGATTGCCCACGAGCGATCGCGATCAAATCCAGACCGTCAACATCATCCGGGGGCGTTCCACCCGCAGCGGTGAGAACCGTTGGTAGAATATCCGCTGGAACCACCAACCCTTCACAACTCGTTCCGTGATGGCGGTCCTCCCAGCTCTTGGGTAACCTCAAGACGAACGGGATGTGGGAGGCCCCCTCGAAGAACCACGTCTTGGCAATGCAGCGATGATCCCCGAGCATCTCACCGTGATCTGAGGTGTAAACGATCAGCGTATCGTCGAACAGTTGCGTGTCCTGCAGTGCGGCGAAGATTCTCCCGATGTTGTAATCGATCTGCGTGATGAGCCCGTAGTAGGCGGATCTCCCCTCGCGGATGATCTCGGGCCTCAGGAGGTCTCCGAACCATTGCTGACGGTGGCGCTTGATGGGTTCGGGGCAGTGCTCGTCATCGCACCAATCGCCATAGACAGGTTCCGGGATCTCGCAGTTGCGATACATCGAGTAGTACGGTTCGGGCGGATCGAGCGGGGGGTGGGGCTTGGAAAAAGAACACCACAGGAAGAACGGAAGTGTCGGATCGCGGCGATCGCGTATGTATTCGAGGGACTGCTCGGCGATCCAGGAGGTGAGCGTCATGGATTCCGGTACGGTCCCCATTGTCGCAAATACTTCGTTCTGCCCCAACCCGCTCCGCATCGGTTGCAGCGGATTCCCCGATTCTTTCATCTGGCGATAGTAATCATCCGGGATGATCATCTCGTCGAATCCATGCCGCACCCGCTGCGGAGAGAAGTGCATCTTACCGATGGCGGCGGTTTGATAGGCCTGCTCGCGTAACAGCGTCGGGAGTGTACCTTCGCGATCCATGACGTCGCTGCTCTTACCGTTTCCCATCATTCCGTGCGTCCACGGGTGCTTCCCGGTCATGATCGAGACGCGCATCGGGACGCACAGGGGACAGTCAGCGTAAGCGCGGGTGAAGCGGATTCCCTCGTGAGATAGCAGGTTGAAGTGCGGTGTCCGCATGAACGGCGGCGCGTCGGGCCCGCACGTATCGAATCGCTGCTGGTCCGTGGTAATAAGCAGAATGTTGGGTTTGTCCTGAGGCATTTGGCAATTCCTTTTACCGGAGTGCTGATATGAACGAAGCACGAACTCCGAACGGGTTATTATTGACCTTCAGCGTCCAAGGGTCAATCATCGATACTTCTAAGGACCTGACGTTTCTCTTCCCTGCGCGCGTCGCCCGCTTGACGCACCCGCAAGCACCCGCTAGAGTTTCGAAACGGGTCACGGTCTCGCTGATAGGAGAAAAACGATGTTCTTCTGGAAGAAGGAGCGACAGATCGAGCAGGCGATTGAAGAGTACCTTCAAGAGACCGAGCAATGCCTCTCGACGTTCGGTCAGGCGTGCGAGGTGTATTTCCAGGAAGGCCTGACCGAACCGTTCGAGCAGCTCGTCAGGAAGACGGACGATTCTGAGCGTGCAGCCGACGAGAAACGCCGTGAGATCGAAACGACGATGTACGATAAGGCCCTGATTCCCGAATCGCGCGGGGACATACTGGGGATGCTCGAGGCCCTGGATCTCATACCTAACAAGAGCGAATCCGTGCTCTACCAGATCTGGACGCAGCGGATGATCGTTCCCGATCAGTTCGCTGATAGGGTTAAGGAGCTTGTCCGTACGAACATCGAATCCTACGGATTGCTTTGTCAGACTATGCGTTACCTCTTCGGTGACGCCAAGCGCGTCGCGGAGGGGACCGGTTTGGTCAGGGAAAAGGAACGCCAATCCGACACCATCGAACAGAATCTCATAAGGGCGATCTTTGAGTCCGATCAGGACAAGGCGGACATGATCCTCCTGAAGGAATTGGTCCTGGAAATCGGGTCGATCTCGGACTTGGCGGAGAACGCGGTCGACCGTCTTCGAATCATCGCCGTTAAACGCCAGAGCTGAGGGACATGTACCAGATTTCGGGCAGTGTGGTTCTGGGTTGGGCGTTGGGTTCGAACGACGCGGCGAATGTGTTCGGGACGGCCGTGGCGTCGCGAATGGTTCGTTACAGCACCGCCGTTATTCTGGCGGGACTGTTCATCATTATCGGGGCGGTCGTTCAGGGATCCGGAGGAATCCACACTATCGGTGGTCTGACGGAGCAGACCGCGCTATCCGCGATGATCGTCACTATGGTCGCCGGGCTGACCGTCCTGCTAATGACCGCTCTGAAGTTGCCCGTCTCGAGCAACCAGGCCGTCGTCGGAGTCGTCCTCGGTATGGGACTGCGTCTGAACCCCGAACAGGTGCAATGGGGCACGCTGGTAAAAGTGCTCGCCTGCTGGATAGGAACCCCCATCGGGGCTGCGATCATCGCAGCCATACTCTACACCACCCTGGGCCGCGCGCTCGATAACGCGCGAATGAACCTGGTCACCAGGAGCATCCTCCTCAAGAGCGCCCTGCTCATCAGCGGATCGTACGGTGCCTACGCACTGGGCGCCAACAGTGCGGGCAACGTCACGGGTGCGTTCTACCAAACGGATTTATTTGCCGGCTGGGACAACAGGGAGCTCGCTCTCACCTTGATAGGCGGGGCGAGCATTGCTCTGGGCGTATTGACGTTTTCCCGGAACGTGATGTTCACCGTCGGGAGCAGATTGGTGCAGCTCGGGGCGTTTTCCGCGATGATCGCCGTTCTATCCGAGGCGATCATCGTTCACATCTACGCCTTCATCGGGGTCCCCGTTTCCACCTCGCAGGCGATCGTCGGTGCGGTGCTCGGGATCGGGCTTATCAAGAGCGTCCGGACCATTCGGCGCAGCGTCTTGTACCACATCGTCCTGGGATGGATAGCGACCCCGCTGATCGGAGGGTTGATCTGCTACGCAGTAGCGTCCCTGGTCTTCTGAAGCGCCACCGCGAACGATTGACCCCGGCGAATCGTGAGATGTAGGATAGAATACGGTTGATAGCGCAGGAGTGAGGTGTTTGAGGCTTCGATTGGCAGAATACGGCCGGAGAGAGTTGTTGCTCGCGACGCTGTTCGCATTCGGACTCTGTATCACCGGAGCGTGGTTCAGCATTCGCGTATCACCATGGTTTCTTATCTTGTTGGTTCTACCGGGGTGTCTTTGGGTTTGCGTGTTGATCTTTTTCCGCGATCCTCATCGCAGTATTCCCACCGACGAGGGGTTGTTCGTCTCACCCGCGGACGGGCGGATAACGGACCTCACGCAAATAGGTCCGGACAGTATGCTCGGTAGCGAGGGTGTGCAAATTGGAATATTCATGAACGTATTCAACGTGCACGTCAATCGGGCGCCCTGCGAGGGGCGGATTGATAGCATCGATTATCAAAGTGGGGCGTTCCTGGACGCCCGCGATCCGCTCGCCTCGCAACGGAACGAATCTGCGACGATCAGGATGCGATATACCCACGAGAACCGAGAGCACCCCGTCCTGGTCCGTCAGATTGCAGGTCTGATCGCGCGGCGGATCGTGACCGATGTTGAAGTGGACCAGGATCTCACGCGGGGTCAGCGGATAGGAATGATCAAGTTCGGATCGCGAGTGGAACTGCTCGTCCCGCGCGAGCTTGTGGGTCGGATGCGCGTCGAGGTGGGGCGGTGCGTAAAGGCCGGCCAGACGGTTCTCTTCCAGACCAGGAAAGACGACGCATCGTGAACGACAATTTCACTTCCGAGCCGAATGATACCCCCGTGGCGGCGCCGCCGGAGGTTAAGAGGCGCGCCTTGCTCGGGCGGTTTCGCAGGCACGGGCGGCGGAGGCTGGTGGGCACGGTGGCGTTACCGGCGCTGCTGACGGTCCTGAATGGTCTGGGGGGCTTTGCCTCCATCCACTTCGCCACGAAAGATGCACTCGGAGAGGCGACCCTGCTGAACCTGCAAATCGCCGCGTGGTTGATCTTCGCCGCGATGCTCTTCGATATGCTCGATGGGCGGATCGCACGCGTCACCGGGCGGACGAGCGAGTTCGGCGGGCAGCTCGACAGTCTGTGCGATATGGTCAGCTTCGGAGTCGCACCGGCGATGCTCATGCTGCGAACGGTCACGATGGTCCTGCGCGGGGAAGTGGAGAAAATCGAGATGCTTGCGGGGTCCCTGACGGTCGAGAGAATCGTCTGGTGCGTGGGGGGAGTTTATGTGGCGTGTGCGGGGTTGCGATTGGCGAGGTTCAACGTGGAGACCGATCCGGACGAATCCGCGCACATGGATTTCTACGGGCTGCCGTCTCCCGGCGCCGCGGCCGCCGTGGCGTCGATGGTCCTGCTGTTCGCGCACCTGGCGCCGATGCAGGAAGGCTGGAAGTCAAGCG
>SDBT01010332.1_pt1 | contig 15080 bp, 18 predicted proteins | sample 2277101 | NCBI WGS metagenome assembly SDBT01 (sample SAMN10404973, study PRJNA504765) | marine sediment metagenome | isolation source: marine sediment core GS10_PC15, 103 cmbsf | place: Arctic Ocean: Southern Knipovich Ridge | collected 2010 | reverse complement strand
GACCTGCCTGGGGTGGAGAAAGTAGTGGTTAACCTGGCTACTGGGGGCGCTCAAGTTGAATACGCTTCGGATATTACTTCCCTATCCGAGATAAGGAAGACCATCCAGAAGCTCGGCTACGGGATCGCAGAGAGAGTTGAAGGACAGGAGGCGCTGGACCGGGAACGAGATGTCCGGCAGCGAGAGGTTCGCCGCCAGCTTATCAATCTTATCTTTGCTGGCACCCTGGGAACACTGGTGATGGTGGGCATGTTTCAGCCCTACTGGGTCTTTCCTAATTTTATCCCGGCATGGATGAATAACAAGCTCGTCCTGTTCTTTCTGACCACCCCCATTGTCTTCGGTCCCGGCAGACAATTCTTTGTCCATAGCTGGAACGGGTTGCGCCGGGGCGTCACCGATATGAACCTCCTCTACGCCACCGGTATCGGAGCCGCTTACGGCATTGCCGTCGTCAATACCTTCTGGCCCGACGCTGGCTTCGGCGGCAAAGAGGTTACCTTCTATGAAGCGGCGGCGCTGCTGACCGCTTTTATTATCCTGGGCAGGTATCTGGAGGCGGTAACGAGAGGTCGTACATCTGAGGCTATCCGCCGGCTGATGAAGCTCCAGCCCAAGCAGGCGCGGGTAATCAGGGACAATGAGGAAGTGGAGATCACCGCCGAAGAGGTGCAGATAGACGACATTCTGGTGGTTCGCCCCGGCGAGGCTATCCCGGTGGATGGGATGGTTGTGGAGGGATACTCCTCAGTGGACCAGTCCATGATTACCGGGGAGAGCATCCCTGTAGAGAAAAAGGCTGGCGATGAGGTCATCGGCGCCACTATGAACAAGACCGGTGCCTTCAAATTCCGGGCGACCAAGGTGGGCAAAGATACCGCCCTTTCCCAGATTATCAAGCTGGTGGAGGATGCCCAGACGACAAAGGCGCCAATACAGAAGATTGCTGACCGGGTGGCCGGACGTTTCATCTTAGGTGTCCACGCTCTAGCCCTGGTGACATTCTTGTTCTGGTTCTTTGTCGGCTTTGACTTATGGTTCGTTCCTGAGAGTCGCCTCATCCTGACCCCCTACCTCCTGTCGGCGGTAGGCGCTTTTGGCTTCGCTCTTATCGTCTCAGTAACGGTACTGGTTATATCTTGCCCCTGCGCTGTTGGGCTAGCCACCCCCAGCGCCATTATGGCCGGAACGGGCAAGGGAGCAGAGTATGGCATCCTGTTCAAGGGCGCCGATGCGGTTGAGGCAACCTCCAAACTGCAGGTGGTTATCTTTGATAAGACGGGTACCCTGACCAAAGGTGAACCATCGGTAACCGATGTGATTGCCGAGGTGGGAGACCAGGCGGAGGTGCTGCGTCTGGCAGCAGTGGCGGAGAAGAACTCCGAGCACCCTCTGGGTGAAGCTATCGTGCGGGGTGCCCGGGACCAGGGTCTTGACCCAGAAGATGCCGAGAGCTTTAACGCCATACCGGGCCACGGTGTTGAGGCCCGGCTCGATGGACAAAGCATCCTGCTGGGCAACCGTAAGCTGATGGCAGAGCGAAAGATATCTTTGGATGGGCTGATGCCAGAGGCAGAACGGCTGGAGCAGGAAGGTAAGACAGCTATGTTTGTAGCCGTAAACGGCGCAGCCGCCGGGATTGTGGCTGTAGCCGACACCATCAAAGAGACCTCAGCCCTGGCAATGGCGGAACTGCACCGGATGGGAATACAGGTGGCCATGATTACCGGGGATAACCGCCGTACCGCTGAGGCCATTGCTCAGCAGGTGGGCATTGACCGGGTATTGGCCGAGGTGCTTCCAGAGAACAAGGCTGACGAAGTGAAGAAACTTCAACAGGAAGGGAAGACGGTAGCTATGGTAGGGGACGGCATCAACGATGCCCCAGCCCTGGCTCAGGCCGATGTCGGGATTGCCATCGGTTCGGGCACCGATGTGGCCAAGGAGACGGGTCATGTCATCCTTATGAAGGATGACCTTTTGGATGTGGTCGCTGGCATGCAGGTGGCACGGGCTACCATACGCAAGGTGAAGGAAAATCTGGTGTGGGCCTTCGGCTACAATACCCTGGCTATCCCCCTCGGCTTCGGCATACTCTATCCCTTCTTTGCCCAGGTGGTGAGCCCTGAGCTGGCAGCTCTGCTCATGGCTACCAGCTCCCTGTCAGTTACCTTGAACACCCTGCGGATGCGCAAGTTTGTGCCGGCGATACGGCGCCGTGGTCGCACCGAGGTATCGCAAATGGCGCCGCTTGCTGAGCAGATGAGCCATTAATATGGTGCGAGGAGGCACTAATATGAAGAGCGCAGGTTTCATAAGTACGGTCGTCTATACCGGTATATCGCTGGCGGCAGCGGGCCTTTTTCTGGTTGCTACCCTGGCTGGCGAATATACCCAGGTGGAGCGTATCGGCGGCACGGCGTGGGTATTTCTTCTATCGATGATTATCCTGATGCCCGTCGTTACCCCGCTGGTGAAAAAAAGAGTTAGTTAAGAAGTACAGCGTCCGGAGGAAAGGAGGTAAGAATGGGGCGGAGCTCGCGCGGAGAGTAGATTAGGAACAAGCAGAAAGGCGCCAATAACTTATGGAAAATCAACCGTCTCTTGGCGAGGTGAGTTCCAATGAGTACACAGAAAAACCACTCAGGTTTAGCATTAAACGGAAGCGACAAGCTCAATGACGAGGTCACGATGACCTTAACCTGGAGAGACATCTTGCTGCTGAAGCTATGCCTGCAGTTGGTGGACCGGAACTATACCAGAGGTGGCACCTTGCGCCTTGATATCCAGAGCTTGCGGGACAAGCTGCCTGCGCAGCCACGGGCACCAGACGATTCAACCACTGGCATCAAAAACGGGAACCAGATTCAGAAGGGAAGTAAAGAAAGGAGATAGCCGATTCAAGCATAAAAACTGAATAGCGTAATATAACCCGGCGGTCCTTTTTATCTTAATAAGAACTGGAGGAATAGGATGAAAAAATTGTCCCTTATCTCGGCAATATTGGTTTTAGTTGCAGTTCTAATAGCTGGTTGTGCTAAATCAGAGCCAGCCCCGGCCCCAGCGCCGACCCCAAAGCCGGCACCAGCCCCGGCCCCAGCTCCGTCTCTACCAGATAACGTGGTCCTCTCAATCAAGGCAAGCAGTGCCCCGGTACTGGACGGCCAGGCGGAAAGCCTCTGGGATAGTGCTCGTTCCATTACTGTCCCGGTCGCTGGCGGAGCTAATTCCGGCTCCACCGAAGTTACCCTGAAGTCCGTTTATGCGGGGGATAGTGTCTATTTCCTGGCCCAGTGGGCAGACCCCACAGAGAGTCTGTATCGTACGCCCTGGGAAAAACAGGCAGACGGCAGCTGGAAAAAGCTGGCAACCAGCGACACCCATCAGGAGAACACCAACTACGAAGACAAGTTTGCCTTTATCTGGAATATTAACGACTCCATTGCTGGATTTAATGAGCAGGGCTGCGCGGTATCTTGCCACGCCGGAGAGCAGCCGGCTAACTCGGGCTTTGGCAGCAAGTATACGACCAACCCTGAAGAAATGGGAGACATCTGGCACTGGAAGGGCGTGCGCACCAACCCGGTAGGTCAGTCAGATGACCAATATCTGGATTCGGCACGCTATGACCCGGAAAAAGCTTCTGGAGCCGGACGGCACTCAGACCCCAACGACGGCGGCGGCTACAAGAACAACCAGACGGAGGACGGCAAGCTACCTGCGTTTGGTTTAATTGACAATAAACCCGCACCTCCCTACTGGATTCTGGACAGCGAGAAGGTCATTTTTGCTGACGCCGCTTACCAGTCCGGCGATGTGATTCCGGGCATTGTGATAGCTCCCCTCACTGGCGACCGCGGCGATATTTCCGCTAAAGGGATTTATAAGGATGGTAAGTGGACTGTGGAATTCGGCCGTAAGCTTGATACCGGCAGCCAGTATGACGTCCAGTACACTGACCTGAGCAAGAGCTATTTCTTCGGGGTAGCCACTTTTGACAATGCCCAGGTCAACCATGCCTGGAGCAATGGCGCCTACGAACTGAGGTTCGCCGAATAGCTGCAATATAAAAGTAAATCGATAGAAAATCATACAGGAAATAACAAAGGACTGGAAGTGCATTCTGATGGATTTCTTCACAACATCCGTAACGCGGAAACGATTGAAATGCATGTAAAAAGCAGGTGATTCAAGATGTGGAGATTCAAGGGCTGTCCTAGGTGTAAGGGGGATATGCAGGCTAACCGGGATGACGATGGCTGGTATGAGTGGTGTCTTCAATGCGGCTATCGGCATGAACTGATAGGCATTATCAAAGTGCGGCCGCAAGTTAAGGTGCAAAAGGGGATGGCAGAGAATGTGCTGTTACATTCTAAGACGTAACGAAAGGAGGTGATAAAGATGAAGGTTGTGGAATTGTGTGGCTCAGGGCACTGCCCCGTAGTCAAGCTGGACGGCGACAGGGTTGAGATAGGCGAGGCTGGTAACCTCTGCGTCTTGACCGGCGAAGAGTGGGCCGTCCTTAAGCAGAAAGTGCTGGACGGGGAGCTCTAGAAGCCGAAACCGGGGGCTAAATACTCCCGGTCGCCAGGTGAAGCCTGGCCTGAAGAGGCTAAAAAAGGAGGTAGAACTATGGCTAAGGATCCAGTTTGCGGCATGGAGGTAGATGAGAAAACAGCACCGGCCAGGTCCGAGCACATGGGCAAGACCTACTATTTCTGTGCCCCCGGCTGCAAGAAGGCCTTCGATGAGAACCCCGCCAAGTATACCGAAGGCGGAGGTCACTAGATGGCCGGACACGGTGGCCACAATATGTAGATTGATAGACCTGTGGCCAACCTGCAAGCCTTCCTCCTGGGGCTTCAGAAGCTCTTGCTGGTGCTACCTAACCCATGGCTGACACGAACCTTGGAACTGATAAACTGCAGGCCAATATTCAATTTCATACTGGAGTGGCATCAACGGCACGCGGCACTGGAGAGCGTGCCCAAACGGGATGCTCCCTGGGAAACTCGATGCACCTTTGCTGGGGTAAAACATTCACGGCAGACGGATAAGGGACACACAGCAGTCGTTCACTGTAAAGGGGGAGGTAATCAAAATCGTTGACTCCAATGTTACGCGGGTAAAAAGGAGACGGCTCAGTCCCGGTGTTTCCTACCTGTTGATTGCTATTGGATTAGTAGCAGCCATCGGGCTGAGCTTTGGCCTGAATGTCCTGGTGCCGCGGATGCAACGGGACGCACCGGAACGGCTGGGCAATATGGAACTCATTGACACTTTCAGAGGCGCTGAAGCTATGGCTCAAGTCAACAGGTTGCACGGTCTTGATATTGACCTGGCGGACGCTTTTGTCGCCACGTACACTCACGACTCCCCTTACCACGGCAACTCACACACTACCGTCTGGGTGGGCAGAGCTGAAAGCGTGGAGGCTGCATCGAGGCTCACCCAAAGGATGGTTGATAGCATCAGTAAAGGAGACTCTGTGTTTAACAATTTTCAACGACTGACCGTAGCTGACCTCGAAGTCTTCCAGGTTGATGGCCCCGGGGGAAGGCATTTCTTCTACAGCTCGCAGAAGCAAAGAGAAGCGGTTGTCTGGGTGACCATAGAAGCTGATGACCCTCTTTCTATCTTGACAGAGGCATTAAATAAGTTCTGAAAGGACGGAGAATGAGCAAACTTGTCAAAAGTTTTCTGGTAGTTTTATCTGCTTTGATGCTGGTAGCTATTGCTGCCGGCTGCTCCAGAGGCTTTGTTTCCCCGAAGGAAGGAGAGGCTTATCTTCCCTCATCCAGTTCTTCTCAGCAACCCACTAACGGGTCGGTTCAATCTAGCGTTGGAGATGCGGTAACCATTGATGTGGAATGGGTTTCAATGGACGATGCCCCGCTGGTATTTGAGGTGTCAATGAACACCCACTCGGTAGATTTGGACCGGTATGACCTCAGCAGGTTGGCTATATTGCGAGACGATGCGGGCAATGAGTACCGCCCACTCTTCTGGGACTCTGCTCCGGGTGGACATCACCGCCAAGGTACTCTGACCTTTCCTGTTCCTGACTCCTTGGGCCGGGGGGAGGCAAAGCATATAGAGATGGTAATTCGAGATATAGCCGGGGTTAAGGAAAGGGTTCTGAAGTGGGAGCTATGAGGAGACATATTCTAGTGGGGGCAGCCGCTGCTGTCCTGCTCATCATCATATACGCAGGCATTATCGGCTTGGCACAGGACTGGACCCATGTTTGGCAACAGACGGTTGAGCTGTGGTACTGGGTGCTGGCTCTGGCTGGAGGGTTTGGGATTCAGGCCGGCCTATTCTCTTTTATCAGGCAGGGTATCCGTGAGCGCCGAGCGGCCAGTACCGCGTCCGTGGCTGCCTCTGGGAGTGTCTCGGCGGGTTCCATGGCAGCGTGCTGTGCCCACCATCTGGCTGATGTCCTGCCTCTCCTGGGACTATCAGGGGTAGCCATCTTTTTGGCGCGGTACCAGCTTTTCTTCATCATCGCTGGAGTCCTGTCAAATATCGTCGGCATAACTATTATGCTGGAGATCATCCAGCGCCACGGACTGTCTGACAGATTGGGACACTGGAAATGGAACATGAATTGGGTCAAAAAAGGGGCGATGGTCTCAACAGCGCTGGCTCTGATTGCAACGTTTTTCCTGACTGCGTGAAAGCTCCAAGAGATATAGAAAATCGGGTTGAGGTAAAAAGTAATTGAGAAAGAGAAGAAAATGGTTGCTAGTGCTAGCGGTAGTGCTGACTGCAGGGCTGGGCTATACGACCTATTCGTTGTTTGCGCATACCGGGACCGATTACCTGACCGTAAGCGACTCGAAGTCGCAAGCAGCGTTTCTTTATGGTCAGTCAGTGAGGGTTGAGGGTAAGGTGGCTTCGGGATCGATTGAATGGGACAGCAAGTCAAAGATTATGCGGTTTACCCTTATCGATGATAGAGAGAGTCTGGACGTGGCCTATGAAGGGGTTGTGCCCGACAGTTTTAAGCCCGGGGCCGAATTGATAGTAGAGGGAAGGTACCGGCCCGACGGCGTTTTGGAGGCGACTAGCTTTGGCAGCCGTCGCTCTGTCTGCAACCTGTGTCACTAACAATACGGAAGGAAGAACTAAGACAATGGTTGAATTTTTTGCAAGCTATGCCATCTGGATAATCTGGATAGTCTTCGGGCTGTTCTTCTTGGTCGTGTTTGTCATGGCTCCGTGTCATGCGGTTTTTCTCGTGCCTTTCGCGGGGCTGCCGCTGTTCTGGCTGCTGCCGCTAGGATATGCCCTGCCCATTAACATTGCTGCGTGGCTGGCAACGCCTCTTCTCTACCGGGTGATAATGAGAGCCATGAGGAAGCCGACAGCGGACGGGTTTCGGAGTCTGGTGGGCACCATGGCTGAAGTAGCATCTAAGTCGGAGACAGGCCGTTCTGCCAGATACCTGGTTCGCATTAAAGGTGAAGGGGAACTGTGGAGCGCCTACTCCACGGATGCTCTTGACATTGGAGAGTGGGTGAACATAGTAGCCGTAAAGGGAATTGGCGTAGTGGTGGAGCGGTCTGAGCCTGGTTCAGACCATGGCGAAATAGGTGCAGAGGATAATAAGCGGCATTGTCATTGACAACACCGCGATGAAGAGAACAAAACGGACAGTTTTTACGTTATGGAAGTTAAACAATGGAAACGCAAAGACCAGGACAGAAAAGGATGAGTAAGCACACCTTAATCATGGTGTTGTGCTGCCTCATACCACTGGCAATTTTAGGTATTTTGTGGGTGGCGGGTGTCTCAGGGAGCTATCTAATCTTAGGAGTGTTACTGCTATGCCCACTACTGCATATCGTGATGATGCGAGGAATGCACAGGGGTGGCGAACATGACCACTGAATTCCCAATATGTAACAAAGATATGATGGAGGCTTGAATATGCACGGACTTGATGACATGGAAACGTATGCTTATGGGATGTGGCCGGTGGCACTGGTGAGTATCGGCATATTTATTTTCTTTACATTGAGCTTTCTCAGACCCAAGAAGCGATGGGAATGGCATTCTATGGGTACTTACACTGCCTTTGTCGTAGCCCTTTTCGCCGAGATGTACGGCTTCCCATTGACTATTTACATCCTCACCTCAGTACTGGGTAGTCAATATCCGGTCCTGAACCCCTTCAGTCATATCAACGGTCATCTGTGGGTAGCTCTGGCCGGCGGCTCGACGACGGTCTGGGTAGCCGTCATGCTGGTCAGCAACATCGCCATGTTTGGGGGCTTGTTCATCATGGGTAGGGCGTGGAAACAGATTCACCGTGCCGGTGGCGAACTGACCACCACCGGTCTTTACCGGTGGGTGAGACACCCACAGTACTCCACTCTCTTCCTGGTTACCATCGGCATGCTCATTCAGTGGCCAACGCTGGTTACGGCTGTCATGTGGCCGGTGCTAATGTTCATGTACTACCGGCTGGCACGTAGAGAAGAGAGAGAAATGGAAACCCGCTTCGGTGAAAAATATGCCGCCTACAAACGCCGAGTGCCCATGTTCTTACCCAGGCTGGTAAAAGCGTCACCGCTCACCAGCCTTGAAGTATGGGGGGATGAAGGCAGATGAACGGTATCATCATAAATATAGATCCGGTAATATTCCGTCTGGGGCACTTTGAACTTCACTGGTACAGCCTGGCAATAATAGTAGCGATTATAGCCGCAGTACTGCTCTCGGCACGCCAGGGCAAGAAGAAAGGGATTGCGACTGACCATGTTTACTCCTTGGGTCTCTGGGTGGTTCTTGGTGGGGTATTAGGTGCCAGGTTGTTCCACGTGATTGACCACTGGGAACACTACATAAACAACCCGGCGCAGATACTGGGGTTTCAAGGTCTGGCGATATGGGGTGGGCTTGCCGGGGGAGGACTGGCCCTTATCATATATGCCAGAGTCCGGCACTTGCCTCTCGGACGCCTGGTAGACGTCGTGGCTCCGGGATTGCTGGTGGCCCAGATAATAGGCAGGTTTGGCTGTATCGTTAATGGCGATGCCTATGGGGGTATCACCAGTGTGCCCTGGGCTTTCATTTACGTGAATCCCGGCTCTTCAATACCAGGCAACCTTTTTGGTATACCGACCCATCCCTATCCTGTATATGAGATGATCTGGAATACCATAGCTCTGCTGGTGCTCTTGCAGCTTGACCGACGCTTTAAGAGGGATGGTCTGGTATTCCTGAGTTACCTATCACTGTATTCCCTGGGTCGTTTTGTTCTCACCTTTGTCCGGCAGGAGAACATTACCCTCTGGGGACTACAGCAGGCCCAGGTAATCGCCATGCTGGTAGTACTGGTTTCCGTAGCAGCGATGGTGTATCTGATAGCGAAGCGACGAATCCCCGCGAGACAGCTTCAACGATGAGAGGTAGGGCGGTTGAAGTTATGAAGCGCATAACAGCTGGGGGTAATTATGCTTTCACCATACCGGACTAAGGGTCATCCGGCTACATGATTTAAGGCACACCCATGCGACTTTAATGCTTATCAGGAGTTCACCCAAAGATAATCTCAGAGCGTCCAGGACACGCAACAGTTGCTTTTACATTGGATACTTACAGTCATGTAGTTCCTGGTCTACAGGAAGCAGCTGCAAAAGTATTTGATGACAACCTTAGATCAGTTATCAGTCATTTATAGTCGTTTAAACTTGCTCTGTCTTCGACACAGCAATATAATACGTCTGATATGGCTATAGAATACGATGTCATAGGTTTCTGGTCTCAAATCAAACACAGCATCATCAAAGAATATGCCTCTGTATATTCAGCTCTTCTTGAAAACAAGAGATTATATCACGTCTATGTCGATGCTTTCGCAGGACCTGGTGAGCATATCTCAAAAAACACTATGTCCATAGTACCAGGGTCACCGAGTATCGCCCTGGCTATCGACCCACCATTTAGAGAGTATTACTTCATTGAACTTGACCAAGATAAAGCGACTGAGTTACGTAAGATTGCTAAGAGCAACCCTAATGTCCATGTTTTCCACGGCGATTGTAATAACATATTACTGACAGAGATATTTCCTAATATCAAATGGAAGGATTATCGCCGAGGATTGTGTATATTAGACCCTTATGGCTTAGACCTTAATTGGGAAGTGATACAGGCGGCTGGTGAAATGAAAAGTATCGACATGTTTCTAAACTTCCCCATCCAAGACATAAACAGAAACGTTTTGAGGCGTGACAGAGCTCTAGTATATCCTGGAAGCATCAAAAGGATGAATAAGTTCTGGGGCAATAACACATGGACTAATGAAAGTTTCAGCTCTGCCGGAAACATGTTTGGATATGAAACCAAAGTCAGCAATGACACCTTTGCTCTGGCATTTCAAGAGCGACTTCAAAATATAGCCGGTTTTAGATATGTTCCCAGGCCACTACCTATGAAGAATTCAATGAATTCTACCGTTTATTACTTATTCTTCGCTTCTCAACAACCTGTAGCATCTGATATCATTGAAGATATCTTTAGGAAATATCGAATATTGGGAGCTACGTAATGTCTATATCCTCTGACATAGAGTGGACTGAAGCAACTTGGAATCCGTTGACAGGTTGTTCTAAGGTCAGTATTGGATGTTTAAACTGCTATGCGGAGAGGATGGCTAAGCGCCTCAAAGCTATCGGCCACCCTAATTACATAAATGGATTTTCTCTAAAAATGCATGAGCACGCTTTGTCTTTACCACTTCAATGGAAGAAGCCTAGAAAAATATTTGTAAACTCGATGAGCGATTTATTTCACGAATGCTCATCTGATGATTTTATTCTAAGAACGTTCGATGTTATGAATAAGGCAAATTGGCATATTTTTCAAATACTTACCAAGAGAACTGATAGGTTGTTAAGCTTGAGTAAATATATTAATTGGCGACCTAACATCTGGATGGGCGTCTCTGTGGAAACCAATGACTACCAATACCGCATTAACCACCTTCGTGATACTAACGCACATGTAAAATTTGTTTCCTTCGAGCCATTACTTGGCGATTTCAAGCAAATAAATTTGTGTGACATCGACTGGGTAATAGTTGGTGGCGAATCGGGACCGAAATCAAGACCCGTTGACGCCTCATGGGTTTTGAATATCAGGAATCATTGCCAGCATCAACGCACACCCTTCTTTTTCAAACAGTGGGGAGGCAGATCTAAGAAGAAGTCTGGACGACTCTTAGAGGGGAAAACGTGGAGTGAAATGCCCCTCTCTTTTGTCGCCAGGCATTAATTAAACCTAGCCCTATGGATTAGCAAAAAATAAAAAGCCCCCTAAGTTTCAAATGCTTAGAGGGCTTATTCAGCTTCAAATCTGGTACCCCTGCCGGGACTCGAACCCGGGCCCGCGGTTTAGGAAACCGCTGCTCTATCCTCTGAGCTACAGGGGCGCCTTCAAGGCGAATTATAACCGAGAATGACGGTAAAGGGCAATGGTACAGTTTACGATTCTTTGCACCTGAGCCCAGGGCGAGAATAAAAAGGTTTTTTAACACGGCATATTTACCGGTTTCTCGCCCGGTATCCGTTTCTTGACTTTGCCCAGGACTGCGCCATAAAATCATCAGGTACGACAAAAGGGGGATATTATGGCAGAGAATGACGCGAAGGTAGTGGCCTGGGAACCACTGAAGGAATTTGTCAAGGAAGTATTTACCCGGGCTGGTATGCCGCCGGAAGATGCTGAAACCGAGGCCGGAGCGCTGATCTGGGCTAACCTGCGCGCCGTTGATTCCCACGGCGTGCTGCGTATTCCCTCGTATCTTGACAACATCGAAAAGGGCGTGATGAATCCGAAGCCCAATATTCAGGTTATTAAAGAGACTCCAGCAACCATACTACTGGATGCTGACCGTGCTCTCGGTCCGGTGGTCACCATTAAGGTGGTTAACATGGTGGTGGCAAAAGCAAAGAAAATGGGCATTTGCTGGGCGATAATACGCAACCTGACCCATCAGGGTGCCCTTGGCTATTACTCGCAGATGATGGCGGAAAAGGGGATGGCGGGAATCGTGTTCGTCAGCAACCCGCCGAACATGGCGCCATTCGGCGCCAGGGTTCCCGGTGTGCACAATAGTCCAATCGCCATTTCCGTGCCGGCAAAGCGGCATCGACCGCTAAACCTGGACATGGCTACCAGCGTTGTTGCCCGCGGTAAGATCTTGTTGGCGATCGATAAGAACATACCTATACCGGAAGGCTGGGCACTGGACAAGGACGGTAACCCGACCACCGACCCTAAAAATGTCGGTGCGCTTTTGCCTTTTGGCGGGCCAAAAGGCTCGGGCCTGGCGATGATGTTCGAGTGCCTTGCCAGCGTTATGGCGGGCAACCCGGTGGTGGGGCCGGTGCTATCCGGGCGTGAAGTCGGGCCACCTGTGGAAGGTAAGAAAGCGCAGGCCGCCGGTGAACGTTTGAGTTATGTCCCCAAACACATTCAGAATAGCGTGGTCGCGGCTATAGATATCAGTACGTTTACTGACCTGGAGAGCTATAAGGAGCATATTGATAACCTTATCGATGGCGTAAAAGCGCTGCCCAGGGCTGATGGTTTCACCGAGATATTTGTCCCCGGTGAACCGGAGGAGAGAACTTTTGTCGAGCGTTCAAAGAATGGGATTCCTTTGCCCGAGGGAACTGTCCGCAACCTGATAGCTGTTTCCGAAAAATTAGGTGTTAAATTACCGCCCGGCCTGTGATCAGACGGCGTTCAGAATCACGATTGGCCGTTATGAATTGAGGTTGATGCCTTCTCTGCGGAATAGCCTCTGAAGCTCGCGGCGGGCCAGTCTGGTTGGCTCGCCGCCCTTTTTCTCCCAGCGTTGCACTGTGGAAAGGCTAACGGTTATCTCCCGTGCCATATCCTCCTGTGTCCAGCCTTTCTTCTTGCGCAGTTCTTTAAGCTTTTTAGAGAGCTCTTCCATATTGGCACTTACATAATAAGAGGTTTTACCCTGTGTGGTACGTGAGAGTATAACACCTAATATGCTCATTTGTCAATACCAATGACAGATTTTGTGACAAATGGCAGGAACTAACTTTTAAGGAAATCAAATAGGTGAGCGGCAATGAGCGGTGTAGAAGGCTGATTCGGGGCGAAAAGTTTGACAAAAAGGAGGTCAGCCACTTAAAATACCTGTGCCATTTGATGCGGCTGTTATCAGCATTAACGTGCTTGCCCAAACAAAAGAACATCTCAAAGGGAGGTAATAATGACTTTGGCCAGCGAAGCGCGCGAACTCTGTTTTACTCCTGCCCATAAGCTAGCGGAGGCGATCCGAAATAAGCAATTATCGCCGGTAGAGTTGATGGACGCTACCCTGAAAAGAATCGGCGAAATAAGCCCGAAACTGAATGCTTATCTAATAGTAGTTGAGGAAGAGGCGATGCAGGCAGCCCGTGAGGCGGAAAAAGGGCTCCATACCGGCGCGAAGCCGGGTCCTCTTCATGGCATACCCGTCTCCATCAAAGACCTGGTGCCGACCAAGGGTATCCGCACCACGCGGGGCTCGCTGATCTATAAGGACTTCATCCCCGACAAGGAAGGAACCATGGTGGAGCGTCTCAAAGCGGCTGGTGCTATCATTATCGGCAAGACCAATACGCCCGAGTTTGGGCTGAGCTGTTGCACGGAGAACAAACTGACCGACACCTGCCGCAATCCCTGGAATACGGAGAGAAACTCCGGCGGCTCCAGTGGCGGCGCTGCGGCTGGCACCGCTGCCGGTATCTCACCGCTGGCACAGGGCAGTGACGGCGGTGGCTCCATACGGATTCCGGCGAGCTGGTGCGGTGTTTTCGGCCTGAAAGCCAGTTATGGTCGGGTGCCCAAGGATGTCCAGCCCTGGGGCGTGTCTCAGGTCAGTTGCCTCGACCCGATAACGCGGAACGTACGGGATACGGCGCTGATGCTGAACGTTATGGCGGGACCAGATGGGCTTGACTACTCCTGTATCAGGACGGCACCACCTGATTTCTTTAAAGCTGTGGGCGGTAAGCTGGGAAAGCTCAGAATTGCCTGGAGCCCCGACCTGCGGTATGACGTGAAGGTTGACCCCGAGGTGAAATCGGCCGTTGAAGCCGCAGCCCGTGTCTTTGCCGGGATGGGGCATGAGATAGAGGAGGCAGCACCGGACACCGGCGAGTCGTTTGACCTCTGGGACGTGCTGCTTGCGGCGCAAAATGATTTCTACCTGGATTTTGCCCTTGATAAGCATGCCGATGAGCTTATGGACTATACCAGGCTGGCTCTGGAATGTGCCCGCGGCCTGGGTGGGATGGAGGTTGCCCGGACGTGGACGCAGGTAGAGCGGGTCCGCGGCATTATGAGGGGCTTCTTTGAGAAATACGACCTGCTACTGACGCCGACCACGGCGGTGACGGCGCCGCCGGTAGGGAAACGGGGGCGGGGGCGTGGTCGCGGGTTCATGGACTGGGATTTTATCCCATTTACCAGCGTCTTCAATCTCACGGGTAACCCTGCGGCATCAGTGCCCTGTGGTTTCTCTGCCGAAGGGCTGCCAATAGGACTCCAGATAATTGGCCGTTTTGGTGATGAAGTTACCGTGTTGCAGGCCTCGGCTGCCTTTGAAGAGGCACGACCCTGGGCGGACAAATATCCGGCCGTGTCATGAGCCGTGATTCAGCTCCGGCTAGGCTTCGGGCGCCGGGCCAACCAACTCGGGCCACAGTTCCTCAATCGTTGGCTTGAGTCCGGTCATGACATCGTCAACTGCCTTGACCGCAGTGTCGATTTCTCCCTGTTTCATTGGAGTTGACATAACATAGAACCCTCTTGCCGCCGAGAAACAGCCTTTCTCCAGCATGCCCAGGTAGAACAGGTGCATCAGGTCTTTGTTGGCTTCTCTGGCTGTTTTGCCGTTGATTACCGGCTGGTCGTGGAAGTGGATGTTCTGTAGCGAGCCCATTCCAGTCACCTGCCCCTTGATATTGAGTCGCTTGAAGACAGCCCGGACGCCGTCGGCGAAAGACTCGCCGAGCTGGTTGATATAGTTGATGACATCGGCG
>SDBT01010331.1_pt1 | contig 15081 bp, 9 predicted proteins | sample 2277101 | NCBI WGS metagenome assembly SDBT01 (sample SAMN10404973, study PRJNA504765) | marine sediment metagenome | isolation source: marine sediment core GS10_PC15, 103 cmbsf | place: Arctic Ocean: Southern Knipovich Ridge | collected 2010 | reverse complement strand
GAAAGTTACAGTGTGGTGGGAAAGATGGCGGGGGACCTCAACTGCCAGGTATCGGACCTGATGACTGATGAAGCCCTTCGCAAAAGGATCCGGCTTGATCAATACATTACCCCGCAGACCGGCCTTCCAACCCTGTTGGATATCATGGAAGAACTGGCCAAGCCAGGCAGGGATCCGCGCTCCCGGATCAAGGTATTCGAATTTGCCCAGGATGTCCGAAGTATTTCAGATCTTAAGGAAGGTATGGTGATCCCTGGCATTGTGACCAACATTACCAATTTCGGGGCATTCGTGGATGTAGGGGTAAAACAGGACGGACTGGTACACATTTCCCAGCTTGCGGACCGCTTCATATCCGATCCGAATGAAGTAGTCAAGATCCACGAACATGTAAAAGTGAAGGTCCTGAGTATAGATGTTGACAGGAAAAGGATCCAATTGTCCATGAAGGAGGTTTAATCCACCAGCAAAACCAGTCCTTTTAAATATTCCCCTTCCAGGTGATAAATGCTGACAGGATGATCTGCCGGCTGGGTAAGCTGGTGAAGGATGCGCACCCTGCGGCCCGTGTTGGCAGAGGCTGCAAAAACCGATTTTCGGAAATTCTCCTTGCTGACCGCCTGGGAGCAGGAAAATGTAAATATGATCCCACCTGGTTTAATTTTTTCAATGGCCCTTGCATTTAACCGTTTATATCCCTGCAGAGCATTGTTCAGCACATTGTGGTGCTTGGCAAAGGCCGGAGGATCAAGAATAATCAGGTCATAGGACGAGGCTGGTTTGACCAGGAATTTTATAGCATCGGCAGTGATCCCCAGATGACGGTGCTGCTCCCCGAAATTTAATTCCATATTCTGATTGGCAATATCAATGGCATGTGCCGAGCTGTCTACCGTATGCACCAGTTCCGCCCCACACTGCCTGGCATAAACTGAAAATCCGCCGGTATAGCCAAACAGGTTCAGTACATTCCTGCCGGCGGAGTATTCACCAAGTAATTTCCGGTTTTCCCGCTGGTCAATGAAGAATCCTGTCTTCTGTCCTTTTTCCCAATCAATACTGAACTGGTTCCCATGTTCTTTCACAATGGTCTGATCCTGAGAGCCTGACAGGTACTCATTCTTATACCCGGATGCGTAACGGGAGGGAAGCGTACTGGCACTTTTATCATATACAGCCCTGAGCCTGTCTCCAAGGACTTCCTGTAAACCCTTAACCAGCAGGTCCCTGTGCATGTGCATCCCGATGGAATGAAACTGCATGACAGCAGTCCCATTATAATAATCGATAATGAACCCGGGTAAGCCATCCCCTTCGGCATTCACCAGCCTGCAAACATTGGTTTTCTTATCATCCGGCAGTCCCAGTTTCGCTCTGGCAGCGAGAGCATCCTTGATACGGGTGATATAAAAATCCTCACCAATCTCCTCCTCCTTGAAGGATAGCATCCTGATGGCAATGGAACCCTCCTGGTAATGACCTGTTCCCAGAAATTCATCCTGGTTGGAGTAAATCTTAACAACATCACCCTCAGCCGGTTCTCCGTATATTTTTTTGATGGCCCCGGAAAAAACCCAGGGATGGTAGCGTTTGAGGGATTGATCTTTCCCAGAACGCAGAATGATCCGGACTAAATCTTTCATTTTAACTGGTAGGTTTGGAGTTCCTGGTATATCCTGAGACAGACCCATGCATCCGTAGCTGCATATTTTCTCTGTGCCTTGTTGAGCTTCTCGGCATCCCAGTTCGATAATTGCTGGTTTTTTGAAATCCGGAATCCGAGCACTATCCCTGCCAGCTTAGCCACACCTTTATTCTCTATCCCGAAAGCCTCAACATATTTCTGCAGATCCAGGAATCCACCGGCTTTAAAGTCCCTGATCCTGCGCAGATCGATCAGGTCATCATGCAGGGCTGCTCCAACTTTGATAATGGAATCATCTTCAAAAAGTTCAATCAATTTATCAGGCAAATTCAATGAAGGAATCCTGATAAGAAATGCATGAAACGGGGTGGCAAGCTGAACCAGTGAGATCTGGTTTACCTGCCCTTTCCTGAAAGAAGGCTTGGTTTCAGTATCAAATCCCATCACTTTCTCCTGTTTCAGTACCGGCAGGTACTTCTTCAGTCCAGCCATAGAATCGACCACATGAATGGTTCCGGGAAATGCCTGTAAGGGCAATTTCTTAAGTTCTTCCTTATCTATGGTGGACTGAAACATCTCTTTTAACTGGATACAAGGTGAACAAAGAAACACAAATTCGCTTATTGAACCAAGCCTGGTCCCCGGCAATTCTATTTATTCCAAGACAAGCGCTCATCCAGTCCCTTGAGAATTTTATTGTGATCCAGGAGCCAGCGGATTACAATAATGGATTTTTCATGAGGGAGGTCCAACTCTTTTACAAGTTCGTCCAGTGAAAGTGGTCTTTTACGAAGGACTGTCCGGGCCTGTTCTACGGCCCTGTCAAATTCGTATTTGTTTACATCGAGCTCCTGGTCCTGCATGCATACATCACATTGCCCGCATTTATCCCGGCCCTTTTCGCCGAAATATGCCAGCATGAAAAGGCTGCGACACCGGTTCTTCCCTGAGGCGTATTCCATCAGTGTATCAAGCCTGTCAATATACTCCCTTTTCCGGTCCAGGTAGTGCTCCTTGCTGATATGGAGAGATTTGACATCCAGCCTTTCTTCCGTAAATATGACAACCGGGGTCTTTTTCTGGGGGATGTACCGGATAATCCCCATGGAACTAAGACGCTTGAGGTACTGGATGATCAGTTCCGGTTTCACCTTGGCCTGGTTGGCAAGAGACCCTTCATAAATGGTTACATAGTCAGTGAAAAGTCCGGTATAGGTGCGCAATATAAGCTTTATAAAAGCATCAAAATCAATATTGGCAATCTGGAATTTATACAATTCATCACGGCTGACCAGGAATTTCAGCTTGGAAGGATTATATATTTCCTCTGTGAGTTCCAGGTATCCCTCAAGCTGCAGAAACTTCAGGCTGCTATAAATGGTCATGATGGACAGCTTATATCTGGCCGCAAAATCGGCCACATTGAAATCAAAAACCTGGTTTCTGGCTGTCCCCACAGGTATCTGGTAATAATTTCCAATGGCACGGTAGATCTGCTTGATCTCATCGATCTCCGGATAGTTCCTACTTACGCGCTGTTCCACACTTTTCTTGTCAGATGGACTGTACAATAATATTGCATGGGCCGTTTTACTATCCCGCCCGGCACGGCCTGCTTCCTGGAAATAGGATTCAATGGAATCGGGGATATCCATATGGATCACAAACCTGACATCCGGTTTGTCGATCCCCATCCCAAATGCGTTGGTAGCAATTATCACCCGGGTATGGCCGGTCATCCATTCAGATTGCTTCCGGTTGCGGGATTCCTGCTCCAATCCTGCATGATAGTAATCGCATGATATTTTTTCCTGCCTCAGGTAATTCGCAAGGTCCCTGGTTTTCTTCCTGCTCCTGGCATAGACTATGCCTGATCCGTTCAACTGCTGCAGCAGATCCAGCAGGTACCAGTCCTTGTCCTCCACATGTTTGATGGTATACACGAGGTTTTTCCTCTGAAAGCTGGCTCGCAGTACATTTTTTTCCCTGAACTGCAGTTTCTCCTGTATATCATCGATCACCTTGCCGGTTGCCGTGGCGGTGAGTGCAAGGAATGGTATATCGGGGATAATTTCGCGTAATTCAGCGATCTTCAGGTATGAGGGACGGAAATCATAGCCCCACTGTGAGATACAATGGGCCTCATCGACAGTCACCAGGGAAAGATTCATCTGGGGCAGCCTGATGCGAAAAATATCTGTGCACAGTCGTTCAGGGGAAACATACAGAAATTTATAGTTCCCGTAAATAGCGTTGTTCAATCCAATATCAATCTCCTCCCTGGAGAGTCCGGAATGAAGAGCCATGGCCTTAATACCTTTCTGGATCAACTTCTCAACCTGGTCCTTCATCAGGGCAATCAGGGGAGTGATGACCAGGCACATTCCATCCCCTGCAAGCACAGGGACCTGGAAAGTTAGAGATTTACCTCCTCCGGTCGGGAGCAGACCCAGGGTATCGTGTCCAGCCGCCACCGATTTGATAATGTCTTCCTGCACCGGACGGAAGTCAGGATACCCCCAGTAGCGGATCAGTATTTGCTGGTAGATGTTCATTGTTTGTCAGTATGTAATATCGCCATTTTTTTTGTATTTTCGCACAATTTTATAATCCTCAAAAACACTGCAAATATGTCTTTCCAGGAAGATAAAGTCAGATCAGAAGGTTTAACCTTTGATGACGTTCTACTCGTTCCATCATACTCTGAGGTAATGCCAAGGGAGGTTTCGCTGAACACCATGCTTTCCAGAAACATCCAGATGAAGATCCCGATTATTTCCGCTGCCATGGATACCGTCACAGAGGCGAGCCTGGCCATTGCCATTGCCCGGGAAGGCGGCATTGGCGTGATCCATAAGAATATGTCGATTGAAGATCAGGCCAAACAGGTAAGAAAAGTTAAGCGGGCAGAGAACATTATGATACTCGACCCCATAACCATCCTGGAAGAAGGAACCATCGCCGATGCGCTCATGCTGATGCAGGAATATAAAATTGGCGGGATCCCTGTTGTAGACGAAGCCAAAAAGCTGATCGGGATCGTAACCAACCGTGACCTCAGGTTCGAAACTATCATGTCAAGGCCGATAAGAGAAGTAATGACCCGGGATAACATCATCACCACAACACAGAAAACAGACCTGTTAAAAGCCGGGGAGATCCTCCAGAAACACAAGATTGAGAAACTGCCCGTTGTTGATAGAAACAACCGTCTTATCGGACTGATCACCTACAAAGATATCACCAAATCAAAGGACAGTCCCAATTCCTGTAAAGATGCCCAGGGCAGGTTGCGTGTAGCCGCCGCAGTTGGCGTTACCATAGATACTGCGGAAAGGATACAGCTCCTTGTTGATGCAGGGGCTGATGCAGTGATCATTGACACAGCCCACGGACATTCTGGTCCAGTAATAGAATCCTTGAAGAAGGCAAGGAAACTTACCGGTGATACAGACATTATACTTGGCAACATTGGCACAGCCGAAGCTGCCAAAGTCCTCGTAAAAGCCGGGGCCGATGCAGTCAAGGTAGGGATCGGTCCGGGTTCCATATGTACCACCCGGATCATTGCCGGTGTAGGTATTCCCCAGCTGACGGCCATTTATGATGTGGCAAAAGCAGTAAAAGGATCAGGTGTACCCGTCATTGCCGACGGAGGGATCCGGTATTCAGGGGATATTGTAAAGGCATTGGCAGCAGGTGCGCATTCCATCATGACAGGGTCCCTCATCGCAGGAGTGGAAGAATCACCCGGGGAGACGATCATCTATAACGGGCGTAAATATAAAAGTTACCGGGGTATGGGCTCAATAGAGGCCATGCAGAAAGGATCGAAAGACAGGTACTTCCAGGATGTCGAAGATGACATCAATAAGCTTGTCCCGGAAGGCATAGCCGCCAGGGTACCATATAAGGGGACACTTTCCGAAGTGGTATATCAGTTGATCGGTGGACTCAGAGCCGGGATGGGGTACTGCGGTACACCGACCATTGATGAACTCCAGCAGGCACGGTTTGTAAAGATTACTCACTCCGGCATCATCGAGAGCCATCCGCATGATGTGACCATCACCAGGGAGGCACCCAATTACAGCCGGTAATAATATTTGTTTAATTTCGTTTTTGTATTTACCTAATCAAAATATTTTTACAATGAACAATTTGACACGTTTTATCCTCCCCTTACTGCTGTTTTCAACACATGTTTTTTCACAGGCCGACACGGATAAGATCTTGATGACTATCCACGACAGGCAGATAAGCCTGGATGAATTTGAGAGAATCTATAATAAGAATAACAGCAGCACAGCGCTGGAACAACAAACCGTTGAAGAATACCTGGATCTGTTCATCAATTTTAAACTGAAGGTCATCGAGGCCGAGGAACTGGGAATGGATACCACACAGGGTTTCATCAAGGAATTCAACGGATATAAACAGCAACTGGCACAACCCTATCTTTCTGATAAGGAGGAAGTGGATGCACTCGTCAAGGAAGCATTTGAAAGGGCACAGCTAGAGATCAACGCAAGCCATATACTTATTCGTGCCAGCGCAGACGCAGCACCGGAAGATACCCTCCGGGCTTTTAATAAAACCATTGAAATCAGGGACAGGATCCTGGCCGGCGAGGATTTCGGAACTGTGGCCAAGGCAACATCAGACGATCCCTCAGCCAAGACAAATGCAGGCCTCCTTGGCTGGTTCACTGTATTCCGTATGGTATATCCCTTTGAGAACGGGGCCTACCAAACAGAGAAGGGAAAAGTGTCCATACCCGTGCGTACCAGGTTCGGTTATCACCTGATCAAAGTTAACGACACCAGGCCTGCCCGCGGAGAGGTCAGGGTCTCCCATATCATGATCATGACACCGAAAGGCATAAATGACGAACAGAAGGAAGATGCAAGGAAGAGGATCCATTTATTATACGATAGTCTTCAATCAGGTATTGATTTTGCTGACATAGCCCGGAAATATTCCGAAGACAGGGGCTCTGCTGCCCGCGGCGGAGAACTTCCATGGTTCGCTACCGGCAGGATGGTTGCACCATTCGAGAATGCTGCTTTTGCCCTGGCCAATACAGGAGATATATCTGAACCCATTCAGACATCTTTTGGATGGCATATTATCAAACTGCTGGAGCTGAAAAAGTTAAATGATTTCGAAACTGCAGAGGCAGACCTTCGGGCCAATGTGACGAAAAGTGACCGGAATGCGTATGGTAAAAAAGCCCTGGTTGAAAGGATCAAACGGAACAATAATTTCACTGAGAACAGGGAGAATCTGTATCCTTTCTACTCGGTAGTGGATACAAGCATATTTTACCGCAACTGGGATGTGGGCAAGGCCGTGGGACTCACTGAGATCCTGTTCACGATAGGTGACAGTTCGGTGACCCAACAGGATTTTGCAGCTTACCTTGCTGACAAACAGGGAGCTGCCAGGACAAATATAGAGGTTCTTGTCAACAATCATTATGAGAAGTTTATCGAGGTGCAGGTCCTGCAGTATGAAGAAGACCAGTTACCTGGCAAGTATCCGGAGTATAAACATCTCATTCAGGAGTACCATGACGGAATCCTCCTGTTTGACCTGACGGATCAAATGGTCTGGTCAAAGGCTGTGGAGGATAGCGCTGGACTGGAAGCATTTTACGCAGATAACAAATCCAATTATATGTGGGGAAAGCGCCTTGACGCTACCCTGATCACTTGCAGGGATGCAGAAGTTGCAGCTTTTGCCAGGGATCTGTTGAGCAGGAAAAAAAGAAAAAGGCCTTCAACCGAAGAGGTTCAATCCCTTGCTTATGCTGAATTCAGTGACAGTTCAAGCCTTTCATTCGAATTTAATAAGTATGAAAAGGAGGATCATCCCCTGGTTGAAAAAATGGACTGGAACAAACCCATGTCTGATAACATGGAGGAAAATGGAAAGGTTATCTTTCTGGTAAAGAACAAGGTACTGAAGCCCGAACCCAAGATGCTTGATCAATGCAGGGGAATAGTGACCGCTGATTACCAGAACCACCTGGAGACGGATTGGATCGAAACGCTCCGGGCCAAATATACTGTTCAGGTGAACCGGGAACTGTTATCAGAGATAAAATAAACCCCGATATGTTCAAATTCAGTAATAGGATCAACATACTGAACTGCAGGTTTTTCCTCTCCGGTCTGTTTATGATCACCCTTGCTCTCTCCTGTACAAAGTTGGAGACCAGGAGCAGGGAGAAATCCCTGGCACAGGTATTGGAGAAGAATCTTTATCCCTCGGATATCAGGGATATCTTTCCAAGTAACGTCTCCGATGAGGATAGTATACTGATCCAGCAGAATTATGTGGATAAATGGGTTAAAAAGCAACTGATCCTGCAAAAAGCTGAATTGAATCTCACGGAAGAACAGAAAGATGTGAGGCAACAGATCGAAGAATACCGCTCTTCATTGCTTATTTATAAATATGAACAGAACCTGATCCTTCAGAAACTGGATACGCTCATCAGTGATGAAGAGATTGAAACATATTACATGGAAAATCCTTCCAATTTCAACCTTGACCGACATATTGTCAAGGCCCTGTTCATTAAACTTCCCATGGATGCACCCGATCTCTGGAGGGTAAGACAGATGTACAGATCGGAAAGGGAAGAGGATTTCAAGGAGCTCGAAAGTTACTGCTATCAGTACGGTGTTAAATATGATTATTTTGACGATAACTGGACCCCATTTACTACAATTACACGTGCCCTGCCAAACGAAATCAGAAATCCGGAAAATTTTCTGCGATGGAACAGATACATCGAGCAACAGGACTCTGCATTCCGTTACATGGTCAATCTGAGGGAACACAGCCTGGCCGGTACGGTCGCCCCGCTGCCGTATATCGAGCAAAAAATCAGGAGCATTATCTTGAATAAGAGGAAGGTCCAGTTTGTCAGGGACCTGGAAAATAATATATATAAGGACGCGTTAAACAAGGGGAGTTTCACTATCTACTAAGGATACATTATAATGACAGGGAAGAGCTTATTAAGTACTTTATTGCTGGCCGGAACATTCCTTGGTGGTTTATCCGGACAATCCCTCATTCTTGACAGGGTCGTAGCCGTGGTGGGAGAATTTGTCATCCTTCAGTCAGATATCGAAAGTCTTTACCTCCAGAACAAAGCCCAGGGAATATCTTTACCAGGAGATGAAAAATGCGCCATTCTGGAGAATTTCCTTGGCGAGAAATTGCTATTAAACCAGGCCAAAATTGACAGTATTGAAATTTCAGAGAGTTCCGTTGAAATGGAACTTGATAACAGGCTGAGTTACTTCACCAGCATGATTGGTTCTCCTGAAGCCCTGGAAGAGTATTTTGGAAAATCCATTCTGGAGATCAAGGAGGATATGAGATCTGCAGTCAGGGATGCATCGATTACAAGGCAGATGCAGAGTACCATTACCGGAGAGGTTACCGTAACACCCTCTGAAATCAAGGATTATTATAATGGCCTGTCAAAGGATAGTATACCATACATTGATTCAAAGGTCGAACTTAGCCAGATCGTCCAATATCCACCGGTAGATGAAGCTGCCGTCTTTGAGGTCAAACAAACATTGCTGGATCTCAGGCGAAGGATACTTGATGGTGAGAAATTCACAACACTTGCCGTGCTTTATTCTGAAGGCCCATCGGCCTCTAAGGGTGGAGAGATTGGTTTTATGGGAAAAGGGGAATTGGATGGTGAGTATGCAAAGGCTGCTTTTAGTCTTAAAGCCGGTGGTGTATCCACCATCGTGGAATCATCATTCGGATACCATATCATCCAGCTTATTGAAAGACGTGAAGAAAGGGTGAATACAAGGCATATCCTGATGAAACCAAAGGTAAAGCCTGAGGCCATCCGGGCCACCACGCGGAAACTTGACAGCATTGCCACCCTGGTACGCACGGATAGTGTAGAATTTGACCTCGCAGCAAGGATCTATTCGAAAGATATAAATACTGCAGTGAATGGAGGGATCATGGTCAATCCTGCCACCAATACAACCGCCTTTACCCTGGACGAGTTACAGCCTGCAGAATTCATTGCCCTCCGCGACCTGAAGGTCGGTGAGATCACGGAAGCCTTCAAATCAGAAGATGAAAATGGAAAAGAGGTCTATAAGATCGTCCGGCTGAGAAATCAAAGCAGTCCCCACCGGGCTAATCTCAAAGAGGATTATATAGTCCTCAAGGAAATGGCCCTGGGTATGAAAAAGAAGGAAGTATTCCAGCTTTGGATTGATGAGAATATTAAGGAGACCTATGTCAGCGTTGATAACTCTTTTGCAGGATGCCAGTTTTCCCGCAAGGGATGGATAAAATAAATAAGCATCCCCCATGTACCGGCCAATTCTAATACTTGCCTTGTTAATTGCAGGTACCCTGCTCCATGCCCAGGAAGAGAATAAAATTGAGATCCTGAACTCAGAATACATGGAATATGATGCCAGTATTGGCAGTGGTGTTATAAAATATGTAGGTGAAGTAGCCTTTCAACAGCAAAACATGCTGCTTAGTTGTGACAGTGCCTGGTATTTCGCACGGGAAAACACCGTGCATGCTTATGGAAATGTTCACCTCATCCAGGGCGATACATTAGACCTGTATGGTGATGAGCTCCGGTACTTCGGTAATGATAAATTTGCCGAGATGAGGCATAATGTCACACTGATAGACAAGGAAACAACACTGACCACGGATTACCTGGATTTTGACCTGGAGAACAACGTTGGTTACTATGAAAGGCACGGGCACATTGTCAATGGGGACAATACACTGGACAGCCGGGCCGGTTATTATTACACCCGCAGTAAATCACTGCATTTCAGGGACAGTGTTGTGATTGTCAATCCTGAATACACCATCTATGCAGATACATTGAGGTATCATACAGTAACGGAGATCGCCTATTTTTTGGGACCTACCCGTATTATCAGTCCGGAAAACTCCATATACTGCGAGAATGGCTGGTATGACACGCAGAAGAACATATCCCAGTTCAACAAAAATGCCTACCTGGAATCAGACGGGCAATACCTGAGGGGAGACAGTCTCTATTATGAAAGGGATAACGGAATGGGTATGGCCTTCGACAATGTGGAATTGTATGATTCAGTCCAGCAGGTCATATTGCTGGGTCGATATGCCATCTATTTTGAAGATCCCGAATACGCCATGCTCACCGACAGTGCAATCCTTATACAGATTTCAGATGAAGACAGTCTGTTTGTTCATGCCGATACCCTGAAATCAGTTGTTGACTCTACCGGGCAATATAAGATCCTGAGGGCATATTACAAGGTAAAGTTCCATCGCCCCGATATGCAGGGTATGTGTGATTCACTTGCCTATCTTGAAAGCGATTCAGTATTTCAGTTATTTGGCGATCCCGTCCTCTGGTCTGAAATCCATCAGCTTACCGCAGAACAAATGGATGTCCACATGGCCTTCGATGAGCCTGATTACATTGAACTTTCTAATGCCGCTTTCATTGTATCACAGGATGACAGCATCAGATTTAACCAGATTCGCGGCAGGAATATGGTGGGCCATTTCAGTGAAGATCAGCTTTCTCGTATTGATGTTAAGGGCAATGGTCAGAGCCTCTGGTTTGGAAGGGATGAAGGAGAACTGATCGGGGTCAACAAGGCAGAAAGCAGCGACATTAAGATCTACCTGGCAAACGGAGGGGTTGAAAGAGTAAATATGATCACCTCTCCCTCAGCCATATTATATCCCCCGGATGAGCTGCTGGAGGAAAATATGTACCTGAGCGGGTTTATCTGGCTGGAAGACCATCGTCCGAAGACCAAACAGGACATATTCCGCTGGAGCGAACACTAAATTTCTTTTAAAAGAAATATTAGTCAAAGCACCAATCTACCAGTGAGACAATGCTCTCATAGGAAGATAAAATCCTCAGGTTCTCAACTGCATTTTTATACGAATATACCGAACGTGGAAATGCTGCGTCTCTCTCTATCAACTCACTGGATGCAGGTTCAAACCCCTGGTTTTGCAAATCTGCAAGTACAACCTTTCTCGGCGCAATACATCCGATCAGGTCCGGCAAATCATAGCCCGTCAGCACCCCTGCTATTCCCCAGGAGAAGTCAACCTCATAAGGATGACCTATGCCTCCGCCTTCATTCTCTATCAGGCCAATTTTATAAAACCTGTTCATTGCAACGGCCCGGTATGAGATCGGCGAACCAATAAGGGTAACATTATCCAATGAAGTATCGAATGCAGCAGCATGTATCAGAGGCAGACATGTCTCACCAACAGCAACGGCACCAACTTTATTATTATCAACATAATCAAGGCTCTTCAAATAACCAGCAGCCCTGACAATGTCACCCGCCTGGATGCCAACAACACTCCTTCCGATTAATACAGCTGTATAACCGGGCCCTAACGGCCTTGTAGCGGTATTTTTTGTTTCACCTGTACCCATAACATCCACAGCAGCCACTATATATCCTTTTTTAACCAATTTTTCAATCTCTCCTCCAGGTAAAGCCTCCGCAGCCTTGCCTTCCGGATGAAGATATACAATGGCTGGATGCTTCCCCGTAATCATGTCAGGCACAAATAAAAGCAGCGGTATTACATAATCTCCCTCACCTTTAATCGCATACTTTCCCACAGTATAACCATCTCTCTGGTACCTGCCGTTCAGGAAGGGTTCATATTCAAAAACCTCAGAAACATTATAACCGGAAATGCCCTTTGCCTTTACCATAACACCGTTCAGATGCCTTGCAATATCTTTCCTTGATTTCTCAAGATTCCTAATAAGTTCTTCTGTTTCCCTTTTATTAACATCGAATACCATATCTCCACCCAGGGATGTCGAAATCTGACCGGTCGGTGTTACGGTCAATTCGGCCTCTGATAATATTGTAACTTCTTCTTCTGCGGGGTCACCAGGCAAGTCGAAATGATGCATGAAAAATTCATATATCCTTAACCGTATCCTGGGAGTCATCCAGTGTTTAAAATCATCCTCAACCAGGTCCAGGTTATCCTCATAACCGAGCAACGCATAGGCCTTTTTTACCTCCCCGAACGATTCCCGCGCTCCTTGTATTGACAGATACTGGTCACGTGTAACAAATGTCATTAATGTCGGTTTCGGCGCCCGCACTTCAAGCAGGTCTTCAAATGTTATTCCTTCCGCGACTCCCCGGATAAATATTGTCTCCGCATCCTGTACTCCTTTTGTCTCAAGCTGTCTCCTCGAAGCAGTAGACCAGCTGCATGGTACAGATACCTTTACCCGGTCATCAAAAGCCGCTATGTAGGAGGTAATCGTTCCACCACCGGAGAATCCCGTTACTCCAATCCTTTCCGGATCAACATCATCGCGGGTCAGCAAATAATCGATCCCCCGGATCCCGTCCCATATAAAATACCTGCCTGGAGAAACACCCGATAATAAACACTGGTTCCCCAAATAACAATGTTCTATCACCGAATAACCGATAGAAGAAAAGTTTATACCGGGGTCATAATACTGTACATGCTCCCCCTGCCCGATAGGGTCGATGGCCAAAACAATAATACCCTTCCTTACAAGGTTCAGATATACCTTTTGATAGAGCTCCGCCCTGAAGGCTTCCTGGTTATGCCCTATCACATTAAGCACCGCCGGAATTTTTCCATCAATCTTGTCTGGAATAAAAAGACAACCCGTAACATAAAAGTTCGGCATCGATTCATAAATAATCTTCTCCACCCTGTAGCCTTCTTTATACAAGACACCGGTAATTCTTGCATTAAGCGGAGTCTTCTCAGGGAATGGACCGACTAACTTCAATAGTTTATCCTTAACCAGCACCTGTCTTTTCTGCCAATCACTCCTGGTTTTCAACTTCGCTATCTCTCCATCCCTGAGAGTATAATAATCATTTGCCTGCCCGATAAGATCATGAATCAGCATGCTTCCCGCATTATTCCATATTACCCATTGCTGAAAAACATCCAGGTTTTCCTTCTGGGCAAACCCCCTGGATACATTAATAAAAAAACAGAAAAAAAAGACGGTAATATACTCTCTCCTGATTATATGCATGATCTTTCAGTCTGGCATTAATGATTATCAGCGAAAGTCCAACCCACAGGAAAATCGATCACATCGGCAATGTTGACCTTTTTCCCGGTTTCAATTGATTGCCTGGCTGCAATGCCGATCAGGCTGGAAAATATTCCGGCACGGCTATCTGCTATCTTTCCAAGAGGATCTTTTTCTTCCTGAAGGAAAAGCATATCCTTTAGTTTTTTGTCCGCTCCCCCGTGTGTGCCCACAGAAGGATCTACGTGCCAGGTCTTTGTGTCCTTAAAATTATGTGTCAACCGAAAGTCAGAACCATGTCCGGGATCCCAGGGCTGGCGTTGAAATCTCCTTACATCAAGCCTTCCTTTTTGCCCGTTAAATGCAATCCTCTGACCTTCATAAGGTAAAAATGCATTCAGGGAATAACTTAAGATGGCGCCTGTATTGTATCTCACCTCTACTGTCATGGTATCAAATGTGTCAATTTCATTATCCCAGACGCAGCCATCTCTTAGATACCCATCCTCTTTTTCGCATGCCACATACATCTCTGTCATCAATTTACTGTCAGATATATCCCAGTAAAAATCACATTTTTCGGTAAAGGAGCAATTTCGACAGTTTTTACCCCTGAAGGCATTGTTCTTACCATAAAAAGAGACATCTCCAAATGCACTTACTTCTAAAGGCTCAGCATCCAGGAACCAGTTTATCTGGTCGAAATGGTGGGAGGCTTTATGGCACAGTAATGTTCCTGAGAACCTGGATTTACCATGCCAGCGCCTGAAGTAACTTGCTCCATGGTCAATGTCAAGGAATTCCATAAACTCCGCTGAGATAATTTTCCCCAGGGTTCCTGAAACCAAGACCTTTTTTATTTCCTCAGCAGAGGCTGAATGCCTTGCGTTGAAAGTAGTGATTATTTTCCTTCCGGTCCTTTTTTCGGTGTCCAGCATTTTCTGTGCCTGCCAGGCTTCCGTTACCAGGGGCTTTTCGCAGATGACATCACACCCGAGTTCCATGGCCCTGATGGCATACTCTGCATGGAAGCAGTCGGTAGTTGTGATGATTACGGCATCTGGTTTGGTTTCCTCTACCATGCGGTTGAAATCCCTTGCCAGGTAGACCGGAGCAGTGGTGCCAATGTATTTTTTTGCAAAATCCAGTCTTTTGGGATTGATATCGCACAGGGCCACCATATCCAGTTGATCCGGATAGTGTATTAAAAGGTCTTTGCCCCAGGTGCTTGTACCCCTGGACCCTGTGCCAACCAAGGCAATCTTAAGCTTCTTTCCAGGTTCACGAGCTGCAAAAGAACTGTTTGAGATTAATCCTAAAGCCGAAA
>SDBT01010330.1_pt1 | contig 15081 bp, 15 predicted proteins | sample 2277101 | NCBI WGS metagenome assembly SDBT01 (sample SAMN10404973, study PRJNA504765) | marine sediment metagenome | isolation source: marine sediment core GS10_PC15, 103 cmbsf | place: Arctic Ocean: Southern Knipovich Ridge | collected 2010 | reverse complement strand
TATTAGAGCCATACAAAGGGATGAACACACGTTACAATTGCCCCAATTGTAACAAGAGTAAAACGTTCAGCCGTTACATTGATGCGGAAACAAGGCAACAAATTGCCCCCATCGTTGGCAGGTGCAACCGAGAAAATAAATGCGATTATCATTATACACCAAAACATTACTTTCAAGATAACCATATTTCATTTGATACAATCCAACCTATGCATTATACAAAATCAAAGGAAAACATTACACCTCAAGCAAAGCCAGTTTCATTTATCCCAGTTGAGGTATTTAAGCAAAGCCTGAAAAACTATAAAGCAAATAATTTTGTAAAGTTCCTTTTGGATTTGTTTGGGATTGAAATTGTCAGAGAAATAATAAACCGTTATTTTATTGCTACCTCAAAGCATTGGAATGGGGCGACCGTGTTTTGGCAAATTGATGCATCGGGCAAAGTAAGAACAGGTAAAATAATGGTTTACAACTCCTATACGGGCAAAAGGAAAAAAGAACCTGACTATATTACATGGGTACATAAAGTCATTAAACAGCCTGAATTTGAATTGGAACAATGTTTATTTGGCGAACATCTGTTAAGGGCTAAACCATTAAAGCCAATTGCAATAGCTGAAAGTGAAAAAACGGCCGTAATTGCCAGCGTTTATCTACCCCAGTTCATTTGGTTATCCGTTGGCGGCCTTTCAAACCTTTCAGTAGACAAATGCCGGGTACTAAAGGGGCTAACCGTTACATTATTTCCTGATCTAAATGGCTATGATAAATGGGTTAATAAAGCAAAAGAACTTTCACACCTTACTCATTTTATGGTTTCCGATTTACTGGAACGCAAAGCCACTGAAGCCGAAAAGAAACAGGGGTTAGATTTAGCTGACTATTTATTGCGATTTGATCTAAAAGAATTTGTACGACCATGCCAGGAACCTGAGGTTGCATCGGAACAAAAAAAAATGGATAATGTAAGAAATACACCTCAACGACAATTAGCTGAGAAACAGAGGTCGGAAATAAAGAAATGGAACATACCTGAAATACTATCTTTTGAAAACATCAGAAAAAATTAATAAAAAACTAGAAGGATTATGGATAGTAGAATGGAAATGAAATAAAATGTAATTTATTAAATAGTTCTAAAGCAGTTAGGTTTATAGGAAGAGTAGTCAAATTGAGGGGGAAAGGGAGTAATGGGAAAAGGGTGAATTTAAATAGAGCCGAAAAAAATTAATAAATATTTACTGAAAATCAGCACATTATAAGCACAAAGTTAACCAAATATTGAAATCACATGAGAGTAATAACCTTAATTCACACGAGGGATACACACACATAACAAACGTAGAATTAATATAATTTGAAGTCAAAGGACAGAATAAGCAACAGATTGTTTGATGATCAAAGAGTTATGATTTTTTTACCATGAATTTTATTTAGGACAGTGATTTAAGTCATCGTATTGTGGTTAAATATTGACTTTTTAAGGGATAACTGCACTGCAGTAGAACAAAACAAACAAGTGTAATGTTTCTGAATTAATCTCTTTTTTCAGTACTCCGAGAAACTGTTAAAAAACAACTTTTTTATAGTGTTTTGTGGCGTTTATTACTCCAGACAATAACAGAATAAAAATAACATATTCAGACTTAGCTAGTTACAAAAGAAAACCCTATAACATTTATTATGTTCAATAGGACCCTGTAAAATAGCTGTATCCCTTGCTAATGCTGAGTTACAAAGGATTTATTGTTTAATTATTAGAGGTTTTATACAGGTTATTGAAAATATCCAAATCTTAATGAAACTATATATTTTTAGTGTCTAACTGTAGTTGGTTGAGTAATTTCAACTGAATTATTTATTTTACTAATCTACTGTGGCAGGATCATCATGAGTTATATGGCTGATGTATGCAAAAAATAGATGATAAAAACAGGGGGGGCGGGTACGCACAGAAAAATTTGGAATGAAAAAATGAGGCCGGATATTATAGACTGACTCACCCCAGGTTCAGACACACCTTAATTTTTTATCCTATCTAATGTATTAAAATCCAATTAATTACTAAGGATTTGACTAATCATTGATATTTTCCTATATTTGTAAATAGGTCTTTTTTACCAACGGGGACCAATAGATAAAAGACTATTCCTTATACAAATATATAATGAGAAGATTTATATTTTTCTTCCAATTATTTTTTTGCGGCAATTGCTGTCTCTGGGCAAGAAACAGGAACAATCACTGATTCCCTTGATGGACAAACATACAATATTGTAAAAATTGGTAATAAATGGTGAAACAAGCCATAGAAACCCACAAAAAGACATGGAGTTAGAAAATGAATGTTTGGCGCATAAATCTTAAAACAGGAGGTGAAACACCAAGAAAATTTTGCCTTGATAATAGTATTGTAGCTGTTGGTTGGCCAGTTGACGACAACAACAGCCCGCTGACTTGGGACAAATATTATGATTTGGCAATGGAGCATTACTATAACCAAGGAGATAGAAGTTGGTGGCCAGCAGTAAATGCGTTAAAGAACCGTATGAATGTTGACGACCTTGTTTGGACAAGAGATATTCAAGGAGTTTATTATCTCGGACAAATCACCAGCGACTGGCGTTACGAATATGAAAGCCCCTTCAAAAAGGCAGATATGATTAATGTTAGGTCTTGCAAGTGGCTCAAAACAGGAACTGTTGAAGCAATCCCTGGGAAAGTCGTTAACAGTTTCATTCCTGCTCGAACAGTCCAAAAAGTTGCAAGTGAAACAGTGTGTATTTACTCAATGTACTTGTTCAATAAACTTTCAAAAACCAATACTTACGAGATAACCAATCTTGAAAATTCAGATTTTTTTTCACTGTTATCATCAGACGACTGTGAGGATATATTGGGGCTTTATCTTCAAAAGGAAAAAGGGTATCTTTTGGTTCCAAGTTCCTGTAAGTCCTACACTATGAACTATGAGTATGAATTGCGACACAAAGACACAGGCGACAAAGCAATAGTACAAGTAAAAAACGGTTGGGTTGACTTACACACAGACGACTTTTCTAATATCAACTCGACTGTTTTCCTGTTTACAACCAAAGGACAGTATTTGGGCGACCGTAAAGACAATATTCAATTCATTGACCCGATAGAAATGGAGAATTTCGTTTTCAACAACCTTGACATTATGCCCGACAAAATTCGCAATTGGACAGAGATATTGACAGAAATAGAAAAGAAAAGAAAACGGCCAGTGCCCAATCGGGTAGGCGGCTGACTCCGGGATTTCCGGAGCCAGTGCACCTCTCACACAATCGCACGTACGGTTCTTAAAGGGTAGAGGGGTGTTTTTTTATAGATAAACGATTTGACATTTAATTTTATGATATATAATATAGTTATAACATGTGGGTACTGTAAATATATAAGTAAGTTTACACATACATAATCGTTGCGCGTAATATTAAAGTGACGTAATAAAAAATAGTCTATAACTATGAATCCAGAGAATCTAATATATTATAAAAAAGGATTTCTTTTCGATAGATCCCATATATTGGAAAATAAGGTAGCTGTCGAAGTGTACAAACTGCTAATGTATTATACTATGGTAAACAGAAATGTCAGAGTTGGGGCCTACCTATCCAACTCACATTTCACTAAGTTCGTCTCATTACATCAAATGATACCTAATATCGATAGGTTTAGTGAGTTTGCTTATGAAATTCCTGAACTATCTAATTGTTTTATACCTGAATACATTAAGAACATTACTGGACCCACAATAAATGAACAAATAGAATCTGTTTGGAGACTAGAGCATCCAATATGGCTAGAAATAGAAACAATTACGAGATTTAAGAACATTTTTGGCTATAAGTTTAAAAACTCATTGACGATAATGTTTAAACCAGAAGACATTGTTGCTCTGGAAGGATCTTCGTTAAGAACTTTTAAGATTACATTGAAAACATACTCTATAGATGTATGGCGGAGAACTCGAATTACAATTGAATAGAAAGGAATTATTAAGCTGGGAATAGTGCTATAATAAAAGTGAGTGCACAAAATAAACATATTAACTGTCTGATAGGTAAGTGTGTTGAAATGCCCAACACCCCATATTAGAACCGTTGAACGAAGGATAAAACACTTGTACGTTATGTCCCATTAATAAATAGGCAATGAAATCTTTCACGATAAGCTTTAATACTGACAATGAAGGCTTCTTTTCAAGAGAATGTAACAATGAAAATTGCAAGAAAAAATTCAAAGTATTTCATGATCAAATAAAGGATGAAATGTATTGTCCATATTGCGGTGATAAATTTCCTAATGATGAATTATGGACAACGGAACAAGCTGGATATATAAGAAAAATTGCTGAGCAAAAAGCTTTTCAATATGCTAAAGATAAACTGTCTGAAATGCTATCTGGTGTAGCAAGACAGAGTAAATATATGACTTTTAAAGCTGGACCTAAAAAAGTTTTTAGAGAGCCTATAAAGCCAGTTGAAAGAGAAATTGAAACACAAATCTTATGTCCAGATTGTCATACAAAGTTTATCGTTTTTGGAATATTTGGTTACTGTCCTTCCTGCAATATTGAAAATATGATGATTTATGATGCCAATACAGTCATTATTAAAAACGAAATAACCAATTCAAAGAACAAAGAAAGAGCATTAAGACATGCCTATAAAGACTTGGTTTCAACTTTTGAGTTTTACGCAAAATCATTTTGTAAGACTTATAGCCTTGGGATAACGAACTTCCAAGAATTAAGTGGAACAAGAAAATTAATTCGTAAATCAATTATTGGAATTGATATTTATGAAAATTTAAATGAAGAGCAAAAACTTTTTATTAGGAGATTATTTCAAAAACGGCATACATACGAACACAATGCTGGATTAATAAATGATAAACACGTTAAGCAAATACCTGAAGATTCTAAATTACTCGGTCAAAAAGCTCAATTGTGTTTGGAAGAGTTTGACGAAGGATGTAAAGTTTTAAAGCTAGTATTAGAACCATTAGTAAATTACAAATCAAATAAAAACGGGACATAACAAAAGCTATACCCAATAAGGGTTTCAGTGTGATTTTAAAATAAAGCGCAAGTGATAAATATTAGTAATAAAATTGAAGGAAAGTGCTGTGTTTCTCCTTATTGGGCATAGCCAAACAGTCAACCATTTAAATGAAGAGTCTTACAATACCATACGATTCAGATAAATTTAAAGCAGATTATTCATTCATAGATTTATTTAATAGAGTGATTAAAGGTAAAAGGGCTAACTGGACGGATATCCATAATGGTCCTGGTGTTTATATTATTTATCTAGAGAATGCCACCCAGCCCAGTTTTACAGAGCGACTTAATAATCCAAACTTGAAAAAATTTGCTTCTTGTGAGTGGTTATTAGAAAAATGGCAGAGGACAAATTCTACGAATGAAACTGATATAGTTTATATTGGTAAAGGCGAATGCCTAAAAGATAGAATTCGTGCTTTAATAAGATTTGGCCATGGAAAAATGAATAAACATTTTGGTGGTGAATGGTTATGGCAAATTAAAAACCTTGAGGATTTGAAACTCTTAACAAGTTCATGTCCATTATATAAAGAAGGAGGATATGAGAGATGGTTAATAGATATTTTTTTGACGGATCATAATGAACTTCCGTTATGTAATAGGAAGAAAGGTGATGATGTCCCAATTTGGAAACCGGAAAACTAAACGGTTGCTAAGAAAAAATGAACTGCAATAAAACGCAATTTATTCAAACCGTTAGATGTGATTAATAAATAAATTATGAGAAATATACCAATAAACAATTTATCATCTGGTCTTCTGATTTCTATTACTAATGCAGGAAGTGGGACAGGATGTACATTGGTAAGTCTAATTTCTTTTCGTTAGAGAAATGTGCTTGGATCCATACTAAAAATTATTAGGAGAGATGCGTTAGCGGTCATGTGACTGTCAGCCCCCTACGATTGTGCATTGTTATTTTCGTCTTTTTATTTTGGAAAATCAGAAAGTCTATTCATTTGAGTCATATTGTATGCTTGCATTATCATATCTTTAAAATCAGTTGATAATTCGTTTTCAGGTATACTATACAGCTTGTTTGGTTTCATATCATTTCCAATTAAATATTGAGCTTGATTTTCTGAATCGAATTTTAGTGTTAATATTGAAATATTATCTCTTTTGGATACTTTAGTCGATACAATATTTTCAGATTTTGGCTGATCTATTTCGATGTCAAAATTCTTACAATTGGCAGTAACCTTTTTAAAATCAGTAGTAAAATATAGTCCGTCTATAACAATCCCATCAATTAAATAGTCAATTATATTTCCGTTATCCCCTTCAATTCCGATTATTAATTCTTCCATAAAATTCAGTTATTAATGTATATTTTAGTTTCAGTCTATTAGTAATGCACAACGAGTTGACACACAAAAGCCTCGTTTTAATGGGCTTTAGGTGCATGTGTGTGTTTGGTTTATGGCACTGTAGTAACAAATTTAGGACCAAGGTCAGATGTTTTTCCTAATTCTTCTGGTAAAAAACCAGACTCATGCTTATTACCATCCTTATCAACCCGTCTACAAGTTATTTCATTTTTCTCTTCAGATTTTTCAATAACAACCATTCTTAGTTTTGAATTGCTAAGATGATATACTGAGTCACCAATTATAAAATCATTGAATTTGTATTTAACCATTTCAGTTGAAATTAATGTTGTGGAAGAAAAATTGGAACACTAAACTTTATTCTGTTAACCGTTTGATTGCTAGTTTCAGATTGAGTCTGCCCACCAATGCCTAATACTCCCGTAAAAACCCCAACGCCAGCTTTACCACTCGACCCTTTACTTGCAGTAACAGCAATATCGAATTCCATAAATTGTGCTAACCTTTCTTTTTTTGAGTCTGCATAAGCCCCACTCGTTGAAAAGTTTAATGGGTATAACTCTTTAGGATTTATTTTAGCATTAGATTTGTCTGCAAAAATCTGAGCATTTTTAATACCTTCAATTATTTGTGAAAGGGTTTCTGTAACAAAATCTTTTAATTCCATTTTAGTGTTTAATTTGAGTGATTAGAGGGTTTATCTTTTTTCTTAACATTCTCTTTTGTCTTATTAATAATATCGTTCACTAATTCAATAACTTTTTCCTGTATATCATTGATGTAATCGAATGTTTTAATAAATATAATTCCAGAAGAAGTGATTTCAATCGATTCATTCATTGCAGACAATACTTTATAATCTTCCTGATCTTCAATTGAAACTTTGTTGTCCTTAATAATATTCGCATTATTATGAACAATTAGGTTTCTCACTCTCTGGAATCTCTTGATTTCATTCCAGTTAGAAACAGTTCCAAAATCTATATTAAAATTATCCTTTAAGTATTCCTTTGCTTTATCCAATCCTAAATTATTATAGTCTTTAAATGGTTTTTGATATACGATGTAACCATCAATTATTCTACAATATTCAATTAAACTAAATTCTAAAAAGGAGAAAATTGAAATAGCAATGGAATTAAGATAAACTTGGTTTTTTAAATTTTCTGATAAATCCATTAGTGATTTCACTAAGTCTTTAGGGATTTCTACAGTTCCTAAATCTTCTGCAATTTCAACATCCACACTGCTTTCTTCTTCTATTTTCTCTAAACAATCAGAGAACTTCACAATTGTTGAAGAAACTTTAGAACTAACCATTGATATTTTCGAAACAAAAATTCCGAAATCAAATTCAAAATCATCTTTTAGGTAAGTTGTCATTTATTTATAGGTTTTAATTTGCATGTCGCCAAGTAGTTTACTGATAATTTTTGTAGAGTATCCACTTTGAAAATCAGTTCGTGACTTTTGAAATAGTATGTTCAAATATTTGTTATTTGTTTCAATTATGTTCACAGACCTACTCCTTAATTAATTAAGTCACGATAAAAGCGTGTCATGTTATTTATTACAGCTGTCATGTCTACTTCGTCTACTTCTTCACCATGAGCAATATTGTCCCGTAGTTTTTTATACCCAACAATTATATGGTAATCGGGTCCATTGTACTGTGTAAGGAATGATACCCTCTCCAATAAATCCAAGTGGTTTCTATTGCCTCTCTGTCTTATCATATCCCAAGCCCGTTGATTTTTGTAGTTAGTCAGTTTATCACTCTTCCTAATGAATACTATTTCGGAAAGCTTCCTTATTCGGCCCTCAAGCCTGGTAAACATGAACAAGAAATAAGCTTGATCATTTAGTTTCCTTTTTTTTTCGTAATCAGCTTCTTTCGTATAGTAACCTCTCGCTCTAGCTCTTGCTGCATCCGCAGCATAGGCATTGTCAACATCCGTGTACATGTCCGTTAGTTTGTCTATGATGCTTATATCACCTAATTATAGGATGCTTAATAATGTCTTTTTATTAAAGGGAATGCCCTTTCTTCGGTCTCTGGTGGTATAGAGATGCCATTGTGGGGGAGCAAATTGCTCAGCATTGTCAACAATGATGTTGCCACCTTTTGTGGTTATTATATCCACCCGACCGTTTGCGCCCATCACCCATAGTCCCTTGGGCTTAAAGGTTAAAATGAGTTTGTTGGACTTAAAGAGGTCAGCTGTGTCTATTTGTTCAGGCGGAACATCATATTTTACCATTAGGTCCTCATACATCTTTATTGGGCTACCAACCTCTAATCTATATTCAGGATTCTTTTTGAGCCAAACTTTAACTGTCGAATAGAGGTTAGATACTCGTTTTTTCCAGTCATTTACACGTTTTTGATAGTGCCTTTGTTTTTGCTGTAGGCGTTTTGTATCCAACAGGAAAATGTTCAGGGTTTCATCCTCTTCTAATGTTAGGTTGTCAAGCTTAATAGAGGCAGTCCACTGATGACACTTATCGTCCTTGTGGGAACCATGGTGCTCTCTGAATGTTACTGGTCTATTAACATTGAGTACCGGCTGTTGTGTGGTAATGAACTGCCCAAATGTTATTATAACCTGGGAGCTTTTTAGTTTTCGGCCTTTATTGTCAAAGCAGGCAATTTCAATTATCAGCGAAGCAGTAGAAAGTCGATGAACCCAACCTTGGTCGTCAGAGTTGAAAATTATCTTGTCAATATGCAAAATAGGCCTGCTTTGAGATGTGATTATCTCTTGATAGTTATTTTGGTCGAAGGTTATGATGTTTTTTCTTTCTATCATTATTTTATAATTGATCCCAATGTTGAGCTATATGACATATGTTTGGCTTGAATGGTAAATTTAATAAAAGTTTTTTGAATAAAATAAGAGTATAAGGAAGAGGCGGATTTGATCCGGTTATCCTGGATTCAGCCGCTTTGATAATGCAACAGTTATTTTACATATTTCATTGGTTCTTTGAATCTTGTGTCCCCAGAAATATTATTTAATGCCCTTGACGGGAAATTTATTAATACATCTAAAGCCTTGTTTATATGCACATCTGTCGTTGTTTGTTTTAATACTTTTGCAATATCTCTCATTCTATTGTCTGGTTTTGTTTTATTCAAATCAGTTGTAAACTCAGAATCCGCAAATAAATTTAGAAAATCATTTACTTCGGGAACTTTAAATAATTTAATAAAAATGACGTAATAACTTACAGCTCTCTCATCAACACCATCTCTATAGCCTTTCCCATTCCCAGCATAACATATACTTATTACTTTAACAAACATTCTACGTGCAGCTGTTGGTATTCCTTTGTTAGATAATGATTTATCAATTGATTTTGCATGAGAGTATTCATTATAAAAATTATTCCATTCGAAATGTACACTTTTTAAATTTTCAAGTTTCTCTAGTAGTTCAGCGGCAAGACTATCTTCATCTTTATAACCCTCCCCATAAACAATTTCAAGGAACTTTTGTGTGGAATCCTTTCTTTTAACATCTCCATTAACTCGATAAAGTCCAAATTTTGCTCCTATTTTGTATTTTGTGGTATCTGTTGCACTATCCCATATAAAAGGGCAAATCCCTTCAATGTTGTCAATAACTAATTGTTCTTGGTCGGGAGTGCAATATGTCCCAAAAAGAGTTAACAGCAAATCATCAATCCTCTCTTGAGGTTGTTTTGCAGTGTCCTTTCCAATTGATTCATAATCATCTTGAGGTATTTGATTTTTCCTTACATTATCAAGAAGTCTTTTAATATTTACAACCGATATGTCAGGCTTCGCAATTATCGCATATTTCAAGCAATTCTCTAAGAAATTAAGCATGTCCATGCCAGATATTTCATTGTCGTTTGGATGAGCTGAACCGGCATGATTTCTAAAGTAGTTTACATATTCTAATCGTTTAAAATTGACATTATTAATCAATCCGATTCTACGACAGATATCTAACAAATCATAGTCTGATATAGCTTCAAGGTCTTCTTCTCTATTCAGCTTTTTATAACGTGATGCTAATTCTCCCGCAACACTATAAAAATATTCTAAATCGAATTTAATAATCAGTTGTCTGAGAGCCTTGATAGTTTCATCCCATAAAAATGCAAGTGCACCGTCAAAAAGTCCAACTGTAACTGCAACCGTAAATTTTGAAAGGTAATATGCTTTTTCTCTTTGGTCATATGGTAGAACTTCTAAAGCACTCTCAAGTGAAAATATCACCTTTCGTCTTTCTTCAATTGGTTGTAATACATTCTCCGTTGGTAATCCAACATGAATCAATAATTCACTTAATGGTTGATTAAACTCGGCTATTGAAGTTTCAACCTTCTGAGGGGTATTTCCAGAAGGGATCAGTTTAATTTTATCATTTTCATCCATGGTTGTATGGTTTCTTTAACTGTTGCATAACGTTCAGCTATAAATTCCAGGCGGGTATTTACTTACACTTCTCTTTCAGGTTGCACTATTGTTCATTACTTGTAATCTGTTTCATATTAGTACTTTCGGCCCGCTTGAGTTTATAGCATGTTACCAGCATACCCTTCTTCTTTTTTTCAATCACTACCAAATTTTTCAGTAACAATAATCAATGATAGTCAGTTGCCCTTATGCTCAAAGGAGGGTTAACTAACAATCTTTGACAAATGTATTTTAGAGGTTATTTTTCTAGCTAGTTCAATATCTTGCACTGGCTTATCTTCAACATAGGGAATATAAAGTGTGTGTATAGGATGGACGTGTTGGTATTGCTTTTCAAAATCTTGGAGATAGAACGCACGATGTTCACTGTGAGTAAATGGATACGTGGCAGTACGCAATAGGTACAGAATATGGTTATCGGGATAAAACTTCTGAAGATAATCTCGCAATCGGACAAATCTTTCCGGTTTACTTGCTCTGGCAGAATAGAGTCCAGTCTCTAATGCACCAACTTGCCATAAAAAGAGTGGAACTGCTGGATCTGGAGTAAAACGTCTTATAAGAAAGTCTGTTGCATCATACATTTGTATCCCACTAGTACCAGGGTCAAACCCAATCTCCGCAAAAATACAATCTATGGAGGAGATTCCGGGGAGTACCTTGACCCGTAGTCCCTTACCAGGAGCTTCTTCCTGAATAAGACGAGTTGGTGAAACAAATATTGTAGGATGACCATAAAGTGCAAGAGTAACCGGGTCGGTTGCTTTTACAGCCGCACTAATAACACGGTCTGCCATTTTACGATAAGTTTTTGAACGATCTAAACCCTCCTCGTATTCCTGGTGAAGATCCGTTACCGGAGTTCCTAACTCATTTGCTATATAATCGTGCATAACCTTTTGATAATAGAGAAGGAAGACATGTTCCGATTTTCGCAAAGCTTCTTCTACTTCTTTAGTAATTTGCCGCGTGCCGACATTACCTAAACCAACAACATATATATTGTATGGAAGCATCTTAGTGTAATTCATAAGAGCAAATCTATTCTGTAACTACTCTTAGCAGGAGGTCCGGTTTTTGCCCCGCAGGACCTTTATGCTGGCTATGGTGGTACTGGTTCGCATTTATATGAGCAGTACTGCCACCTAATCCCAGTAACTCGTTTAAATGAATTTCTTCACCTTTAGAAATCGTTCTAAATTCTTCGTCTGTCAAATTGAAATCTCTTAGTGCTTTCTCAGGTTCAACAAGCAGGAGATCCAAAAATCCCTCGTCATTCATCGTGCGAAGGATAACTTTTTCTAGTCGATTGTATTCCATGATTTTTTAGGTTTAACCTTTAATTTTAACAAATTGTGTGCTGTAAAGTTAGTTTCTACTTACAAAGATATACTTTTTTTATGTATATAAGTTTTTGGACAATTTTTGTCATTACACCTGTTAGTACTTAAATTCAACGGATCAACTTGTCACTATCTTTTTAGGGTTGCTGGTAACGTTGTTGAATGAACATTTTGTTTTTATTTCTCCTTTACGACTTTCCCTTCAATTTGCTGACATCCTGCCTTTTAGCTTCGAAAAAACGATCTAATGGACTTGTTATGTTTGCAAGTTACAAAAAACTCAGTGACTAAGAAATTAGTATCCAGGTTAATCACTGATCTTATTGATAGCTTAAATATCTGCTTGCTACTATTTTTTAAAACCGAGTACTTATTATTTAGTTTGACATGTAATATTAATGTGAGGTAAATTTTATGCCTTATTTTCTAACAAAGCATTTTTCGGTGATATTTAGAAAAAGAGTCAACCACGGAGTCAACCAAGACAAAAACAGGGAGCTAGATACTTGATCTAACTCTCTGATTTTCATTTGTCGGGGTAACAGGGTTCGAACCTGCGATCCCCTGCTCCCAAAGCAGATGTAACAAAATGAATTTATATAATTCATACCTCCAAAACCCAATATAAGAACTAAACATTGTAGATTCTTCAAAATATTGGACTGCAAATTAAAGTCAGGGAATTACTAGTGGGGGGGGCGAGTTCGCACAGAAAAATTTGGGATGAAAATAAGAGGTCGGATAATATATACTGACTACCACTAGGTATAAACAAACCTTTTTTTATTAAATTTGTTATAATTTTGGTATTATAAAGTTCTTTACATAAAAAATATTAAGAAGCGTTAGCTTTTATTCTTAGCATAGAAAACGACTAATTTATTTTAAGTATCCAAGATAAAAGCAAGACGCTCACGCTATGGCGTGGGCTGTACTTGTTTGGATATTGGGTGCTTAGTCGTACCTCTATGCTGGATAAGTTACAGTTCCACGCTTTTTTTATTTAGTAATACTGTTTTTCGGAGCTGGAATAGAATAAAACTTTCAATTATGAATAATAAATATGGATTTTAAAAAATTTAAGAAGATGTACCGTAAGTTTATAATCACTTTTGCTATAATTCTGTTTAATTTGTTAATTACAAAAGGACAGCCCACAGATTTATCAAAAGCAATAAATAAAAGTATGCCAAGCATAGTTATTGTTCAAACCTATGATGAACATGGCAACGAAATTGGATTAGGAACAGGCTTTTTTATTGATTCGTTAGGAACAGGAATAACAAATTATCATATATTGCAAGGTGCTAAATCAGCTAACATTTATTCACAAAATGGTAAAAGATATCCCATTCGATATGTGCAAGGAATGGACAAACAGCATGATATTATTCGGTTTTCTATAGCTAAAGACATTCATGATAGAACTAAAATCAAATATTTAAAAATAGCAACTGATTTGCCAACCATCGGTGAAGAAGTTTTTACTATAGGTAATCCAGGCGGGTTATCATTTTCAGCATCAACTGGTATTATATCATCCATTAGAAAAGATGAAGAATATGGGCAAATTATTCAGACAACTACTCCTATTTCAAAAGGATGTTCCGGAAGTCCTTTAATTAATCAAGCTGGTGAAGTAGTTGGTGTTATGTCCTTTTTCTTAAAAGAAGGCCAAAACTTAAATTTTGCTTTTAGTTCACAATATATCAATCAATTGAATTTGGAACAGATATATTTTGGATTTCCCGAAGATGACATTTATCCAAAAAGTCGAAATTTTGAAGAAAAAATATTTAGAAGATATAAGTGGAATGTAACACAACACACGGTAAGGTCTTCTGAACCATCACTTTTACTTTCTGATGATGCAAATTGGGAAGGAAAACCAAAATTACAATATTTAACTGAACTTATAGGAAGACCTTTTGTACTTGAGTATACGTTTGAAGGTGGAAAACTTAGTGACATATACTATCAAGCAATATTTGATATCCGGGATGATGAGTTAGCTAAAGAAATTCAAGATAATGATAATATTTATTATTCTTCACTTAAAAGAAAATCCTCCCTTAATAAAGCACTTAATATTTTTCAAATTTTATTTGGTGAATTATCAATAAGTTTAGGTGATGATTATGTTTGTTGGCGTGGCAGTGATTTTTCCGATACTGACGATAATCTTGAAACACTAACACAAAAATATTGTTTCCCAGTGTCGGAACATTCAACTTATTTGTTACGCTCTGAAGCAGAGAAATCATTTTTAGAGAGGGACAAAAAGAGAGGACATAAACCAAAAGCTATGTGGATGGATTATTATTTATATAAAATATACTGGCAAACACAAGGCTTGTACTATAATTTGACAATTGGTTTGACAAGAATTTCCGATAGCTCTTATAAAGGGTATCCGGACAGAAGTAATAATGTAGATTGTTCTTTAGGCATCCATCAGTTGCGTTAGAGATGATTGACTATTCGTTATCCAGAAAGGGATCACCTGGGAGCAACCAGTCGAGTTGTAACGTGCTAACTTTATTTATTAGTATAATATACCTAAAAGCTATTTAAATGATTAATCAAAGACATAAAAAGCACAACTATGAATGTAAAATAATAAAGGAGCTTAAACAATACTTTCCAAGAGCAATCACCAGTAAAAATGATTTAAATCTTGCAGACAAAAAAGGAATTGATATTATTAATACCGGTCTGTTTAATATTCAATGTAAGGCTAGTGTCATGTCAACTTGAATATGTCTGTTTTATTTCGTACCTTGCCATCAAAAACGATGGTAAGATACAAAGTAACCCTAACTAGGGAAGAACACCAGCAGCTTAAAACTGTATTGGGCA
>SDBT01010329.1_pt1 | contig 15082 bp, 10 predicted proteins | sample 2277101 | NCBI WGS metagenome assembly SDBT01 (sample SAMN10404973, study PRJNA504765) | marine sediment metagenome | isolation source: marine sediment core GS10_PC15, 103 cmbsf | place: Arctic Ocean: Southern Knipovich Ridge | collected 2010 | reverse complement strand
GCTATTTCAGCTACTAGCGTCAATCTGTGCGGCACCAGATCGTAAACTGTGTCTCTACTTATTGGTTGCGTGGCTTCTGTGTGAGCCAAGATACAAAGAGGCGTTACGACGCGACGCCGTTCATCTAGTGACTTATGCACACTATACAGAGGGACAGAAGAAGGGGGGGGGGGAGGGGTAATCAGCACTTCAAACCTTCGCAAACCCTGGGGGGCGCCTCAGGGGCTTCAAATGCGTTCCTGAGTACATCCAACGGCTCCTCTTTCTCAGTGCAAGCGGTGTAGCATTACAGGAATCCATGGAAGTGTCGTGGCAAGAACCTATTCAAGGTGATCTAAAGGAAAAGTCTAATTAACTTCGAAACACATTCATATCACCCGGATCATGAAACCGTATTAAACAGCCTAGCACTGAAACAATTGATGAAATGCACCATCATCTACCAATCTGCTTTACCAAGATGTTTTGTAGCAGAAGTGTGACCCAATGTACCCGCAGAGCTATTATGGGCGGGACAGGAGTGTGTGTGCGTTCAGCAAATCGGTGTCCGTTTAGGTGGTGAGATGACCGAAAACCAGGAGGGAAGTCATTCCGGCAATTGGTATGTACTCACGATTGGTTTACCAGAGCTTCCTGAGCCAGTGATAATAACCCACGGCTTGACTCTTAGGCCGCTGGAGAGTGATCTAAGCATCTTCGATCTAGCTGCCGCGGGAGCAGTTGGATTCAAATCTTGGTCAATGCTAGAACCCATTGCGCAATTATGTAATTGTGAAATCGAATCTGCCAGGGATGAAGCATTAACTCCTGGGTATGATGCATTAAACAGAGTGTGGCTCGCATCAGCCTTGCTCTGTCTACGTGGGTTCACACGTCACTTTTGCATTGCATGTAGTGCATATTCTTGGAATGAAATAGCTGGCCACCAGGGGCGATCACAAGGAGATTTCAAACAACAATTAGTTGAAGAAGGAGTGGAAAGAGCTGTGTTTAGCCCCAGTACTTCTCTTCCGCCGTTCAAGGGGAATTTATTAGACTTCCATACCAAGTACTTGACGACAAAGCATAACCGTGTAAACTCTCCGATCAATGAGGATGCGCTTTGGATACGAGCCAAGTTCGAGACCTTTAACCAACTTGCTGCTACTAACAATGCATTCAGGTTTGCCTTAGAGGCGTCTGTCGATTGGCGTTACTCAACGGACAGGCGAGCCGCAGTCGCTCGACTATGGAGCGGAATTGAGAGTCTTTTTGGCCTCAAATCTGAACTTGTATACAGAATTGCCCTGCAGTCGGCATCTCTATTAGAACCGAGGGGGGAGAAACGGACGCGACGTTTCAAAGAAATAAAGAAGTTGTACAATCTTCGATCGAAGGCTGTACATGGAGGTCCGCTTTCAGATGACCAGATTCAAGTTGCGCTCGATGACTCATACGCATTGCTGAGAGACCTATTGCTTTATTGTGTCGATTCGGGTGAAACACCTGAAGAAGATAGAATTCTAGATGCTCTGCTTGGGTGAGTTATGCGTGGACGAAACGAGAATCGATGATGGGCCATTACGTGCAAATTAAACCTCAAAATCCAAACTTTAAGTGTGTGCCAAAGAATATGGGCAGAATCATTCTTCAGAGATCACTACCATCAGGTACGTTTGCACGCGCGATAACAGGGTCCAATGACCCGGTGAATTTCTTCATAAACGATAGTTGGACGGCATAGGATATGCAGAAGCAAGTATCCGCAGTCGCAATTCACGCGCTGAAGGAAGCCCTTTGCTCGATCTATTGGTACAAGGGGGATCTAAAGAGCTTCCTCGCGAACTGTCTTTCCGACAGAAGCGCGCTGTCCGAGGCCGACTGGGAGAACTACAAGCGGCAAATCGTCTCTGACATCGTCGATTATCTGTGCGTGGATCAGGAAAAACACCTCGGTGACATCCGCAGGCTCTTCCACGAAGTCGCGCGAATGGACAATTTCCGACATCTGAGCCAGTTAGACGACGGGAAACAGAAAGCGGAGAGGGCTCGCCAGGCGGTAGCGGAGTTACGACGAATCGTCGAGAGCCATGACGCGGCAGCTCAGGATATGGAGAATCTTGAGGAACGACGCCAGCGAGCAGCTGAACGTTTAAAAAACAATCAGGCGGTACGACAGAAGCTCGATGAAGTAAAACAGCGGTACATGGGTCTAGTCACCTCCACCTCACCACAGCAACGCGGTTTCGAACTTGAAAAGGTCCTCTATGACCTCTTCGAGCTGTTTGACCTCGATCCAAAAGCGTCCTTCCGTCTCCAGGGCGAGCAGATTGACGGGTCCTTCTCTTTGGAGGGCACCGACTATCTGTTTGAGGCGAAGTGGCAGCAAGAGCTTGTATCAATCGGCGATCTTGATGCATTCTCGGGAAAGGTGAAACGGAAGCTTGACAACACCCTTGGCTTATTTCTGTCAATTAACGGATTTTCGCAAGATGCGGTTACGGCTCACTCGATGGGGCGGCCCGTATTGCTACTGATGACTGGTGCGGACCTTATGGCGGTGCTGGAGGAGCGGATGGATTTCGTGAGTCTCCTCCTTCGTAAACGGCGTCAGGCCGCACAGACTGGCAACATTCTATTTCAGATTCATGAGATGGAATGACGCCCAACAGCGCAATCGCGGCGGAACTGGAGCGTGTACGGTCACGCCGAACAAGCGGCTAAAGCAGTTGCGGTAAACCGCGCGGCTGAGCTTTGACGGAGGCATATGAGGAGCCTTGACAGTGGAGAGGTATACGATGGACGAAAGAGATGACAAGTACTGATAAGCCCGACGATCGCCCGCAGCAGGTCTTTATCAGCTATGCCCAGGCCGACCAGTCCGTTGCACAGCAGATCGCAAGCGGCTTGCGGGACGCCGGCCTCAAGGTGTGGTTCGATGAATGGGCGCTCCTGCCGGGCGATTCAATCCGAGAACGAATCGAGGAAGGTCTTCGAGCGAGCGACTTGCTCCTTGTGCTCCTGTCGCCAAGCGCGGTCAGTTCTCGCTGGATCACAATGGAGTGGAATGCTGCACTTTCAAGAGAACTCAGTGCCCGAGATGTGACAGTCATTCCTGCACTAATCACAGACTGCAAAATCCCGCCGGTGCTTGCAAGCCGCCCATATCTAGATCTACGCACGGACCTCAAGAGCGGCATCGGTCGACTCATTGAACAGCTGGGAATTGTCCCGGAAATCGACTTCTCCAAGCTCGACGGGCGATCGTTCGAGCAACTTGTCGCTGACCTACTCACGAAACTTGGTTTCTCGATAGAGCATCAGCATGTGTCTCGCGGCAGTGGCTTTGATTTCGCCGCATCGTTCGTAGATAGAGATCCGTTTGGAACCGTACGGCACGAGTCATGGCTCATAGAGGCCAAGTTCTACCGTAACGAACGAGTCAGCCTTCAGGCTCTTCGCCAAATGGTTGGCTACATGGTGACCGTCACAGGGGCTCACAAAGGACTTGTCATCACAAACAGCCAACTCACGTCTGTTTCTGTGAAGTTCCTTCAGGATGTCACGGAGAAGGCCGGGCGAGAGATACGTGTGATAGACGGCACCGAGCTGCGCGCCCTTTTGCTCCGCTATCCAGAGCTCGTTAAGCGGTACTTCGACAAAGGCGCTGAGGAATGAGTGTTGGTGCCGAACTCCGTCGGAGGTTAGTTGAGTGTCCTGCAGGCAAATCCGGGTGGAAAGAGTTTGAGGACGTCTGTATCGAGACCCTTAGTTTCCTTTTCGTACCGCCCTTGAAAGAGCCACTCATTCAACCGCGAAGCTATTCGGGGATTGATCGTCGCGATGCGGTTTTTCCAAATCGAAACATCGAGACAGGTGACAATTGGAGCCATCTGTTCAAGGAACTTCATGCCCGAATGATTCTTTTCGAGTTCAAGAACTACGACAAGATGGAGATCGGGAAAGAAGAAACAAATCAGACGCGGAATTACATGAAGCAGCCTATGGGGAGGCTGGGCATTATGTGCTGCAATCAACAACCCAACAAAGCAGCCCATATTAAAAGAAACAGTATCTTCAGCCAGGAATCTAAAGTAATACTGTTCTTGCTCGTCGAGCACCTCAGGGAGATGATACTCATCAAAGAACGTGGTGAAGATCCGTCTGACCTCATCATGGACTTGATCGAGGAATTCTATGTGCAACACGAGTGAAGTCGTCGAGAAGGCAAGCTAACAACAGGAAAGTTTAAAGGCGCGATAAAAGGATTCAACAACCCGGTGTTTATCTTCATAATTGATAGTTGTGTCGAATCGTCCTGACGGTTTGCAGGGGGATCTAGATTGAGCTTGCTTGCGGAAATACTTACGTGGAGCGAAGCAGACCTGCCTCTCTGGCAGAGGGATGCTTTGCGGCGCCTGTTTCAGCAGGATTCTGATTTGACTGACACTGATTACGACGAGCTTTATTCGCTGTTGAAGACAGGCAACGGCATATCCATACCGTCCAAACTCGAATCCGTTGCGCTCTCGGCGGCTAACCTACCTTCCACCCCGGAGCCTGGGACGAAAGTCGTCATGATAGCTATGCGCGACTTACAGCACGTCAATCGCCTGGAGTCGGGGCAAACCCTCACTTTTTCACCAAGCGGGATCACGATCATCTACGGCGCCAATGCGAGCGGGAAGTCCGGATATGCTCGGGTTATGAAAAAGACTTGCCGAGCCCGCGACAAAGCGGAGGCAGTGCTCCCCGATGCCAATCTCCCCATTGATCATACGAGAATCCCGAGCGCAGTGTTCGATATCGACGTAAACGGAACGAGTAAAGACGTGCTGTGGAAGGCAGATGCAGCCCCCCCAACTGCACTCTCCCAAATCGCGGTATTCGATTCCCATTGCGCGAGAGTCTACCTAACGAAAGAGCAGGATGTAGAGTACCTACCATACGGATTGGACATCGTTAGAAACTTAGCACACAACGTGCTCCCCGAACTTGAGCAACGTCTCGACTCAGAGCTTGCGACCATTAGCGTTGATGAGCAGCCTTTCCAGCACCTGCTCGGAGATACGCGTGTTGGCCTCCTAATCTATGGGTTGAATGCACAATCGAATCCTGAGGATGTTGATACGCTTGCAACGATGTCAGAAGTAGAGCTCAGCCGCTTAGAGGAGCTGCGCTCGACGCTCTCGGAGGCCGATCCAAAAGCCCGGGTTGGAGAGCTGCGCCTATCCGCAAAACGGATCAAGGAACTGACGGACAGAGCGGATGCCGCACATGACGCGGTTGATGATGAGGCGGTGAACCGACTCAAGTCACAGTATGAGAGGACCAAGGCCGCGTTATCCGCAGAGAATGCTGCCGCTCACGCCCTTCGGGCAGGCGAGAAACTACTCCTCGCTACGGGTGAGTCCGGATGGAAAGTGCTCTTCGAGGCAGCACGCAAGTTCTCCGTGGAGTCGGCCTACCCTGGTTGCCCATTTCCACACACTGACGATCAAGCCCAATGTCCCCTATGCCAGCAGACATTCTCGTTTGATACTGCTGAGCGCATGAGGAGGTTTGAGAAGTACATCCAGGAGGATGTTGCCAAAACGGCCAACCTTGAGCGTGAGGCGCTCAACGCAGCCAGACGGGACTTCGAACAAGTCCTCCTGCGCATCGGGCTGGATGAGTCTCTTGAAGCTGAGATTGAGTCTCTCGATGACTCTGTTAGCCTGATGATTCGCACATTTGAGGAGAGTCTCGAAGAGCGTAGAACCGGGATTCTGACAGCGGTGGCTAACGGGCCTTGGGATAGTATTCCCTCTCCAGGGGAGAATCCGCGGGGGCGACTCAGGCGCATTGCCACTTCGCAGCTTTGTCGAGCCCGCACGTGCGCTAGAGCGGTCCGCGAGACCGACCGAGAAGCTTTGAAGGCGGAGCTGGCCGAATTAGAGGCTCGAAGCAACCTCGCATCCTGCTCAGAGGCAGTTCGTGAGTTAGTTTGCAACCTGAAGCGGAAGTCGGCTCTCGAGCGATGCAGGCTCGAGTTGAAGACAAGGCCAATTTCGGACAAGTCCAAAGATCTCGCAAGCGCAGCAGTTACAGCAGCGCTAAGAAGTGCCCTAGAGACAGAGTTCGAGTCTCTCGATATGGGACACGTCAAGTTAGAGCTAAAGGATCGCATAGAACGTGGGGGAATCAAGCATCGCCTCGTTCTCAACCTACCAACATCGGGCAAGCTGGGTGAAATCCTGAGCGAAGGAGAGCAGCGAGCGATCGCCCTTGGCTCGTTCTTGGCTGAGCTGAGTATTAGCAGTCACAAAGGCGGGATCGTCTTCGACGATCCAGTCTCATCACTTGACCATTGGCGTCGCCGGAACGTCGCAAAGCGGCTAGTCGCCGAGGCGAGCCGACGACAGGTGATTGTCTTTACCCATGACACTTCCTTCCTCGGCCAGCTTCGAGACGAGATTGAGGCGGTGGGTGTTCCTCACCAGATTCAATTCCTTGAATGGATGGGCGGCGAGCCTGGGCATGTCCAAGAAGGTCTGCCCTGGGAGCATCAGAACTACAAGGAGAGAATTGACTCGCTTGAGAAGGCTCAGAGGCAGCTGGCAAGAATACCCTGGCCAAAATACCCGAACCAAGTCGAAGTTGCCGAGATGGCCCACCAATATAGCCTCCTGAGAGCAACGATAGAGCGGGTGATTCAGGATGTAGTGTTCGCTGGCGTTGTAAAAAGATACCGTGATTGGATTCGCATTGATCTACTCGAGCGTGCCGTGGGTTTTGAGTTGCCAGAATGTCTGGAGATTCGCCGACTACATAAACGGTGCTGCGAGGTAGTCGATGCCCATGATCGCCCTTCAGAAAAAATTGCATCCGTGCCGACCGCAAACGACTTGGCACAGGACATCCAATTGCTCAAGGATGTGATCGAGAAGATCAAGCAGAGTAGGAAGCCCGCTGCTGCACCGATTACTCCGTAATCGCGCACCGCGCGCAGCAAATGCGAAACGCTATGCCCCCAAGCGAAGATACTCGGCCCAACAAAGCTGAATTGGAGTTTCTAAACTTGGCTTTCAATCGCTTCTATGATATCTTTGATGAAGTCATGGAGGATTCCTTTTGGCGCAAGAAACGACTGTATCGATTCTCAAGATTAAACATTGCCTTTGCTGTTTATTCCGAGCTCCTAAATTACGAACCTATCAAGTGGGTTATAGAGCATCTCAAGAAGAATAGACCTCCCATGGAATCTGAAATAGGAAGTGAGCTCTTTAGATTCGTCAGGAACATGGTGGCTCATTTCCCCTTCTTCGATACCTGGAATGATGTCTACGTCACGAAATCTCTGGCAAATTGGTGGCGTCCAGGCCAGTCTATTGATAGATTCCTGACGAGGTATGCTGGACGGGAACCTGTTAAATATCGTTTTTGGGAAGATGACAAGAAGTGCATGACGAACCTGAGCATCAACTTCCCGGTGAAATACGAGGAAGATATAAAGGTTTACTTGCGAGATATCTTGACGGAGAAAGAAGGCGTTCGGTTTTCTTTTGTTCTGATGAGGCAAATCATCGATACCCAAGTGGCGTCTGGTGATTGAAAGGGCGTGATAAGAAAATGAAGTTGACTTTGCATTCTGCGCGATTGTGCCGCGCTCCATCACAGGCAGCTTATTCCTGCCGTTATGAGTATGCGTAAAGGAAAATCCACAGAAGGCATCGAGTTTTTTGAGCTGTTATACGTGGATGATGAGTTTTGCAAAGAGCTTGGAAAGACCGTGTTGGCAGCGGGCAGACTTGAAGCTGAATTAATAAGGTATATAAACAGCAAGAATGTGGGAGAAAGAACAAAGAAAGCCAATTTAGGTAAACTTATTCTCTTCGCGAAGAAACATGAGTTATTACCGAAAATGGTGCCTGCCTTGGAAACAATTAGAGACCAAAGAAACTATCTCGCTCACAACATTTATGCACTGTTCTCTCGTTTAGTTGAGGAGACTCTTTTGCCGAGATCTGAGTTGCTAGATTCAGATGTAGATGTATTTTCTGATCGTGCCTATCAATTAAGAGAAAATATTGATCATCTCGCAGATATCGTCGCCAAGGAGCAATGAACACGCATAATAAGGCAAATTCATTAGGACGGTCAAATGTGTAGATTCGCTTTGTTTTGTCTGCCCGTGATTTGCGACATTCGGCAGCTATCGTAATCACGGTGAACTCAGCAGTTCAACGTCAAGAGGATACTCATGGAACCTAATCTAATACTCCCGTCAGAAATACCCTGGAGCGGAATTAAAGGTTCAGATTTAGAAGAGCTACTATATTGGTTATTCGACTCGATGGGAGCAAAAGACCTGGAGTGGCGAATAGGGGGAAGCGGATCTGGAGCTGCCGACCAAGGCCGGGATTTAGAGCTCGCCTTTTTTACGCCATCGCCGGATGGGACACTTACTAAACAAATTTGGTGGGTGGAAGCTAAAGGCAGAACAAGTACCGTCGAGCCCAACGAGGTTCATGAGGCAGTACATAATGCAGCAGGCAAGGATTACATTGAAGTCCTAGTGGTTGCGACAAATACTAACTTCTCAAATCCTACGCGAGATTGGGTTAAGGAATGGCAGCGCGGTAATCGCCGTCCACTAGTCAAACTATGGGAAAGAACAGAGCTAGAAAATCTTTGTTCCAAAAATCCATTAGCGGTCATACGTCTTTACGCAAATGCATTGAGTCCACAGGGGAAGGTTGAGGTTGCGAGCAGCAAGCTCTGGGATTACGCCTCATTATCGGATGAACCAATGCTGATAAGTATTTGGGAAAAACGCGACAGTATTCAAATTAACGAACGTGCGCTCTTCGCACTCACAGCATCAGAACTGGCTAACGGTGAAATTGGTGTGAGATCCTGGGCATTGGTTGTTCCAGATGATATTCTGGTTTCTTGCCTATGCAATGGATTATTGAATTTCCTTTACCTGGCATTTCGTGCAAATGAAACTGGTGTTCGACAAGAACCTCTAATCCGAGCAATAGCGTATTTGATCTTAGTAGCTATCCAGCGGATTGACCCAATGACTGTTTCGTCGCTTCTTGCAAATGTATGGGATGATGTAGAGGGCAGGGATTACTCGGAAAAGATTAGGGTACTTATTCTTAACCCAGTCTTGAGCACTCTAAAAACAGAACTTAAAGATGTTTGCGTCAGCGACTGCCTGCGAGTTTCGACTGACCCTGAGCTGTTGCAGGATTCAGAAATCGAAGTGTACTGGGACCGCCTGAAATCGAGTGACGTTGTCGAGCGAGTGGATAAGAGTATTCTCACATTTGAGTCCCACAAGGAACCGTGCACCGTTGGTTTTCCCGTCAGTGAAGCAGTTGGGTGCCCTCTTTGCCTCATGGACAAGCCGCATTCGAATATTAATGATTTTGTACAAGTTGTCGATCAGGTCATTCGGTATAGAAACAGTGAAGAAGTTGACAAGTAACATTCGGTTCCACTATAGGAGAATATAATGTGAGTTCATTACTCAATTGGCCTTTTTGCCCATTAAGCGTAGCCTTAGACCGCTTGGATGTGAAGGAACTCGAACACACGCCTGCCTAGACGTCTGATGAAGATTGGCAGAGAACTTATCATAGCCAGTGGAATAGTAAGTGTTATCAGCGTATTGACCTTCGGGGCGGTGCTGTGCGAAGTAGACCAGAATCGTCTATTTGGGCATGTGGGGTCCGAAGATGGACAACATTCCCTTGATGGTCACATTTGATCCAGCGGTCTATAACTTGACGAAAACCCACTAGAAAACTCCCCCGACTCACGAGATTTCCGACGATTTCCGGCTGAAACTCAGGACATAACTGTAGTTTTGTAGTGAGTCTCAGAAACCTTTCCTGAGTTTTCAAGCCTGAATCTACCGATTTCCGGATACTCCCCGGATACGGCACTTTCTTCCCCTGAGGACATCAGAGAACCTCCAGTCCGTTGATCAAAACTGATCATGAGATGGGGGTATCACTAGGAATTATGGATTTCTCGTGTGATTTCCATCACTTGCCTTCCTACCAATGCTTACTTACCCCACAATTTTCGGTGGTGGTTCAAGGGTGACGAGTATTTGGGTAACGATGCAATGCGAGCGCAATGAATTATCCCCCGGGAACGGCGAGATTGAGTTCATTGCTCTACTGCAGGTTAATGACACTTTTGGGCAGGGAAACGGGGCAAGAATTTGTCCAGCAGTGACCAGCGGTGACCAATAACCTGGTGTCGAGCGAGCTTGTTTGAATGAGCTCAGACAAGAAAAATCCTAACCCGCACTATGAAGTCCAGCCGCGTAGAGCTTCCCCCACCCGAGTTGTTATTTCCCCAAATATTGCGTAAATTTTCATCGAAAGTCTTCTATAAGAAGACTCCCTAGCATTATAGAAGCGCATATAAAGACGACGGTGCCTTTGAGGCACTGGTCATTCCGCCGTCCGACTTCTCTGTAGTGCTTCCGGGACCGGAAGCCACCACACCTGCAAGCCTCTCGACTTCATGACAAGTGCCTGAGGGCACAAGCCACCATACTTGCCCCATACCCATATAGGGGAACAACCATGAAAACGCACACCCTGATCCTCACAACCGCATTCCTCATCACCGGTAACTTGATCGGCCAAGCGCCGGCAATCGATGTAACGCCCACCACCCTCTCGGCTGACTTATTCACCGGTGGGCCTGATATTTCGGTGGGCATCGATACCCTGGACTTCGGCCAGGGGTTTGTGGGCTACACCGATTCACTGGAACTGGTAGTGGCAAACAACGGCAACGCTGACCTGCTCATTACCAGCGCTGCGGCCGAGCCGGCAGAGTACACCATCTCGCCTTCCCTTGCCGGTATCGACATGGGGGGGACCGAAACCTTTCTGGTCACCTTTTCCCCCACCACGCTGGTGGACTATCCCGGCACGCTAACGTTTATTTCCAACGACCCGGACGAGGATACCCTGGTCATTGCTCTCCAGGGCCAAGGGGTGTTGCCGCCGGTCATATCGGTATCGCCCGATTCGCTGAGTGAGGCTTTATTCACCGGCGGAACCTCAACCCAGACACTGACGATTGAGAACACCACCGGTGGCAGTGACCTGGTGTGGGAGCTTGAGTTAGAGAACGTGGGGCTGGATACCGTCACATCCACCAAAGCGGACTACGCCGATTGGACCTTGCCAGAGAATCAGGACCGGATCACGAACAATGTTTGGATCACCAGGGCGAATATACAGGGGATCTTCAACGCCGCGACAGAAAGTTCCTACAACCGGAACTCCTCGCCCCATGACACCGAGTGGGCTTACGGCCTGACTGAGAATCTCTTGCCAACGGATTACCAGGTCTGGCGGGAGGCTATCGGTGGAAATCCACCTGGGATGGTGGGCCAATCGATTTCGCTGCATCTGATTTCAGATGATCTGTACTTTGACGTGATGTTCCACAGCTGGACCGCTGGCGGTAACGGTGGCGGATTTTCCTATACCAGAACCGAAGCTGCTCCCCGGTGGTTGGCGGTCTCTCAAGAATCAGGAGTCGTCTCCGCCGATTCCTCCCAGACGATTGAAGTCACCTTCGATGCCGCCGGCCTGTTTGGCGGTGACTACCAGGCGGACATCGTCGTCACCGGCAACGATCCCATCACGCCGGAAAGCCGTACACCCGTCCACCTAAATGTCACCGGTGCGGCCGATATTACCGTGAGCGCCGATACCATCGACTTCGGACAGATATTCGTGAACTATGCCGATTCGGTGGAATTGCTGGTGGAAAACAAGGGCACTGAGGATCTGCTCATCACCAGCGTTGTGGCCGATCCGGCAGAATATACCGTCACACCAGCATTGGCCGGTCTCGATCCGGATGATTCACAGGTTTTCCTGGTCAAATTCGCACCTCTGGCAGTGAATGACTATCCCGGCACCCTTACCCTCACTACCACCGACCCGGATGAAGGGACCTACCTAATCACCTTGCTGGGAGAGGGAGTAGAACCGCCTATCGTGGGTGTTACACCCGATTCCCTATCGGCGGACCTGATGACCAATGATACGGTTCAGCAGGTACTGACAATCTTGAATACTGGCGCCAGCGATCTGGTCTATGAGATTTCTGCCCAGTCGGTGAGCTCGGGGGAACCAGATGCCCCATCCCCCAGATTGGCAAAGGCTGTATCCACAGGAACGGCGAATGGGATAACAGGCGGATCTCTCAAGGACCTGCTGGGGGACCTCCAACAGATATCCCAGCGCCAGGGAGTGCAAAACCGTCCCGTGAGCAAAGTGGAGGCAACTTCCCAGACCATAGCCGGAAATCCTGTCTGGCATCTGCTGCATACTGACCCGGATGAACCGCACCCATCCCTGGATATTCACAATGTCTATGGCGCGATTACTCTGGATGAAGTCCTGTTCAAAGTGGATGTATATGAACCGCTGGCCGAAGCGAATTACTACTCAATGTCCTTCCTCATTGATGCCGACCAGGATACCTCGACAGGATTAGACATAGATGATTTGGTGGCAATTAATTTGATCGGGTATGGGTGGCAGCTGGGCGTTGATTACTTTATAACCTTCTTGGCAGGACCAGGTGGATCTTATGGCCGCCTCTTACGTGTTGTTTCAACGCCTTACGGTTGGGATTTTGAAGAGCTGGACAGTCTAATGACAAGGGTGCTGGATCTGGAGGCCAATGAGATCATCCTGGGCGTGAATGCTCAGCACTTCGAGGACTATTCGGCGCTCAACTTTGCAATCGAGGCTTCTTTACCTATGATCGCCTACAGCGAAGACTATATACCTGACCAGGGTGCTGGGCACATAACCTTTGCTCTATCTCCTCCCTGGCTCCGGTTCAGTTCGAATAGAGGGGTGATTCCGGCGGGATCCCAGGAAGAGCTGGCCGTAACCTTCGACGCGGAGGGCCTGTTCGGCGGGGACTACCAGGCCAACATCGTCGTCGCCAGTAACGATCCGGCCAGCCCGGAGCGGATCGTCCCGGCGCACCTGGCCGTGACCGGTGTGCCGCACATTGCCATCGAGGCCGATTTCGTCGACTTCGGCACCGCCTTTATCGGCTACCTGGACAGCGCCTATCTCAAGATCGATAACGTGGGCACCGATGTGCTGGAGATAACCGATGTGGTGAGCAGCAGTGAACAGCTCACCGCCATACCCACGTCCCTGGCCATCCCACCCTTATCCAGCGATACGCTCAACCTTTATTTGCTCGCTGCCAGTGAAGGGATCTTTTCGTCCACTATTACCTTAATCACGAATGATCCTGATTCGGCCGAGGTATCCCTGCCGGTCTATTCCGTGGTCGCTATTGCTCCGGATATCAGCCTGACCCCTAACGAGGTGCTGCTGACGGCCCGGCCTGACAGCGTGGCTACGGCACAGCTGACCCTCGCCAATAGCGGCGGCAGTGAGCTGACCTACGCCATCTCAGTGGTGTATGCGGATAACGGGTTAGCCAAAGCACAGGGTACCCTCGACCAGGGCGGCCCCGACGCCTTCGGCTACCGCTGGAAGGATTCCAACGAACCGGGCGGGCCGGCCTTTGAGTGGATCGATGCTTCCGATGGAACACCTATCATTCTAAGTGATGACAATTACGTTACCGGAATCCCCCTGGGCTTTGACTTTTCCTACTATGGAGCGACCTTTAGCCAGATCAATGTCATGTCCAACGGCTGGCTGAGTTTTATGGGTTCTGATTGGGGTCAGCCCTGGGTCGTTCCGGACTCGGCTGGCTACTACCCCGGTGCCATCGCCCCCTTTGCCGGGGATCTCTACCCGCCGGAGGGACAGGTGCGTTATAAAACCATCGGCACTGCACCGAACCGGGTCTTCGTGGTGGAGTACAACCAGGTACCCTGGTGCTGCAGCGGACCGCCCTACATGACCTTTGAAGTCGTTTTCTATGAGTCGGGCGATAAGCTACGGTTCCAGTACCTCGATCTCCAGGGACAGACACCCTCGGCCATCGGCATCGCCAGCCCTGACAACTCAACGGGGCTGGGTAATGGTGGCAGCGGGATAACCTACATCGATCCGGGCATCGTGGGCGATAACTACGCCCTGGAGTTTTCCGTCCGCACCGAGTGGCTCACGCTGGAGCCTTCGGCCGGTTCGGTGGCAGCCGGCGATTCTGTCAATATTGCCATCACCACCGACATCTCCGAGCTGGAGCTGGGTAGTTACAGCGCCCAAATCCTGGTCAGCAGCAACGATCCGGATGAGGGTCAGGTGGCGGTGCCGGTTTCTTTGTCCGTTATCCTGGCGGTGGAGGCCGAGCAGGCACTGCCACAATCCTTCGCCCTGCACCAGAACTACCCGAATCCCTTTAATCCTATAGCGACCATCCGCTACGATTTGCCTGAAGCGTCTCAGGTAAAACTTATCGTATACGATATCCTGGGGCGCGAGGTGGTCAGACTGGTGGATGGATATCTGGAACCCGGCTACCACAGCATCACCTGGCATGCCAAGGATAAGGCCGGAAGAGAATCCCCCTCTGGCCTCTATATCGCTCGGATGGTGACACCGGAGTACAGCAAGTCCATCAAGATGCTTTTACTGAAGTAAACGCCAGAGTAGTCCCGTCATTAATCCCGCCACTGGCGGGGCCGCAGGCAGAGGTGCTGCTGAAGTAAGGTATCAGCCCAGCGACCAATAAGCACTTTGATAGGGTACTTGGGGGCTGGTCGTCGCATGCGATGCTCGGTCTTATTAAAACGTGGCGGCGTAGCCCTGGGCGGACCCACGGGGAGCCCCGGGCAGGCCCAACGGGCGAGCCTGAGCCATGCCCTGAGCGAAGTCGAAGGGGCATGGTACCGCTGGGATTGGCGGGGAATGATGCCAGCAGTGGGGTGAAGAAGAAAACTGCCAACGAGAAACCTTTTCCCGTCGGCAAGTCTGAAGTCGGGGCGACTGGATTTGAACCAGCGACCCCCTGCTCCCAAAGCAGGTGCGCTACCGGACTGCGCCACGCCCCGCGGCAGGCTGACAATGCGGGGTGAGCGATGGGACTTGAACCCACGACTTCCTGGGCCACAACCAGATGCCCTAAC
>SDBT01010328.1_pt1 | contig 15083 bp, 13 predicted proteins | sample 2277101 | NCBI WGS metagenome assembly SDBT01 (sample SAMN10404973, study PRJNA504765) | marine sediment metagenome | isolation source: marine sediment core GS10_PC15, 103 cmbsf | place: Arctic Ocean: Southern Knipovich Ridge | collected 2010 | reverse complement strand
GAACTGGACAAAAAGACATTGGCTGATATCAACTATTTTGATGGTCATGGAATAACACCAAAAAACGCCCTTGCTGCGCTTTATGATGAATTGAATAGAAATTATGGTACGCGTAATAAAATCGTCTGAAAATGGAAATTTGGCGGCGTGGTGCCTTCTATGGGGTTTTATTTTGTCCCCTATCTTAGCCCTACTCTATTTTTTGTTTTATTTGTTTTTCAGCGCTTAGCGTTGTTTTTTTCTGACTTGCTACTACGAGGCCAATTTGGCCTATTTTCGTTAATTTTATTTTAGGGGCGAAGCCCCTAAAACCCCAATTAATTTTTACACACCCGATGCAACTGCGTTGCAAGAACTTAATATTATTATTTATCAATAAGTTATATTAAAATTAACTTAAAAAGTGTTTCAAAGCATCAAAAAATATACCGTAAATATACCGCTTTTTGCGATTTTATACCGCGAACATACCGCTATTTAGGCAAAAATCATACCGTAAACATACCACAAATAAAAAAAGTGAAAATTAATATACCGCAAACATACCTTTTGCCTGATTTTTTAGTAAAAACAAAGCCGGATGATTTTGCTTTAAAAAGGAGAATTTTGTAATTAAGAAAGTGATATGTTTCACGCTTTTTTGCGTTTTCTGACCTTGAGGCGTCTATTCCCTACTTTATCCACATCTATAATTTTGCTTTTTTAAAAATGTAGGAAATAATAGAAAAATTGATCATAATTACGCTGGTTTTTCTATGGCATACTTTGATAATTTTAGGGTAAATTTTAATCAAAACATACTCTGAAAAAGTAAAAATCATTAAGAAACATATATACTTAAAAATCCACGCCACACCTGACTTTTCGCTAATTTGTAGTGAATTGTATAGCACTTCGTGCGTAATGTGTGGGGTAAAAAAAGATTAAGATAGTTTTTGGTTGTTTTTTATGCTTGTTGAGTATTATTTGGTAAACGATCCGTAGATTGCATGGATATGAAATTAAGTTAATAAAATTGGTTTATTAACCTCTTTAGGAATCATATTTATTTCGTTTGTGATTATCATTTGATTACTATTTATTATTTGGTGGCAAAATAAAGCTCAAATTCAAAAATTATTTTAATGCACAGCCCCTTTCTACTAACAAAGGTTGCGAGATTAATAGGAAATATTTTATGTTGCAATTGAACATCAAGCGCCCCTGATCTTCATCACTATTTAACAATTATTTTGTATAAAATTAGAAAAACATGCAAGCTTGTATATTAGCTAAAAGGCATATTTATAAAAACGGTCATAATGATATATTAACTGCCCTATTCTTTTACGACTTGGAAAATGGTGCGTTCATAAAAGAGATCTGTTTTTAAAGATAACATTTAGACAACAACATTAGATAACATAAAGGCAACAAACAATAAGCTATTTTAGATAACATTAAGGCAACAAGACTGACAATTAATTTATAAAATAAAGATAACACTTGGATAACAATTTATAGACAACAAAACATAAAGATAGCTTACAAAACAAAGATAACATTTAGATAACAATTTATAGACAACAAAAAGATAACATATTAAGACAACAGTTAGGTAACATAACTAGTAATTTTATTTAACATAGTGAGAATGCTTATAATAAAAACACATTATTGCTGCCAAATAATAAAGCAGATATATTTTATATGTTTTTGCTCGCGTTTGTTTAAAAAATGTTAAAGTTAAAAGGTGCTTAACTTTATATATTTTGAACAACAACAAATGATTGACATTGTTTATCAAAACAATTAATATTTGCTAAGTTCATCAACTACGGAAGAGATGCTAATATGGAAAATATTGTTAACTTGTCATCACAGCCAAAGATGTCAATTGTTAAGGTTGCGGAGTTACTGGGAATTTCTGTTCAGGCAGTACACAGACAATTAAAAACAAAGAATTTAAGCTGTAAAAAAATTGGCAATAGAGCATACATCACTCACGACACTGCTAAAAATTTATTCAATTTCAATTTCACAAAAAAGAAAATTGCAGGCCAAATTGTTAAAGGAGGAACAGGTAAGACAACATCGATTCATAATATAGCATGTTGTGTGAGTACTTATGGTGCCAGAGTACTTGAAGTTGACATTGATCCTCAAGGAAATCTAACTGATGCACACAATATAGATCCAGAAAACATGCCTGTTTTAATAGATTTTATTACTGGTAACTCAGATATTAGAGAAGGAATTATTAATGTAGAAGAAGGAGTTGATTTAATTCCGAGCAGAATAGAGAACGTTGTGATTGATAGCAAATTAGCTTATGAAAAACGTCCGTTACATACTCTATTCACTGACTTACTTGAACCCATTATACATAATTACGATTTTATTTTCATTGATTGCCCGCCAACTATGGGACACACCGTTACAGCGGCCAGTCTTTTCGCCGATGTTATTCTTGTTCCGCTGAACCCAGATAAGTTTAGCGCAAAAGGATTAAAAATTTTAAAGCAAGAAGTTATCACGCTTCGAAAAATGTTTAAGAAAAATATCGAATATAAAGTATTTTTAAATAAATTTAGTGGTAATACCATATTATCCGACAAAGCAGTTAAATCTATCGTTGCAGATCCTGATATGGAGGAAATCGCACTACAATCTGCTGTTAGATATGCACAAGAAATACCCAACACCACGGATTTAAGTAAAAACCTTTTTAGCAGTTTAAAAAAATCAATCGCACGAGATGATTTCGATCAGCTTACTAGAGAACTTCTAGGGATAGAATTTAACAAAAAGGCAAATTGACTTTATACAGTCTGACATGGAGTGAAATTTATGCCACAGATTAATGATATAATCAGCGGGGGAAAAACCAAAAAATTCAAGAAAAAAAGCTATCGTCCGTGGGATCTTAGTGGCGAAGGAAATTTTGTATCTCAGGATCAAGATAGTAAAAAAGCATCTCTTCATAAAGAAACATCTGATATCTCAATGTCTAGTAACCCCTTAAAAAGTAAAAAGGAAGGGACGCGAGACATTCCTAGTAAAAAGAGAGAAGAAACCAATACAATCTTTAGACAACATCAAGACAACATAAAGATAACATCAAGACAACAAAAAGATAACAACCAAAAAACCAATAGCCAACATAAAGACAACACTTCGATAACATTAAGCCATCATATTGACAACAATTTAGATAACAATGATGATGAAATTAACGTCGTACAATATTACATGAAAGTAATTAAATCATTAACTGGGCTGCAAGAAAAAATCTTTTTTTATATTGTGAATGATTGCTGTTCCAGAGGCTGTGTAGAAACACGAAATATTAAAACCATTAAGTTAGCAGAAATTGCAAAATGCTCGTATGGCAGCGCAAAAATGACAATTCAAAGATTAGTTGCTAAAAAAATAATTATTCGATTACCAGGGAAAAAATCTTGGAATGGTTTTGTTAATTTTAAAATAACCCCAGAAATTAGACTTGCGGCTTTAGAAGTACAGAAAGAAAAAAATATAGATAACAATTTAGATAACAAACGTACATATAGTAGTAGTAATATTTATAATAATAAAACTACTACTATTAATTTACCCGAGGAGTGGAACAAAATTAATTTTTATTCACTAGAAGAAATTGGATTTACCAAAACCCAACTTCTACAGCTTTATGATACGGGGCAATGTATTCCTCAAGGAATACAAGAATCTATTAATTATTTAGCGTTTGATATTGAATATAATAAATTGACTGATAAGTATCCTCATCCGTTGAATGTATTCATGGGGGCACTACGAAAAGGTAAGCTTTGGAGTCGTCCAAAAAATTACGAGTCGCCACAAGAAATTGTCTTGCGCCAACTGATTGAAAGAAAAAAAGAAACGAGTGATAAGTTAGAAAAGCTTAAAGAAGAAGCGTATAAACTTGCTCTTAGTGAATGGCAAGAAACATTAAACCCTGAGCAACTAGAAGAAATTGCACCAGATAAAAAGAGCAGGGGAGACATTATACCTAAGAATGTAAAACTGAGTGTGTACTTTAAAGAAAATATATGGCCAGAAGAGCGCATGAAAATAGGTGTTGAAAATTTAAAGGAAAATTAAAATAAGGAATGTATTACATGGCAAAAATGAAAAAGAACTTAGTGCAAATAATTACATATGATCAAGTTAAATCTAAGATTATTGAAGTCCGTGAGCAAAAAGTTATATTGGATAGCGACGTAGCCACATTATACGATGTTGAGACTAGAATAATTAATCAGGCAATCAAGAGAAATGCCAGTAAATTTCCAGATGGATATATAATAGAATTGACTAAGCCCGAATGGGAGGAGGTGAAATCACAAATTGTGATCTCACCTCTAGGCGGCGGTAGAGCATATAAACCGAAAGCTTTTACTGAACGTGGTCTATACATGCTTGCCACTATTCTTAAAAGTCCACGGGCGGTTGGCACAACAATTGCAATAATTGATACTTTTGCTCAAATTAAAGAATTAACGCGCACAGTGTATCAATTTGCTAAAGCTAAGAAAGATGATGAAAAAGTTAAGATATTTGAAAATAGTACGTCAATAGTGGCTGATTTGTTAGATAATAAGTTAACAGTTAGTCAACATGAAACAAGCCTTAAAATAAAATTACCATTTCTAGAAATTAGTAGGAAAATAACAAGGGTTAAAAAGTGAAATTAATTATCCTTTTATAGGCGGAGAAAAAATACAATGACAGATTTTACCATCACCATGACTATTTTAACTATATTAGCAATCTTTCTTGGTCCTATTGCGGCCGTACAAGCTGAAAAATGGCTGGCAAGAAAATCAGAGAAAAAAAACGAACAGCTAAGCCTTTTTAAAACTTTAATGGCTACTCGTAACAATAGAACTTCTTTTGAACATGTTAGAGCGTTAAATCAAATTGATGTTGAATTTTATAATGAAAAAGAAATTACCAATTTATGGAGAAATTATTTGACACACTTAGGAGAAAATCCAAAAGAAACAGAAAATGAATATGAAAAAAAAATGAGCGTTTGGATAGATAAAGGTAATGATTTATTTGTTGATCTTATGATTAAAATAGCAAAAAAATTAAATTACCAATTTGAAGTAAACCATCTAAAAAGAGAGTTTTATCAGCCAAAGGCACATGGCGATTTATTAATTGATGAATTTCGTTATAGAAAAGCTATTATTGACGTGTTAGAAGGGAAGAGACCATTAGGGGCACGCATCGTTGTTGATGAAAAAGCTACCGAAAATCAAAAACGGTTATTTGATTTGCTTGTGAAAGTGTTAGATGGTAACCAAGCAATCTTGGTGAAAAAAGAAGAAGAAGAAAAATAAAACAATGCACTTTTTGTCCAAAATGAAATTTACATAATTTTTCTACGAATAATCTGTACTTACTGGAGTTTGACAATCATTCGTACAGAAAGGTACTCTAAGCACAAAAATAGTCTATTATGTTTCTTCTGTTCCGAGATTTCTGCACAGAATTGCATGGAGCCTGTTATATTGCGCTTTATGACCATAAAGCGCAATGTTGTGATATGGTAGCTCTTGAATCATAAGGGCTGTAGCTATGTTGAATTCACCTACCCAAACACCGAAAAGCGCAAAGTTAACAAAAAAACGGCAAAAAAATGTCGATTTACGATCTCGCGAATATCTTTCAACCAATGAGATTGAGAAAATAAGAAAGGCAGCTCGAAATTTCGGTCGGCATGGCCACCGCGACGATACGCTCATATTGCTTATGTTTCGTCACGGTTTGAGAGTGGGGGAGGTTACTATTCTACGTTGGGAACAAATCGATTTTCAACAGGGATTTTTGCATGTTAAGCGAATAAAAAATGGTCTTGCATCAACTCATCCATTAAGAGGTGTAGAAATGAGAGCTTTAAGAAAATTGAAAAGAGATTACAATAGCTCAACTTATGTTTTTGTTTCTGAGCGCAAAGCACCATTAACGAAAAGAACTGTGCAGCATATTATAACTAGAGCAGGGCGGTTAGCTGATTTAGATTTCACTATTCATCCCCATATGCTGCGACACAGCACAGGGTTCTATTTAGCGAACAAAGGGCATGATACAAGGTCAATCCAAGGATATTTAGGGCACGCCAATATTAAGAATACTGTTATTTATACGGCACTATCTCATCAGCGGTTTAATGAATTTTGGGACGATTAATGTAGGAAGTATTATAAAGGTGTATTATGAAAGGATTCGATAATTTACAGCAGCATGAAAAGGAGTTAGAAAAAACTATTGCACAGCAGAAAAAAGAACTTGTTAATATTAAAAAAACGCTTCTTGAAGAAAGAGCAAAATTTGCTTATTTAAAAAAAATTATAGCATTGTTGCCTGGTAATATTTTTTGGAAAGATAATAAAGGCTTTTTTCTTGGATGCAATAATAATGTTGCTCGTATATTAAATTTAAAATCGCCAAGCGACATTGTTGGAAAAACCAACAGTGAGCTTTTTGATGCACACCTAGCAGATCAAGCAACCATTGCTGATAACAAAACCATGTTAGAAGACAAAGAATATGCGCTTGAAGAAACTGGGCTAGATGTAAACGGTAATTTAACTACCTATTTAACAAAAAAAGTACCAGTACATGACGAACGTAATAATGTGATGGGATTATTGGGTGTTTCTTTTGATATTTCTGATCGCAAAAAAGCGGAAAAGAAACTGAAAATTGCCAAACGAAAAGCCGAGGAATCAAACGAGCTGAAAAGCCAATTTATAATGAACATACAACATGATTTACGTACACCAGCTAGCGGCGTAACAGCCATGTTAAAAATATTAGCAAAAAAAGAAACTGATTCAGACAAAAAAGAAATTTTAGAACTAATGGCAGAATCCAGTCAAAAATTGCTTAATATTTTAAATACTATTCTTGATTTTGACAACATCGAAAAAGGCTCCTTCCCCGTTTTATCAGAGAAATTTAACCTGCATAATATCATCCACGATGTTAAGGCACTTGAATCTCCCGCAGCTAAATTAAAACACTTGGATATTAAAACGCACATTGACGATCGATTACCTCAGGAATTAATCGGTGACCCGTTTCGCATACAACGTATTTTGATTAACTTATTAAGTAACGCAATAAAATTTACTACTAAGGGTTACGTTGAAATTGATGAGCTTTTGTGGAAACACGTCGATGACAGAAACGTGCTTGTACAAATCATTGTAAAAGATACAGGCATCGGTATTCCCAAGGACAAACAAAAAGTTATTTTTAAGCGCTTTACCCGCCTTGACCCATCAAACAAAGGTATCTATTCAGGATTGGGTTTAGGATTAAACATGGTGAAACAGTTTGTTGAAGAAATAAAAGGTAGTATTGAAGTTAAAAGTAATCCGGGGCAAGGCACCACGTTTACTTGTATATTACCATTCAAATTACCCTTATTAAATTAGAGATTGTGTGGAAGATGTTAAACTTGAGCAAGTGGGGTCTAACGGGAAAAATGATTTTACAATCTTTGGCCAAATGTTACTAAAGCTGTTACCAACCGCAATCTTAATCAAGCAAGCAATTCAGGACTGGGGGTTGTTCTTGGAGCTGACGATAATGCGCTCGATTTGTGTTTTACGCTATGGTTAGAATCGCCAATACCATCAATAGGGGCATCTGTTACAGTAATTGGATATATCAACGCGTTAATATAGGCAAAGGAAATTTTAAGAAATTCATGTCCCTCTTTCGGGGGCATGGAGCTAGCAACTCCTAGCGTACTCTGAAAATGCTGTCCTATAAAATCATATAATTGTTGTCTGGACATCTCCATACCTGCTGCCGACTGGCTTGCTTGGAAAAACATAGCGGGATTTGGTATTTGAGGTGTATTAGGCAGAAATTGTGGAACATGCGAGTATCCGTTTCTTCCTGTTGATTGTTGTTGTGGTAATTCAATGGACTGTTTTACTTTTTTGAAATCAACGACTAAAGGTTGTAGTGCTGTTGAATCCCCATTGTCTGGAGCAATAAATCTACGGCGTAAATTATACATTGCCTCATGTAGCTTATTTGGATAAATTAAAAAATCGCTCTTTTCAATTTCAGGCCATAATAATAATACCGCACATTCCTCTTTTACATACTCCAAACTATCCGCGAAGGCTTTGTCTGTATCATGTTTTGTTGCGTCTTGATGCTGTTTATAACGTCTTAAAAATTTTTCTATGGAACCCTCTACTGCTTTTTTAAAGGGCTCATCATCACGATACAAAGAGTCTAATTGCTCTTTTTTTGTTTGATATTTTGAATGTTGTAAATATTCATCCCACCGCACAATTTTGAGTTGAATAGTTATTTTTTTTAGTGTTTCGTTATTTCTTTCAATCCATTCATCGCCTTTCTTCCTTAATTTTTGTTGTACTTCTTCGTTGGTTTCTTCGGTTGATTCTCTTAAAGCCGTATGTCGGCCTAAAGTATCTGCAATAACAATAGTACACTCACCAAATGTAACATTTATTAATTCTATTGTAGCCGCAAATTTATCACCTTCGTGGTATTGTTGGCCAACACTGATTGGTAATATACAAGCAGACTGTCTTAAGTCTTTTTGACGGGTTTCCCCTTTTAATACAGCTGTAAACATAAATTATACCCTACGTTTTGATCATCTTAACCATTACAACCGTCATTTCCATAAATCCTTGCCAATAAATTTCAATTTAATTACACATTATAATAATTGTTATACTGCAAACCATAAATTTGATGATACGTGGTATTTATTAGAGTAATTTTTCGTAACTTCAGAATCGTCAAATCTAATATAGATAGTTACACTAGCACAGAAACCTTAAGGAAATCTTAAGAACACATTAAAAAACGCATTAACTCAAAATTAAGTTTTTTTCGTATTTCTACGTTGAATTATAGCACTTTTAATACATGTAAGTATAAAAATATGCACGCAGTGTTGATTTATTTTTGTACAACAAATAGCTTTATTTTTTTGAATTTTTATTAGAGGTTTCTCAGATACTTGAGAAACCTCTAATCAGACAAATAATTACATTTGTGGGATAATAAAACTAGTGTAAATATTTACCTGTAAATAACATATTAAATAATTTCAAAAATAAAATATATAAAAATTTTGTCTACTTTTTAACAAAACACGACATACCCCGTTTAGTTACCGTCTAGCGGATAAAACCAACGCCTTATCAACAGCCTTACTCACAGATTCTGGGGGTAACTTTTAAAATAACTTTTGAAGTAAGGCATAGCATTTATTCTCATCCTAAGAATTAATAAAAAATTATCAAACATCCTGCCTGAAAATGCTATGCAGCCGTATTATATCAGGTCTTATAATTATATTAAAATTCGATTTCTAATCCAATATCACGCTCACGGGTACGCTGTTTTACAGGTACAGCCCGATGTAGTTCGTGGCCTTTATCGTTGATCGTTTTCTCGATTTTGGCTTCTCGACTACGATCTAAATTTTTGCAGTTTTGATAAGGAATGAGCTTGATCTCTTTTTCTTTTTCTAAAATACCAAAACGTTCTTCGCCGAATTTAATTGTACCGCGATATATTCCTTTTTCACCTTCTTGCAATTCAAGACTTACCTTTCGACCTGTATCTCGCTCAAATTGGCGTATTTCCGGTGCAAAGTTTTCTCTTAGCTGTCTTTCGGCTAGTCGTGCCTCTGCTGCTCTTAAGCGGTCTGCATTAATATCCTTATAGGATAGGGCTTTAGTTTCCTGCTGTAATTCTTGCTGTACTTTTTGTATTTTTTGTACTTCCAGTGTCTTATCAAGCATAGGCTCAATATCACGCACTTGCGCGTACTCTTTGCTATAGCCTGTATAATCAAGCGTGATGTCTTTTTTATTTTCGCGCTCAAGTTTTTTTGTTAAGTTCTCAAATGATTTAAACTCGTCTTTGCTATAATACAGTTCGGCATTTTCTTTGTGTCTTGTCATAGCTGGATAGGTAATTTGCCGATCAAAATATTTTGAGGCGAGAACATAGCTGTAATCAACGGTTGAACCTTGCGCTTTATGAATCGTTGCAGCGTAACCATGTTCAAGGTGGTTATAATCCCGTACATTAAAGTTGATAGCACGTTGTTTTTTGTTTTCATGGTCAAGTATGACCGTTAAGTTATCTTTGTTGTCAATACGCTCGATTGTGCCGAGCGTTCCGTTTTTAACGTGCAGGTCTTTGTCATTCTGTAAGAAATAGATGCGGTCATTTTCAGCAAATTCGCGTTTTCCGCGTGCGGTTTGTACGGTATGATCTTCGCCTAGTTCGTTGTATTTTTGTCTAATCTCGCGTGCTCGTTCGTTTAAGTCTTTTACGTCATTTCTTGTATAGGCCATCATTAAGTGGCTTTTATCTGGCTGGCTGCTTCTCGTTTCGTCCCAATGCGCGATCATAGCATCCATAGCGTATGCTTTGGTTTCAAAGCTATGTACATGCCCTTTTTCTTCGTACGCGAGCAAGCCTTCTATGGTACGTCCCGTCGCAAATTGTTTGGTCGCCTCTTGCTGCCATTTCTCACACTGACGCCGAATATCAACCATTTCAACATAGCCTATATGCTCGGCTATTGAGCGAAACGCTGCACCTGCTAAAATCGCTTGGATTTGTTCGATATCGCCCATTAGTACGACTTTTGCTTTGGCGTGGTAGGCTTCGCCAATGATTTTATTCATATCTCGCGAGCCGATCATACTGGCCTCGTCAATCACGATCACATCTTGATTGGTTAGGCGCACCCTATTATGTTCCCAATTAATCAGCCGATTGGCGACGGTATTACTCTTAATCCCTGAGCTAATCTCTAGGTTTTCCGCTGCCTTACCTGATAGTGTCATCCCCTGCACTCTGTATCCCTGAGCCTCCCATGCTTCACGTGCAGCACCTAACAGGGTGCTTTTACCTGTGCCGGCATATCCTTTGATACAAGCCATATCGTTGCTTTTTGTGACATGTAAAAACGCTGTTTTTTGCTCATCTGATAAATCGTAATTTTCAAGGGCGTTGGATTGGTTTTTCTCACTGACTGCAAAGGTTGATTGATTAGACTGGTCTACCGCTCTTTTCACCATTTGCAGCTCAAGATTAAGCATTTCTCTTGATGTAAACCGCTCACGGTTTAAATCATCTCGGCCAAGAAATACGAGTTCGTTACTTCCCCTGACGCGCGCATAGACTTGTTTAAACTGTTCATCATCGGCAGTATGACGATTGATGAATCTTGCTAGGTCTTGGTGTGTGAAGGTTGATTGCTGATTGGTTATAGCCGTTAACGCAATTTCTGGGTCTTTGTCAATACGTTTGCCATTTTCACGAGCGATTTGTTGGTGTTCTTCATAGCGCGCCATTTGATCATAGGCGGCACTCGTGCCAATCTTTCGCTGTGGCTCAAGTTCAATACCCTGCTCCTCTAATCGGCGATGATCAATACGCATATCATGACCATTTAATGCCAAAAAAAAATTAGCTTCTTGTGCCCATTCTTTGCGCCATTCATTAATCAGTTCTTTTGAGTTCCATTCTCTCACTTTCTTGCCAAATCCTTCCTCTGTGATTTCTCGCATGGTAAGCATGACATGCAAGTGGGGCTGTTCTTCTCCATCCTTAATATGGCCTTTGTGTATACAAAGATCAGCAACCATTCCCTTTTCAACAAAGTTCTTTTGGACGAATGTTTTGGCAAGATCGATGTTTTGTTCGTTGGTTAATTCGCGTGGTAAGGCTATGTTAAATTCGCGGGACAACTGAGCGTCTTTTCGTCTTTCGGTTTGCTCGACGACATTCCATAGCTTTGATCGATCTTTCATCCAGTCAGGGGCTTTTTCGGGGGTAAGGATTTCTTTGTAAAGTAAATCAGGTTCTTTTTTGGTGAAGTCGTGCGTAAGTTCGGTTCGTTCATCGATTAATCGCTCCGCCGAGCGATACGCTGCTGCGGCAACAGCAGATCGCCCCGCACTTCTTGATATAACTTGTCCGTGAAAATGATAGATTGCCACTATTTCTTTCCTAAAATCGAGGGTAACTTAAAGCTTTTAAAAATATCAGAACAAAATATATCACTATAAAAATTTTGTTGTTTTTCCTCACTTAATTCTTTTTCTGAAAACTGAACAATAGTTTTATTCGTTTTTACTTTAATCCAGTGTTGCTTAATAAGCTTTATTTCTAAAAAAACATTGATATCCTTGTTTTTAGCATTATCAAATAGTTCCATGCTCATTTTAAATTTAAGCGTGTTTTTCCAAAATCCATCAAACGGCAATATAAGCCCAACAAACGTCTCTTCTATTTTTTGTTCCATAGAATCTGAAAAAGGTTCAGCAAAAAAGCAAGGTTTTCTGAAAAACCTCTTTGTGTTTAATAGAAACCCGATTCTAATATCTTCGATTATAGCCGGTCGTGCTCCCACATTTTTTAAAATAAAAAGAGGGACAACGTCCCCAGTTATTTTAATATTTTGACTGTGAGGACTATTTCTTTTTTCAAATGTCATTCCAGAAAAAACCCCAATTACTTTTGGTTTTCTCCACGTTCCAAACCATCCTACGATACCAGCAAGCAATATGCTTAGAATAGAAACCAAAAGGCTTGCACTGCTAAAATAAATAGCAAACAAATTCATAGTTGATTGTGATGATAATGCTGTCATGAGTTGCACTGTATCATAAGCGCACGTTGCAAAGCAACGTATAAGCGCGCACTTCAATCGCCAGTGGGGCTTGGGTAATCTAAATATCTTGATAATTATACCCTACTTTGCTATAATTTAATTATTGCTCTATCTATAAGTTATTACTTTTTGTTTAATATGGAACTTTACAACTATGGATAAATCAAAAGAAAAAATCTCAAAACTTAAAAAACAACGCGAGGTAATCAATGCGCGTATTCAGCGTATGGAAGCATTAGAAACTTCCCATGAGCGTAAACGCGATACGCGTCGTAAGATTTTAGTCGGCGCTTATTATCTCGATCAAGCTAAAGAAAAGGGGACAATGGACAAAATACATAAAATTATGACCGATTATTTAACCCGCAAAGGTGATCGGGTTTTGTTCGATTTGCCGGAAATAAAGACTGAATGAAAATAAATAAAATATAAGGGCATTTGTTATTAACATGCTTTCACCAAAAGATTATTTAACCAAAATACATACCGTTAGAAATAATGCCCAGCCATTAAATCGAGCCGTAAGGCCGTTAGTTAAAGAAAGCCCGCTTGAGGTTTTCAGTCTAAGCACAATCATTCCAATAACAGCACTAATGTCTGCAATTTTCTTCGTCTTTTTCGGCGCTATCACGTTTATTGTTAGTTTTTTTATTAACAACAATGTTTCACAAGCAATTTACGTGGGTATTGGGGTTGGTTTTGGGATTGCAGTTATTAATCTTATTAGCCGTATTTACTCAGCAATAAAATTGCAAAAAAACAAATGTACTAATATTATCCAACCAGCTATATCAAATGATATTTTTGGACTTTATCTAGGAGAATCAACAGGCAAATTTTATAACTTGTGGCATAAAGCAAGCATTAAGGCTAATCAAAATATTGTCTTGAGCTTAAAAGATGCAACACATAATATTTTAACGCTTGGCGCAATCGGTTCAGGAAAAACAAGTCGGGTAATGCGCCCTATTCTCTTGCAATTGTTTGACCAAGATTGTGGTGGACTAATTTTTGATATTAAAGGGGACGTGAAAGAAGTTGTACAAAAATTTGTCGGCCTCACAAATAATAAATTAAAAATCATTGGTGTGGGTCAAAGTAAAATTAACTTGCTGGCAGGTCTTACACCAGAAATTGCAGCATCGTTTTTACAATCCGCTTTCTTACTCAATCAAGGTGGAAAACTAGAGGGTTTCTGGGTTCAAACTGCGGGTGAATTATGTCGCAATTCGCTTGGTGTACTTTTACATTTTCCTGAATATTACAACTTAGAAAGCTTGTATGCTTATGTATTCGACAAAAGTTTTAAAGATGAGATTGATGGTAAAATTTATCAGCTATTATCAACCCTTGAAACTGACCAACAGCGCATTTTAAAAAGCTATTGTCGTTATGATGAGTCTATTTTCTCAAACTTTGATGAAAAGGTTAAAAGCGGCGTTAAAGCCACGGTAGCGCAGGTGCTTTCGCCCTTCTCTCATCCGGTACTGATAGACGCATTTTGCACGTCCGATGAGGCAACACTTAATATACAAGATGTTTTAGACGGAACTATATATCTGGTTGATCTTCCACTTGCTACTTGGGGTTTGGGCGGTAAGGTGATTTATACGTTTATTAAATTGCGATTTTTCAACCTCATGCAAAACCGGCAAATTCACCCTGAATGGAATCAAGATCGCCCTGTTTTCTTTATGTGTGACGAATACCAAGAGATTGTATCGGCCAATAAGAACGGATTGTCTGACCTTAATTTCTGGGATAAGGCACGCACTAGTAATACGATTGGCATTATCTCGGGGCAATCTGTATCGAGTTTTCAAGCCGCTATTGGAGATGAAACCCTGACACATGCCCTGCTTCAAAACTTCCGTCAAAAAATCTGTTTTAAAACTGAGGATAGAATGACAATAAGACTACTGAATGAAATAGCAGGCGAAGCAGTTACGTTAAAAACCAGCACCAGCTATACGGACGGCTATTCAGGTTCAAAGGGACATTCGTCAGCAACAAGCTCAAAAACAGAATCAATCATGAAACAAAAAGAATCTGTTATTGATGCTCAATTACTGCGCGAATTACCGCCAAACCAGAGCGTGGCGTTATTATCAATCAATGAGTATAGCATGGATGATGTGATTGCAATGCTGCCTGTTACGGCAGGGAAAACAGAGGCGAAACAAGAATGAAAAAAAATGAGGTACTATGATGAAATACACTAATTCACAAACATTAACGTGCAGAAAGATTAAAAAAAATACAGGCGCAGTAAAATCGCTTATTACTTTTGACATTTCAGAAGAAGAAATCAGAGAAAGAAAACAGAGAACAACAGAATTTCTTGGCTCACTTCGCCTAGAAAGTATCGAAC
>SDBT01010327.1_pt1 | contig 15084 bp, 13 predicted proteins | sample 2277101 | NCBI WGS metagenome assembly SDBT01 (sample SAMN10404973, study PRJNA504765) | marine sediment metagenome | isolation source: marine sediment core GS10_PC15, 103 cmbsf | place: Arctic Ocean: Southern Knipovich Ridge | collected 2010 | reverse complement strand
CTAGATTTAAATATTACCTGGTTTGAGAAACCAAAATATAGAAAATTTCGACATATTACTTTTGGAAGTTTTGATAAGAATTCAAATTTAGTAAGAATCAATAAAATGTTAGATAGAGCAGATATTGCATTTTATTTTATAAATTATATAGTTTATCATGAGATGCTACACGATGTGTGCAGAGAGATAATTGATGAAGATGGAAAAAGAAAGATTCATACAAAAGAGTTTAAGAAACAAGAAAAAGAGTTTGCATACTATAGAGAATCTAAAGAGTTTGAAAAAAAGTTTTTAAATAAAAGGAAAAGATATGGCCGGTCATAGTAAATGGGCTAATATAAAACATAAAAAAGAAAGAGCTGATAAAAAAAAGGGAAAGCTATTTTCTAGAGTAGCAAAAGAGATAATCTCTGCTGTAAAAGAAAAGGGATCAGATCCTAAAACTAATGCTAAACTAAAATTGGCTATTCAAAAAGCGAAAGATGCAAATCTTCCAAATGATGTTATTGATAGAAACATAAAAAAAGCAGCTTCTAAAGACCAAAAAGACTATTTAGAGATGTCATATGAGCTCTATGGTTTTGGCGGAGTAGGTATAATTGTTGATATAATGACAGATAATAAAAATAGAATAGCATCAGAGATTAGAATAGCGACAAATAAATGCGGAGGAAACATTGCCTCTATGGGCTCTGTTTCTTTTAATTTTCAAAGAAAGGGTATATTAAAAATAGAGAAAAAGTTAGCTAAAGAAGATGAGCTTTTTATGAAAGTTACTGATCTTGGTGCTGAAGATTTTTTAGTTGAGGATGAAACATATACAATAATTTCAGAAGTAGAAAATCTTCATAAAATTAAAGATGCTTTAGATATTAAATCAGAGGCAACCTTGGAGATGATTTCTAAAACTTTAATCGAATGCTCTGATGAGGATATTGACTCTAATATAAAACTTATTGAATTTCTAGAAAATCTAGATGATGTAGATGCTGTCTATCATAATATGAAGATTTAACTAGGCTAATAAGATGAAAATTTTTGTTTTTATTTTTTTAATTTACACCTCTTTTTTATTTGCTGAAGCAAAAGTAGAACTTGGTATTGATCAATTTTTCAAAGAAGGAAAAGCAGCTTTACTTGATAATAAAAAAGTAGCACTTTTAATCAACCATACAAGTGTAGACAAAAACTTAAAACCTACCTTAGAAATTTTTAAAGAAAACGCTAAAAAATATAAAATAGTAAAACTATTTTCTCCAGAGCATGGATTAAATGGACAGAACTTAGCTGGAGAGAGAGTAAATAATACAAAATTTCAAGATATTGAAGTTGTATCGCTGCATGGAGTTAATAAAAGACCTAATGAAAAAATGCTAAAAGATGTAGATGTCATAATTTATGATATACAAGAGATTGGATGTAGATCTTATACTTATGCTTCTACTTTATATTATGTGATGGAAGAGGCTGCTAAACAAAAGATTAAAGTGATTGTGTTAGATAGACCAAATCCTATAAATGGAATTATCACAGATGGACCGATGCTAGATGAAAAATATAGATCATTTTTAGGATATATCAATGTTCCCTATTGTCATGGTATGACAATAGGAGAATTAGCTAATTTTTTTAATAGTGAATATAAAATAAAGTGTGATCTTGAAGTGATTGCTATGAAAGGCTGGAAAAGAGAGATGTCATTTGAAGATACAGGCCTTAGTTGGGTTCCAACTTCTCCGAATATACCTGAACCTGACTCTGCATTATTTAGTGCAACGACAGGGATTTTAGGAGAACTTGAGATTGTAAGTATTGGAATTGGATATACCCTTCCTTTTAAAATTGTTGGAGCTCCATGGATAGATGCAAATATTTTAGCTAATCATCTAAATAAACAAAAACTCTTGGGAGTCAAGTTCATACCATTTTATTTCAAACCCTTTTATGGAGCATATAGGAATAAAGATTGTCAGGGAGTAAAAATTATAGTAACGGATAAAATGAAATATAGACCACTTGCTGTTCAATATCTAATAATAGGAATGTTAAAATCTTTATATCCTGAAAAAGTAAAAGAAAAGTTAAAATCTCAAAGTGAAGCTAAAATCAATACATTTTGTTTAGTCAATGGCAACAAAGAAATTTATGATTTTTTAGTAAATGAAAAGTTTCCTGCTTGGAAGATGATTCAGTTTCAAGAAGATAAAGTTAAAGAATTTAAAGAGAAAAGAAAACAATATCTTCTTTATTAAAAAAGATAGTAAAATGTAAATTTTTAATTTACTCTTTGTTTCGTTTTTTTTGTATTAATTATGTAATTTAGTTATAATGTTGTTATCAAATTAATAATTGAAGAATTAAAGGTTATATTATGGCTACAGTAGCAGAAACATCTTCTAGTTCGCAAAAGAGTTTTTTGCCTAGAGCTATTGAAAATCCACATATTGCAAAAATAAAAAAAATTGTAATGCCCATACTTATAATTATAGGTCTTTTGTTAGCAGATATTGGAGCTGCCTTTTTAGATGTTGGTTTTCCGTTATTTGGAGTATCACTAGTAGCAACTGCAATTACTATAATTGCTATTGCTATTTTAAAGATTAAGGGATCAGATATTTCTCTTTCAAAAACACGTGAAATTTTTGATTTTAAAGCTAAAAAAACCAAGGTTGCTTCAAAGTCTTTTGAAGAAGATTCTAAGATTTAATTTTCATCAATAAAGCTTCATTTAGCTTATATTTTTATTGTCAAAAAAATCTCAAAAAATAATTTAAATTTATTATTGATTTTAATCTTCTAAGAAAGCCAAGATTGTAAAAACAAAAATTTAATTTTACTTTTTAGGTAAAAAAATGGCTTCATCTGCAGCTAGATTAAATAATACTCAAAGAAGAGCTCTTCCCCCTGATATACAAAAAACCTTAGGTGGATTCAATCTTTTTTTAGTTGATGCTGTATCAGACTTAAGAGGAGTTTCTTCTGAATTTTTTGGAAGAGTATTTGATATTCATGCAGGTTTATCTGATGAGGCTGATCTTTTAGCAAGTCGGCTTTCTTCTGAGATGAAAAGAAAACAACATGAAAGAGTACAAAAATTTATTTTTGAAAAAGGTGAAAGGAGAGTATCAGTAGAGCCTTCTTTAGAAGATATGAAAAGAACTGTAGGCGGATTAAATCTGGGTTTGATAGATGCTGTTGCTAATGTTAGCGCTTTTGGTAGAGTGTTTTTTAGAAGGGTTTCATCTATTCCTGATGGTTTTGCAGCGAGTGTTGAACAAAGATCTGCGGGATATGCAAACCAAACAAAAATGAACCTTTATAATGCAGCTAAAAGACAGAAATTTCCAACAAAGCCAGTTGCATCACCAAAGCCAACTCCAGCAACAAAGCCAATAGCGCTAACAAAACCAATAGTGCCGACAGAACTAGCAGAGCCAACAAAACCGAGAGTGACAACAAAACTAGCAGAGCCAAAGAAAAGCGCTTCTGCTTTTCCTCATCAAGTAGAAGTTTTAGAAAAAGAGATTCCAAAAGTTGCAGAAGTTAAGGGCTCCGAACCGATAAAGACTCGTTCATATAAAAGAACGGCTATTATGGCAGCTATTTTAGGCGTAGTAGTTCTTTTGGCATACTATGTATTTCCTATTTTTCAACTTGAGCTGTCTGAGCTGCAGGCAATGGAATTTAATACAACAAGGTTGTTTTATGGGGGGCGCTGTGTAGCTCTAACTAGGGCATATGTAGATAAAGAGCCTTATTTAATACATAGTTGTAAGTCGGGCATTACTGTGGCTTATTCTAAGGTTAAAGATATTTCTATTGATTGCTTTAATTTAACTTGTCCACAATGTAAAGCAAAATGTTTGTCTCTTTAAGCTTGTATTTTGATATTTTTATAAAATTTTATAAACTCGAAAATTCTGATAAAAGCTGTTATAAAAACTAACAAAGAAAACGTAAGGGCTAGTATTTTAAAATATTTCCCAAAAGCTATCATCAGAATAAAAAAAATAAAGGCTTCTGTTCTTTCTATAATCCCAGCTGAGTAGTGAAAACTTTTTTCGCTTGAGTTTTGAAAAAAAATTCCAACTACTAAAAAAGAGGTGATGCAAAGATAAGAACTAGCTATCATTAAAATCGATAAAAAAGATCTATTAATTGGATCTACTAAAAAAAGAGCGATTATTATTGACATCTCTACAACTCTATCTGAGAAAATATCTAAAACACTGCCGATATCTGAGCTATTTTGAGTTATTCTAGCAATGGATCCATCTAAAGTATCGAAATATCCAGAGATTAAAAGAGTAAAAATAGCTAAATAGTTACGTGCTGAAATTATTAAAAAAAATGATAAAATTCCAAAAAAAGTAGATAAAATGGTGATGAAATTTGGTTCTATTTTTTTTATAAATTTTAGTTTTAGCAAAGGATTTATTAAAATTTTTTGATAAGGATTTCTGAAATTTGAATCTAACATATTTTATTTTTTATTTTTTTAAAGATTATAGGAAGTAGCATGAAACAAGCGAGCAGGATTAGAGCTAAATTCACTTCAAAAGTGAAAATCGATGTAAATTTAAATTTATCTTGTTTAATAATTGATTCAAGAGCGCTGCCTGCTTGAGCAAAAACAAAAGTGCCAGGGAGTATTCCAAAAAAAGTTGTCCATAAAAAAGTTGAAAATCTAATTTTAAATAAAGCCGGAACTATATTTACAAGCCAAAAAGGAAATAGAGGAATTAGCCTTAAAAAAAGCATGTAGCATTTTGCATTTTTTTGAAACCCTATAGATATTTTATTTAAAAGTTTGCCAGCTTTTTTTATAAAAAAATCTTTTATAGCAGTTGATGCTGCTAAAAATAAAATTGAAGCTCCAATAGTAGCGCTAAAAGTAACATAGATCGTTGCTAAATATTTGCCGAATAAAAATCCAGCTAAGATAGTTAAAAAAACAGCTCCTGGAATAGATAAAGAAGTAGATATTATGTATGTTAAGATAAATAAAATAGGAAATAAAATTTTATTGTTATCCAAGAGATTTTTTAAAATTTCGTGATATTTTTTCAAATTTTCAAAAGAAAAAAAATCAGATCCTCCAAAGCTTATCGCTATTATCATTAAGAAAAAAAGTATTAAAATTGGTAAAAGCCTAAAAATATTTTTCATTTTTTACTTTATATTTTTTTTACTTTTTTCTTTTAAAAATTGTCTCAGTTAAATATTTATCAGCTGCTTTTCTAATAGCTAGGCTATACGTTGGATATGGATAAATGATATTAGCTAGGCTATGAATTTTTATATGTTTTTTCATTGAAAGTATTATTTCAGATAGCATCTCTCCTGCTCTTTTTGCTACTATGCAAGCTCCAAGTATTTCACCACTAAATTTATGAGTTACAATTTTTACAAATCCATTTTTTTCATTTTCACAAATAGCTCTATCTAAAGTATCAAAAGACACAAAATAAGTAGCTATATGTTTTTTTGAATATTTTTCTATAGCTTGCATTTGAGTTAGGCCAATAGATGCAACTTCTGGATCTGTAAAGGTTACTCTTGGCATTAAAGATAAAGATATCTTCTTTTTTAAAACAGGCACTAAAAGGGTAAATAAAACAGATCTTGCCATATGTTCTGCTTTGTGAGTAAAAAAGGGATCCCCTGTGCAATCTCCGATTGCAAAAATATGTTTTTTATTAGTTCTAGCAAAGATATCTATTTCAATTCCGTTACTTGAGTAATCAATGCCTGCATTTTCTAAATTTAGATTTTTTAGATTAGCTCTTCTACCTGTTGCAACAAGAAAATTTTCAGATTTAACTTGGCTTACATAACCATTAGCAGAATTTTTTACAATAATTTCAAAACTATCATTTTGATAATTCACACTTTCGACACTAGAGTTTAGATATAAAGATATTTTTTCTTCTTTAAATATAGCTTTTAATGTTTTAGAGGCGTCGATATCTTCATTAAAAAGTATTTTAGGTGCTAAATCTATAAGATTTACTTGGCATCCTAATCTTTGAAAAGCCAAAGATAGTTCTGATCCAATAGCTCCCGCTCCTAAAATAGTTAAACTTTTGGGAATTTTTTCTAAATTAAAAATGGTTTCGTTTGTATCAAAAGGCGTTTTATCCAATCCATTTATTGGAGGGATAAAAGGCACAGATCCTGTTGCTATTACGATTTTTTTGGCGAATATAACTTTTTTTTGTCCATCTTCATCTACTGTTTCAATGATTTTATCTGTTTTAAAAGAAGCTTTTGCTTTTAAAGTATCAACTCCAATTTTTTTAAGAGCTGATTGATCTTCTGTTAGACGGATTTTTTCTATAGTATCTCTTACTCTTTTAAAAACATTTGTAGTATCTATATCTGAATCAATGATTCTAGAATCCTCGATTCTGGAACCGTCGGTTCTGGAACCATCAATTCTAGAATTGTCTATTTTAAAATTTATTCCAAAATCTTTTGCATTTTTAATACTATGAGCTATTTTGCTAGATGCAATTAGAGTTTTAGAAGGGATACACCCAAAGTTTGTGCAATCTCCACCAAATAGATTACTTTCAATTAATAAAACTTTTTTTTTAGCTTTAGCAAGCCCAATTGCTACAACTAAACCTGCAGCGCCTGCTCCTATGACAACGTATTTATATTTCATGTTTTATAAAAATATCTATAAAATTAAGAGTGTTTATTTTTGATAAACATTTGTCAATAAAAATTTAATTTTATTCTAGTTTTTGTTATTATTATATTAAAGAAAAGAAAGGAAAATAAGCATGCAAATTGGATTTGTAGGTCTTGGAAAAATGGGACTTAACATGGTGAAAAAATTACTTTTGCATCATGAAGTTGTAGGTTTTGATTTGAATAAAGAAGCTATAAAATCGGCTGAAAAAGAGGGGATGATAGTTGCAAATTCAATTGAGGATTTAATATCAAAGTTAAAGCCACCTAGAATTGTCTGGATGATGGTTCCATCTGGAAAAATCACAAATGAAACTATTGAAGAAATGTCTAAAAAGTTATCTAAAGATGATATTTTAATAGATGGAGGCAATTCATTTTACAAAGACTCTATAAAACATTTTGAAAATCTAAAAAATAAAAACATTAATTTTTTAGATATTGGAACGAGCGGAGGTATTTGGGGGTTGAAAGAAGGGTATTGTTTAATGGTAGGCGGAGAAGAAAAATCATTTAACTACATAGAACCGATATTAAAAACACTTACCATTAAAGATGGCTATAACTACATGGGAAAAGCTGGCTCTGGACATTTTGTAAAGATGATACACAATGGGATCGAGTATGGGTTGATGCAAGCATATGCTGAAGGTTTTGAGATATTAAAAGAGAAAAAAGAATTTGATTTGGATCTTCATAAAATATCAAAACTTTGGAAAAACTCATCTGTTGTTAGATCTTGGCTTTTAGATCTAATAGAAAAAGTTTTTGAAAAAGATCAAAAACTAGATGATATAAAGGGTTTTGTAAAAGACTCTGGAGAAGGCAGATGGACTCTTAAAGAAGCTATAGATTTGGAAGTGTCATCTCCTGCAATTGCTGCTTCTTTATTTGAAAGATTTTCATCTCGAAAAAAAGATTCTTTTCAAGATAAAATCTTAGCAAAACTAAGAGATGAATTCGGTGGTCATGGAACTAAAAAAATAGAGGATTAAAATGGCAGAAGATTTGAGCTTTGAATCTTGTATGGCAGGACTTAAAACTTTTAAAGCCTCTAAATTTTTAATGATAATTTTTGGGGGAGCGGGAGATCTTTGTCAAAAAAAGTTACTTCCTACTTTATTTTTACTCTATAAAAAAGGATTTATTGAAGACTTTACGATTTTAGGATTTGGTTTGCCTCAAATGACAACAGAGGAATATAGAAAAAAAGCAAAAATCTGGATTCAAGAAAATTTAAAAGAACCTTTTGATGAAAAGATTTTTGATGAAAAGTTTCAAAAACATCTTTTATTTGAAACAGCAGATTTAAAAAAAGGTGAAAATTACTCAAAGCTATGCAAAAAAATCACTCAAATTACAAAAGACGATCCAGCTTATAACTTAATGTATTATTTAGCTGTTCCGCCTGTTTTATTTCCAGCTATCGTTCATAATCTATCGGATAAAGAGCTTTGTAGAAGAAGAAAAGGCGCTAAAATTATTGTAGAGAAACCCTTTGGTCATGATAGAAAATCAGCGCACGAGTTAAATTTAAAACTCTTAGATGCTTTTGATGAAAATCAAATTTATAGAATCGATCACTATCTTGGTAAAGAGACTGTTCAAAATGTCTTTTTCTTTAGATTTGGAAATGCTCTTTTTGAACCTCTATGGAATAGAAATTATGTAGATCATGTTCAAATTACCGTTGCTGAAGATTTGGGTATTGAAAATAGAGCTAACTTTTATGAAAACGCCACGGTTATTAGAGATTTTGTTCAAAACCACATTTTACAACTAATAGCATTAGTTGCTATGGAACCTCCTGCAAATTTCGATCAAGAATCTATCAGAAATGAAAGGCAAAAAGTTTTTAATTCAATACAAGTTTTTGATGAGAAAAAAATAGATGATTTAGTTGTTATGGGACAATATGAATCAGGGATTTTAAATGATAAAAAAGTAGTTGGATATACAGATGAAAAAGGCGTTGCAAAAGACTCAAAAGTTCCAACATATATAGCAGCTAAATTTTTTATAGATAATTGGAGATGGGCAAATGTTCCTTTTTACATAAGAACAGGTAAAAGACTAAAAAAAAGATGTACAGAGATTGCTATTCAATTTAAATATCCGCCACTAAAACTTCTTGGTCATAAATGCAAAGGTTTAGATGCAAATACGATAGTATTTAGTATTTATCCAACTCAAAAAGTATCTTTAACATTTAATGTAAAATTCCCTGGGATGGAAAACATTCCATATCCTGTAGATATGGTTTTTGATTACAAAAATGTTTTTAAAGTTGACTCTCCTTTAGCTTATGAAAGAGTTTTAATAGATGCTATGAAATCTGATCTCTCTTTATTTGCTCGCCAAGATGGAATAGAAACTATGTGGCAAATAGTAGATCCCATTATAAAAGCATGGGAGAAGAAAAAAACTCTTTGCAAATATAGGGCAGGATGCAAAGGTCCCAAAGAAGCGGATGATTTTATAAAAAAAGATAAAAGAGCTTGGAGATTTTTTTAAATGCGTACTATAAAAATGTTTGATGATATAGAGGATATGAATTTTTATTTAATAGATCTTTTTACACATATAACAACTAAGGCTATTGAAAAAAATGATAAAGCGTATATAGCTTTATCTGGTGGGAAAACCCCGCTCTCTTTTTATCAAATCCTTTCAAAACAAAAGCATTTAAATTGGGATAAAATCCATATATTTTTTGTAGATGAAAGAATGGTATCTAATTTAGATGAAAAAAGTAATATTTATCAGATAGATAAATTCTTAATAAAACCCTTAAATCTGAAAAAAGAAAATATTCACTATATCAATAAAGATATAGATATTTTAGATGCTATAGAAGAATATGAGTTAGATATAAAAAGCTTTTTACATGTTGAAAAGCCTTCTTTTGATCTTATTTTATTAGGAATAGGTGAAGATGGACATACAGCTTCTTTATTTCCAAATGCAGATGTTTTAAAAGAAGAAGACAAATTTGTTGTTTTAGCGTCTAAAAAAGATGAAGATTTTGATAGGGTATCTTTTAGTTATCCTCTACTTAACTTAGCTAAAAATGTCATATTTTTAACTTTAGGTGAGAGTAAAGCTAATATCATAAAAAAAATACTTTTAGATAAAGATAGATCCCTGCCAGCTTTTCGGGTAAATGCTCAAGATAATCTATATTATATTTTAGATAAAAAAGCAGCTAAGTTTATAGATTTATAAATATTTTAGATTTAAATTTAATGGAGCTTATTTTTAATTTCTTCAAGAGTATATCGTTTCTTTTTTAACTCTTTTATTTTTTCTATTCTCTTTATCATGCTTGAATCATAGAGTTGATAGCCTGAAGGAGTAATTTGAGATACATCTAATAATCCACATTTTGTCCAATAACGAATTGTAGAAATCGATTCATTTACTTTTTTTGCAATTTGACCAATTTTAAATATTTTAAGATCTTTTTTTTCTGAAATAATTTTATCTTTTTTATCTTTTAGAGCTTCTAAATAGATATCTAAAGAATTATTAACAGCTTTGTATATCAATTCTAAATAATCTTTATTAGATCCTCCTAACTGAGCTTTTTCTAATGAATTGATATAAGCTAATCGATCTTCTTTTTTGATAATAGCAATAGGATAACCATTCATAAGTAATATCCAATTCATCAATAATCTCGCTGTTCTACCATTTCCATCAATAAATGGATGAATCGTTACTAATTTATAATGAGCTTCAGCAGCTAATTCAATTGGATTTAATTTTTTTGATTCTTTTAACCATTTTATAAATTGTTTCATTAAGGTTGGGATTTTTAAATGATTAGGTAAAATTACTGATGAGCCTGAAATTCTAACAGGTATTCTTCTATAAAAACCTGAATTTGAATCATCTATGCCATTTAAGATAATTGCAGGAATCTCTAAAATATCCTTTTCAATAATTGAAGTAGTTTTACGCTTTGATAATTTTTTTATCCAATCAATTGCTTTTGCATGATTTGTTGCTTCTAGATGCTCTTTTAAAGATTTTCCACCAACAGTTATGCCTTTTTCTACGACTAATGCTGTTTCTTGCCTAGTTAGAGTATTTCCTTCAATGGCATTGCTAGAGTAGGTTAATTCAATACGGAACCATTCATCCAAATTATGTAGTAATTCAGAAGGAAGAGGTTTTTTATTATCTAATTTACATTTTTTTAATAAAATTTCTTTATATCCCATATCATTAACTATAAAGTGATACTTTATGGTTTACAATAAAATAATAATAATGTATATAAAATGCTGAAAATCAGTCATTTAAAAAAACGCCATATTCATTAAAGAATAAATAATAGAACTATAGGCATGAAAATCTAACTTAAAAATCCCAGCCTTCAATAGCAGAAGATTGATTATAAGAGGTGACGGTAGACTCAAAAAAGTTAGCTTTGATATCTCCTTTACCTTCGGTATCTGCTATTTTCTCTAAATGCTCATATGGATTTTTAGTATATCCAGGATAGAGATGAGATAAGTTAATCCTTTGAAGAAGTGAGTTTGCTAAGTATTTTGTATATTTGTCTGTAGCTTCATTAGATATACCTAAAATATTATTGCCAATAATATGATTTGTCCAATCAATTTCTTGTTTAACTGCGGTATGAAACATCTCATGAATCCAAGGGGTATCTTTATCTTCTATAACTTCTGGAATAATCCTTTTAAAGATTACAACGTGTAAAAGTTCGTCTCTATTGATGTATCTTATTATATCAGCAGTTCCTGGCATTTTATGACGTGATGCTAAATTATAAAAGAAATTAAAACCGTTATAAAAATAAAGACCTTCTAATAAAAAGTTAGCAATTAAAGCTCTTTTAAAGTTATCAGTAGATGGAGTATCTAAAAAATTTTGAAAGATTTGGGCTATATACTTATTTCTTTCAAACAAGACCTTATCATCTCTCCAAAAATCGTAGATGTAATTTCTTGTCTCTTTAGGAAGGATCGTTTCAATTATATATTGATAAGATTGAGAGTGAATAGCTTCTTGATATGTTTGAATAGCTAAAATTAAATTTATTTCAGGAGAAGTAATATAATCTGAGATGTGAGGAACGTTATTTGTTTGAACGCTATCTAAAAAGATTAGAAAACTCAAGATTCCATCAAAGGCTTTTTTCTCTTCTACAGTTAAATTTTTATAATCATTTATATCAGATGTTAAATCTACCTTTTCAGGTATCCAAAAATTTTCCATCATTAAACGATATAATTTGTTAGCCCAAGAATATTTTACATTATTTAAATTGAAAATATTCGTTGTGTTTCCTCCAATTATTTTTCGTTCATTTATTGAATCTATTCCTTTGGGATTAAATAGTTTTTTAGCTTTCATAAAATAAAATCTCTAATTTGCGCAAGATACGCATTCATTTTTATCAATAGAAGATCCATCTTTTTGAATCGTTCTTACATAATATATCGTTTTTATCTTTTTCTCCCAAGCATCTATAAGACATTCATAGATATATTTGGCATTTATTTTTTCCATATTTAAATTAAAGATGAGTTCATATGATATTCCTGTATCTGTCCATTTTTGTATCTCAGAAATAACAGAGTTTACAGCTTTAAGATCCATATGTTTGTACTCTTTATAATACCAAAATCTTTCTTTTATAAAAGGAGGGCATATTGGAAGTGCGCCTTTTGCGTTTTTATCAAAGTAAAACTTTGAAAAAACAGGAAGTACGCTAGGTGTACAGCCTTGAAGAAGAGCTGATGAAGTATTCGGGGCAATAGCAAGTAGTTGTGAATTTCTAATGCCATATTTTTTTAATTTTTCTTGCAAAATACGCCATTTTTCTTTGCTAGATGATTTTTTTATGTATCCATCAATTCTTTTTTGAGTATCCCAAAGTGAATTTTTATATGCTTCATAAGGCCCTCTTTCTTTTGCTAGATCAATAGATGCTTCTATTGAATAAAGAGCGATTTTCTCAAATAAATATGAGACTATACCAATGCTTGCTTCGTATTGCAGTTCATTTTTTGCTAAATAATCAGCAAGTCCCATAGAACCAATTCCGATAGTTCTATATTTATCGTTGTGAAATTTGCTCTGCTTATCTGGATTTGTTGTTAAATCAATTGTGTTATCTAAAATTCTAACAGCGATCCCACATACATCTTTTAGTTCATGATCTTCGATATTTGCTAAATTAAGCGAGACTAAATTACAAGTATGCATCTCTTCATTTGCTTTAACGTTGCTAAATGATTCCATACAAAGATTGCCAGCGGGTATATAGCCTACATGTGAATTTGGATTATCTCTATTTGCCGTGTCTTTAAAGAAAAGATAAGGCATTCCAGTTTCTATCTGGGTTTTCATAATTTGTTTAAAGAGCTCTTTTGAGTTAATCTCTTTTACAAGTTTTAATTTGTTGTCTTGATATGCCTCTATACATTTTTGATATGCCTTTTCAAAATCTTTACCCCAAATAGAGCTTAAATCTATTTTTAAAATAGTTTTGACTTCATATGGATCAAATAGGACCCAAGTTTTATTTGATTTTAAAAAATTCATAAAAAGATCAGGGATTATAACTTGTGGGAAAATATCGTACGCTTTTCTTCTTTGATCTCCATTTTCAGTTTGAAGCTCTAAAAACCCTTCGATATCTAAATGCCAAATATCTAAAGATATAGTTGCAGCGCCAGCTCTTTTTCCCATCTGATTTACAGCAATTGCTGTATCATTTAATATCCTAATCCAAGGAACAACTCCACCAGATGCATTTTTATTGCCAGCAACATAAGATCCCTGGGCTCTTATTTTAGATAGGTTTATACCAACTCCACCACCGTTTTTAGAAATTTTTGCAACTTGTGTAACAGTAGCAAAAATAGAGTCAATATCATCATCCATTACTATTATAAAACAAGAAGATAAATTGGGTTTTATTCTTCTTAAATTTAAAAGAATGGGAGTAGCTAATGATAGCTTTCTTTTAGATAACATTTCATAGAAAATTTTTGCTTGGTTTAATCTTAAACTTTTCTTTTCAGTAGATGCTAATAATAGTGCAATTGTAAGATATGCTTCTTGCAGCAGTTCATCTTCTAAAAGATATCTTTTTGTGATCATTACAACAGCTGCATAATCATAGTCTAAATCTCTTTTTTGATTTAGCCATTTTGACGCTTTATCTAACTCTTCTTTTGAATATAGTTTTAAAATTTTTTCATCGTATCTTTTTTTCAAAACCATCGTTTCTATGTGTTTTGCAAACTCAGAGTATTTATAACCTCTATTTCTTTGGGTGTCTTTCCATCTATTCATCATAAAAAGTCTACCAGAGGCTATTCTAAAATCAGGTTCATTTACGCTTGTTAAAGATAAACAGTGGTAAATTAAATTTTCTTGAATATCAGATGTCGTTATTTTGTCTTTAAATATAATATCTATAGAAGCTTCCAATTTTAATGGATTAATATTTAAGCCATCTATAGCCCAAGCTATTACCTTTTTTACTTTTTCAATATTAAATTTACAAACCCTACCATCTCTTTTTACGACGGTTTTTACTAAATCAATTTTTTGCTTATTTTTATCTTTGACAATACTCATAACTCTCGCTCCTCGTTTAGACATCACTTCTTAATCGAATTATAAAAATATTATATTAGAAAAGTCCAGGATATACGAAAAAAAATGCATTTAATATTTTAAAGCTTTTAAGATCAATACAGGGCGCGTTGAAAGCTAATTCTTTTGATAATTTTTTAGCCTAAAAATTTATTTCAAGAAAGTTTCAAGTATAAATTCCGAAACAATGCCATAAAAATATAGGTTTTTTATATTTTGGTTAAAAATTAAAGTTTATATTTTACCAAATTATTTCTTCAGATTTCAACAGGGCCAAAGTTCAAATAAAATCGTTTATATTTTTTAGAAAGAATAAAAAATTAAGTTTGGCTAGCACAAACCAAAAATTTTACAATATTTAGTTGAGCCGTAGCTTTCCAGTAAAAATCCGTTATTTGTGCTTTTTCTTTTTTTGCTTCTTTTATATTGCCCTGTGAAAGCCAATAAGCTACAAGCTTTATAAGCTTTATTTGAGCTTGAGCTTGAGCTTGCCTGTAAGAACCCGTTATTTGTGCTTTTTCTTTTTTTGCATCTTCTATATTGCCCTGTGAAAGCCAATAATCTACAAGCTTTAGTTGAGCTTGATCTTGCCTGTAAGAACCCGTTATTTGTGCTTTTTCCTTTTTTGCTTCTTTTATATTGCCCTGTGAAAGCCAATAATCTACAAACTTTAGTTGAGCTTGATCTTGGACGGAAGAATGCGTTATTTGTGCTTTTTCTTTTTTTGCTTCTTCTAGATTGTTC
>SDBT01010326.1_pt1 | contig 15085 bp, 15 predicted proteins | sample 2277101 | NCBI WGS metagenome assembly SDBT01 (sample SAMN10404973, study PRJNA504765) | marine sediment metagenome | isolation source: marine sediment core GS10_PC15, 103 cmbsf | place: Arctic Ocean: Southern Knipovich Ridge | collected 2010 | reverse complement strand
ATCACTCACAGTATATAAATCTTTTGGAAACTAATTTTTGTTTTATTGAATTTAGATGCTTTGCTTTCTATAACAGATAGATTTTTTTTTATTTATCTTCATATTTAATTTGAAAAATGACTGATAATGAAACTTTTGATAAAATAATTTTATATAAGATTAGGGTTTATTTTGATATATTAACTCTTTAAATTACAAATGTGGTTTTTATAATGGGAAGAACTTTTACAGTAGCAGATGTACTTGGAATAGTGGCTATAATTTTAGCAATAGTTGGATTGATCTTTGCAGGCTTAACTGGGATAGTTTTAGGCATAATTGCGATAGTTTTAGCTTTAATAGGGATGCGTGGAGTTAGCGGCGAGAGAAAAAACATTTTTTGCATGATAGGATTAATTCTAGGTATAATTTGTTTAATTGTTGGTATAGTAGTAGTTATTGTGCATTTAGCACGTGTACCTCCAGGGCAGGCAAAAAAATAATTTCCTTTTTTTTTCATTTTTTCTATAAAAAAAAAAAGATTAGGGAATTAAGATTATTTGAAAAAAGTCCATAATGATTACTACTAAACAAATTAGTTCCAAAAATATCCATAGATTACGTTTTCGACTTCTTACTGCACCTAATGGCTTACCTGAGTAGTTTATTACGTTATAGATGAAGATCATTATCCAAGCAGTAAATAGAAATGTAATTGGTAGTAATAATGTAATTAGTTGGCGACCAGCATAGTTTAATAAATATTCATAGCTAAGTATTGCAAAGCCCATAATGATAAAAGTGAAGCCAAACCCGAAAGAATATTCGGCAAAAGAAACAAAGCGATTTATACGTTTTTCAGAAACTTTCTCTAGATTTGCTTCAAATTTAGCTTTCGAATTAGCAGTTACAGAATTAACGATAAAAATAAAGGATAACATTAGGAGGAAAGTTGAAGTAACTATCCCGTTTGGAGGTGGAACTTGCCATATTAAGGCAAGGATCGTCAGTACTGCACCAAGCATTACAGTGCTAAGCGTAATCCAATCTTGAACATTTATTTATTTAGGTTCATCTTCTTGATTACTCATTTTTTAAACCTTAAAATTAAACAATTATTAAAATTACTATAAGGACAGAGTATATAAATTTTAATGTTAATAGTAAAAGATCTCACCTAAACCATTAGACATAAGAATTAAACAAACTATAGAGATTGGTATAAGAAAAAATTCCAAGCTTAATAGAAAATGGGTATATTAATTTTCTTCCGTATACAAAAAAAAATTAACAGAGTTAGAACAAGTTAAATTCTTTAAGAAGGATTATAAGCAAATGTTGCTTAATTCAAATTTGTAAATATAAATATTAAATAATTGGAGGTAGATTATAACGTGCCTATTTTGAATAGATCAAAAATTCGACCAGATGTACTCAAACTCTACGATGATGCTTTTAAGGAGCAGATGAAGGGCGTCATGGGATTTTTAAATAAAGAAGAGAATAAAGAATTTAATTTCCAGACTATTTATAAAAAAGTCATGGATGCAAATGAACAGTTTTTTAAAAGAGAAAAAGAGGTCGAGGAATTAAATAATTTATTGACAGAAAAAGAAAGATTCTTTTTGGTAAAATTATTTCGACACGCAATGGAGTATGGTGCAACTGTAGATCAAAAAAAAATCCCTATACCTGATGATATAAAAATAGAAAAAATTGATATCAACGGAATTCCTGCTGAGTGGCAAATCGTACCAGGAGCTGAAGAGAGCAAAGTCTTATTATACATTCATGGAGGAGGCTGGGTTTTGGGGTCTCCCAATACATCCCGATTACTTACAATTGAGATGGCAAAAGCAACAAAAATGCGTGTTTTAAGCATTGATTATAGACTCGCACCTGAGCATCCATTCCCTGCGGCATTGGAAGATTGTGTAGCAGTATACAAATGGTTATTATCGAATGACATAAAACCAAAGAATATAATAATTTCTGGAGATTCTGCTGGTGGAAATTTAACACTCACAACACTTATAAAATTGCGAGATGATGGAATTCCTTTACCTGCTGGTGCAATTCCGATCTCACCAGTCACAGATTTTTCATTTACCGATGATATTTCAAGGCTTGATGATTTATATATTAAGAACGGGGAAACTGATCCAGTTTTAGCCGATATCGGAATATATTTGTGTTATTATGCATACACCGCAGGAGCAAACTCTCGAGATCCGTTGATTTCTCCTTTATTTGGGGATTTAAAAGGATTACCGCCAATATTAATTCAAGCGAGTTCATGTGAAATGCTTTATGACGAGACTAGACGCTTCTTTGAACGTGCTAAAGAAGCAGGAGTTGACGTGGAACTACAAACATGGGATGATATGAAGCATGTATTTCAAGGAGAACAGGCTTTACCAGAAGCAAAAGAAGCAATTGAAAAGATTGGGCAATTCACCCAAAAGATCTTAAATCGCTAATCATCTTCTATGATTGTTTAGCTTTCAATATGTATTGAAAATATGTAATTATTTATTATTCTAATTGCATTTTTAAATTTCTTTTTCTCTATAATAATTATTAAACATAATTTTTAATATTGGATGGCGTCAAAATGGAAACTGTAGAAAAATTAATTTTAATAGATTACTATTTTTACCTAATTTTTTTGATTTTTCATTCTTAGGAATAATCTTTAAATTTCTAAAGATTTAAAATTGTTTATGGATGAAATAATTGAAATTCCGGAGGAATATGTTTCTCCAAAAGCTAAAATCAATCTTAGTTTAGGGGGATTAGCTAGTGGTATTCTTGTTGGATTTGTATTTGGGAATCTTACATTCTTTTATCAAGTAAAATTGGGTTTGCCTGCTGAATTTTTAGGAATTGGGTGGCTAATCTTTGCCATTTGGAATACGCTAAATGATCCCTTAGCCTCTTATTTAGTAGATAATACAAGAACTAAGATAGGTAGGCGTGTCCCTTACATACGTTATGGTTCATTTCTTTACGGTTTAACCTTTATATTTTGTTGGTTTCCATTAGCTCCCTTAGATAATCACTTTTTACTCTTCCTCAACTTTTTAGCAGCGCTATTTCTATTGGACACAATGTTTACAATCGTGGGGGTGTGCTTTTTTTCCTTGCCAAATGAACTAGCAGTAACTGCTAAACAACGTGCAAGTATAAGTTTATATAATGCAATCGCTAGTCTTGGAAACTTGGTTCTAGGAATGATACTTCCTGTTATATTATTTACAGGTCATGACGGGTTACCTTCATACTTTGGACTGGCAATAATCATCATCGCGGTAGTATGCACTTTAACACTATTTATTACCTCATTTTTTATAAAAGAAAATATGTTTGCCCAATTGCAACCTCATGAGGGATTATTTGAGGGTATCAAATTAACGTTTAAAAATAAGCCATTTTGGATATTGATGATACCAATGTTGTGCATCTATCTAGTCACTACAATAGTTGGAACAGGTCTACTTTACTATATTGAGTTTGTACTCGCAGGACAACCGGTAATATTTTTTATATTATCATTTCTTATAGGGATAGTTATCGGAATGATTCTGACAATTTTAGTAATCCCCAAATGGCATCCTAAAAAAGCAGCATTCGTAAATCTAATAATAATTTCTGTAGGATTTGGCATTTTATTTATAGTTGGTAGGAATGCAATTTTGGCTGCAATTCCCTTTTTGTTCGTTGGTTTAGGATTCGGAGGAGGAATGGTGGCAATACCAGTAATGTTTGGAGATACAATTGATAACGATGAGTTAATTACAGGTAAGAGACGAGAAGCGGTATATGGAGGGGTAAATGCACTTGTTAATAAACCTGCTATTTCTATTGCAAATTGGTTATTCTTATTGACTATTGCTTCATTTGGGCTTGACTCGAATAAGCAAACTCAAACAGACATGGCCATAACAGGAGTACTTGTAGCAATGGGTGCTATTCCGGCTATTTTAGTAGGTGTTAGTGCGATTGTACTTTATCTTCTTTACCCCTTAGATGGTCCTGAATGGCGTAAGAAAAAAACTTACATTATGGAGCTTCACCAAAAAAAAGAAAAGGAATACCTTCAAAAACTCGTAAAGGAAGGGAAGATAAAAACGTAGACTTTTTTTAAAAATATACCTGGCAATTTTATTGGCTAAGTTTGAACTAATTCAAAACTTGTTCAAAACTTACGCGGAATGTGGGGCTAGAATATTTTTAGAAGGTGCTGACATAGCAGATAGGACTGGGCCTCTCATAAATCCTAAATATATTGATAAATATGTACTGCCCTGTATGAAACAAGTTACTGAAGTGGTTCACGATTTAGGTGGCAAGATTATTTTCCATTCAGATGGTAACATAATACCAATATTAGACTTTATTGTTGAGAGTGGCTTTGATGGAATTCATTGTTTAGAACCTCCTCATGTTGATATAGAAGTTGTTAAAAAAAAAGTTGGGGATAAACTGTGCCTGCTTGGAAACATTGATACCACACACATATTAGTTGATGGAACAAAAAGAGAAGTTGAAGAAGCAGTAAAACATGCTATTAAAATCTTAGGACCCGGTGGAGGATTTATGGTTTCTCCCTCCAATACTCATCCAGCAATGAATTATCAACAAATTAAATGGATGATCGATGCAACAAAACAATATGGTGTTTATCCAATAAAATTATGAATTTTTAACACCAAACATCTAACTTTATTCTTTAGGATTCATTAACTTTCCAATAAAGAGGATCGTTTTTGTTTTCAAATCTTGAATTACAAACAAGAAAGGATGGTCTGCTCGAAAGATTGGAGGCTCCTTTCTCGGACCGATTGAGGCTCCCACTACACGCATTGCTGTTACTGCGGCAGCTTCGGTACCCTTCTCATTCACTTCGACGAAAGCTTTGTGTATAACATCAGAAATAAATATATCTGGCTCATTAGAGATTCCTGAAAAATCTGCATTAGTGGTGAAAGCTTCTGCAATTCCTAAATCCGAAAGATATTTTGTAAGTTTGTATGCCAAATTAATCGTAAATCGAGGAAAAAAAACCTTGACCTTCTGCGTATATTGTTCACGTAAACGTGATAAGTAATCTTCGGTTTTTTGAATATCAAGGTGAAAATCTTGTTCTGATACGCTATTAAACTGTTTTGGAAGAAAAACGACCATAGAAACTTGCTCACGTGTTCCAAAGACAAGATTGCCCTTATATGGCATCTCTAGAATTTGGAATTGATCATCCTCTAAATAACCAAAGTTGTTTGTTTGATGCATCATTGGAATTAATAGTTTTTCACCAGTGATTAGTGTGAAGTGATCATCTTTTGTATATTTTTTATCGAAAGTTTTTTCCCACTCCCCTTTAAAATAAATGGCATTAATCAAAATGATCCTCATTTCTGGATGTATCGAATTTATTATGTTTTTGATTTTTCCTAGAGTTTGTTCAGACACCCAAGCATTAATTTTAGCACAAGATTCCATCCCTAATGAAAAGTCTAATTTCCATATCGGCGCATCATAATTATCTTCAATGATCCATAAAAACTTCTCGAGAAGATCATACCCCTCTTTAGCACACAATAGATTTGCTATACTCAGTATAGTATCTTTATTGCTTTCATTACTATGCAATATACGTAACAAATTTTTGAGAGCCATATGGAATTGATGTTGTTCTAAGGGAATGTGGAGCGTTTGTTCCATTTGCTTAGCAGTAGAACCTCGAGTCCCAGCGTAGACCATTGCAAGTGCGGTAAAAATACTAAAAGGTGAAAAAAATAGATTTTTTTCCCTCTCTCTTAGTTGGGAATATAGTTCAATTGCAAAGGTGTTAGTAGCTTTGATAAGCTCTTCTTCTTTTATATTTCTCATGTAATCACTTTTTTTAAAAAGTTGTAATTCTTTACTTTTTCGTGCTTAATATTCTATAATTTGAAATTTCTTAAGGTAAATTTCGTTATAAAGATATAACATTAGTTAAATAAAAATAGATCTAATAAGAACAGATGATTTGAATGGTACAAAAAAGACCTAATATTGTAGTTTTGATGCTTGATTCTCTTCGACCGGATCATTTAGGATGTAATGGATGTGAAGTTGCAAAAACTCCTAATATTGATCAATTAGCTGAGCATGGAATTAACTTTCAAAATGCGTATAGCGAGTATCCCATTACTATCCCCACAAGAACAGCATTATTAGCGGGGATTTACACTCATACGAGTAGATCATGGAAACCTATGGGTCCCTATGACCTACATATTACCAAACTTCTTAAACGGAAGGGGGGTTATAAAACAGCGTTATTTGGTGACTCTCCCATGACTGCTGAAATCTTCAATTGTCATGTTGGATTTGACACTTTTAAACATTCTAATTTTGGGAAAGTTCTACCTTCTGTTCCTGGAGCTGATCCCTTTTCTATAGATGTTAATGACTTTATTTGGGGTGGAGAACACTTAAATACTGATAGAAACATAGGAGAACTTCCCTTAGCAGCAGAGCACTTCATTCTTAAACATACACTTGCAAATGAAATTTATTTACAAAATACTAAAGGAATAAGACGCTCAGAATTAGTGACAAATTGGGCGTTAGATTGGTTAGATACAATTGAAAAAAATAAATCACCTTTTTTCCTTTGGATTGACCATTTTGAACCACATGAGCCCTGGTTAGCCCCCGATCAATATCTAAAGCCTTTCGACCATTTAATGGATAAATCTGAAGGAATCAGCCCCGTACCTCCTTCAGAAAAATCGCTACTTCCAGAAGGAGTAATCAAGAACTTATTAGCTCATGTCCACGCCACTAATTATGAGGTTGATATGGAAGTTGGAAAAGTGGTCAAGAAAATTGATGATTTAGGTTTAACTGATGATACTGTTTTTATTATAATTAGCGACCACGGGGAACCTTATGGAGAACATGAAAGAATAAGGAAATATGGAGTTGTTATTTACGATGAGTTAGCAAAGATACCTTTTATTGTTAAGGGCCCTGGATTCGATGAGGGAAGAAGAATGGACACGCTCTTAACAACGCCCGATATTTCAGGTTTTATCTTAGAAACAGCAGGAATTAAAATTCATAAGAATATGGAATGTCTCTCACTTTATCCTGCCATCAATGATAAAAATTCTAAGGCAGATGCCATCCATGATATGATTTTTTTCGGAGCATTTCAAATTAGAGCTGGCTGTAGAACACCACAGTGGAAATACATTGACAATAGAGGAGAAAAGGGGGGGATGGATGAGTTGTATGATATGATTAACGACCCTAAGGAGCGAAATAATTTAATAGAAGACGAGCCAGATATAGCTAAAGCATTATGTAAAGATATATGGCAGTTTGGTATGCAATGGGCAAGACAACTCGCCTTTAGAGACCATCCCTTACTCCCTTATGCAAGAATTAAGATCGAAAATAAAATGGGACACAATTTCGAGAAAGTTATGAAAGAACGCTGAATTAAAACCTTACTCCTTTATTGTTTTGAATAAATTACATAGAGATCAACAAAAAGTTAAGTAGATTTTATTTTTGAATATTAATTTATAAATCTATGACTCAAAAGCCAAACATTGTCTTTTTATTAAATGATCATCAAACATTCTATGGTCACGGTGAAACGGTAGGTGGCCCTAAAATTGTCAGACCTCATTTTGACAAACTTGCTCAAGAAGGTATAGAATTTACTCGAGCTTATACATGTTGTCCGTTATGCGCTCCTGCAAGACGTAGCATGCTCACTGGTTTGTTTCCCCATACTCATGGAGAACTTTCAAACATTTCTTTTAATCCCTTCAGCAATGAAACTTATTTAGAAAAGCTTGCCGAAGCAGGATATAAAAATTATTATTTTGGAAAATGGCATGCAGGACCGGGAACAGCCTACGACCATCATTGTGAGGGATTTAGTTACCCTGATTATAATAATCCTTATACAAAACCAGAATATAAGAAATATCTGGAAAAAAAAAATCTACCTCATTTCCAAGTACAGTTACAACGAAGTTTTCATAATCCAAAATCGAAATATGGGGAGAAACTTAAATTAAAAATGGATTCGGGAGAACTGCATAAGCTTGAGAGAGCTGCGTTAACCGAAGCCACAACAGGGATTATGACTACTCCTAAAGAAACTCATGAAGCTTTTTTTTTAGCACATCTGGCCTGTGAAAAGTTACAAGAAATCGCCAAATCTGAGAAGGAAGAACCATTTCATTTACGAGTAGATTTCTGGGGGCCTCATCAGCCTTATTTTGCAACTCAAGAATTTTTGGATAAATATCCTCCAGAAAACATACTTGAACTCCCAAGTTTTGGAGAAAACTTAGAGAATAAACCAAACCTATATAAATCAGAGAATAATTTTCCCTTAAACAAAGGTGGAACAATTATTCATCCGAATCCTTTACCTTGGTCCGAATGGCAAAAAGTATTGGCTATGAATTATGCTCAACAAACATTAATAGATGAAGCTGGAGGGATTATCCTTGATGCCCTTGATGAGTTTGGATTTAAAGAAAATACTTTAGTTATATGGTCAACTGATCATGGAGATGCGTTAGGTTGTCATGGAGGTCATTTTGATAAAGATACTTATATGCCAGAAGAAATGATGCGAATTCCAATGGCAGTTCGATATCCTGGTGTTATTTCAGCAGGTCAAAAATCTGAAAAACTAGTGAGCAACTTGGATTTACCTCTTACTTTCTTAGATGCAGCAGGTAATAATTTTTCTAATGCCGTGCATGGAAAAAGCTTTTTACCTATATGTGCAAATAAAAATGAGGAATGGCGAGAAGATTTGATGTGTGAAACGAATGGACATTTTAATATAAATATAGGAAGGATGATCGTTTCAGATCAATATAAATACATTTCAAATGACAAAGATATGGATGAGCTTTACGATTTAAAAGATGATCCATTTGAACTGAAAAATCTGGTTGATGACCAAAAGTATGCAGAAGTTTTAATCGATATGAAAAACCGCCTAGAAAAATGGCGCCAAAAAACAGATGATACAATGACAAGAAAAATAATTAGAGATGAGAGAAAGAGATTTGTTAAAGAACATATGGCTAAATCTACTTTATTTGATTTTTAATTTCAAATTAAAATTCTTTTTAATAACTATATATTATATGAATTAATACTCTTTAAATAGTGAAATAAAATGGGATATATCTTTCAACCTGGTAAATTTAACGAAAACGCATGGCTTATTGATGCTGCTATGAAAAATACTGAAGGAAATAGGGTACGTAATGGTTATGCAGCTTATCTAATACAAACAGAAGATGGTGGTAATTGTTTAATAAATTCGGGAGCTCGAACTGGTGCTCAATGTATATACAGAAATCTAAAGAAGTTAGGAGCTTGGCCTTTACAAAAACTTATCCTTACGCATTCTCACTGGGATCACACTCAAGGAGTAATATTTTTCCGAGAAAAAGTTGAGGAGGAAGGTATACCCCCAATTGAAATATTTGCTTCAGAAAAAGCTATCCCCTATTTAAAAGATCAATCCTATAACACTTGTTTTGTTGTTAATGATTATAACTCTGAATTAGTTAACATCGAAGGAGTAAAACCTTTGAAAGATAGAGAAAAAATAAATATTAATAAAGAGTTATCATTAGAAATTATTGAAACTCCCGGCCACATGCCTGATCATATTGCTGTTTATGATAAGAAAAATAAAACGGCTTTTGTTGGTGATACTCCGGGGATTCATTGGTTCACTGATTTGTATGTATGCAACTCAAATTCACCCTATTGGTCAGAGAAAGATTACCTCGAATCCATTGAAAAGCTTAAATCACTTGATTTAGATTTTCTGTGCTTAGCTCATTTCGGTGTCTTGACTGAAGGTGATATTACACGTCTTTTGGATAATTCGGTTTCGATGTATTTTCAATGGATGGATTTATTCGACCAAAATAAAAATAAGCTTGATGATCCCAAATCCTTATTAGATTTATTGTGGGATACACTTTATCAAGATTTTGCTAATGTGTCAGGCTTGAAAGAAAATTTACATAATGATCTATTACATGCTATAAATTATTATAAGGGACTTAAAGGGATAAGTAAAAATTAAAATTAAAAAATTAAATAAATTTGATGAAAAATATACTTTTTTTTGTAAGTAATCCTCTGGATACTCAAATTGGAGAACTATTTTTTCTACCGCATGTTAATATATATAAGTACAACTAAATAAAAAAAAAATTACGACATCTGAAATGCCAGATATAATAATATTATCGGGATATAGGAGTGATTGGTTAGAAATTAAAAGAATTGAACAAGCTTCAGAGTATTTAGGATACTCACATCAAATATTTTCTGTGGAGGATGCTGGTTGGTCTTTGCTGAAGCCTATAAAGGATTATAAAAAAGACTCTGTCATTATTAACCGTTTAGGCTTAATGTCTCAGGTAAATTATATTCAACCAATGTTATCATTCAATGGATATGAATTATTCAATAATCCCTCCGTCACAACTATTTGTGATAATAAAACATTGACTACTGCTTGCTTTGAAGCAGCTAAGATTCAAACGACACCGACAATCTGGATTCCAATTACCAATCACCCAAGATTAAGAGTTAAAACGGTTAGAAAATCTATTGTAAGTAATATTGAAAGCCAGTTTGATTACCCCGTTGTAATTAAACCAACTGGGGGTGGTCGTGGCTGGAAAGTAACATTTATTAAAAACAGAGAAGAATTAGATAAATACTTATACGATGATAAACGAATCCTCGCAAATCCGTGGGGATTATACGTTCAAAAATACAAGTCTCATATTGCGGATATCAGAGTAGTGGTTGGTAAAAAGAAGGGCTCACCTTTAGAAATATTTGGCGCATTATTTAGAATACCTTTGAAGGAACATATGGTGGCCAACACCTCTCAAGGTAATCCTTCGGTTAAATTTGAAATCTCTAATAAAATAAAATCATTATCATATAAAATGTGCCAGTCTGTGTTAGATGGAGCCAATTTATTGGACAATGTTAAAGATCGAGGCATTCTATTAGGGATTGATATATTAGTTAATTCCGATAACATGGAACTAAAAAACACTATAAGAGGTCTTGCAACTCAATTAAAAAACTCAGAAGAATTTAATTTAACTCACAAGAAAAAGCAATTTAAAGTGGATTTTGAGGCCAAAGATAAAAAGTTCCATTCAGATATGGCCAAATATATGAATCTAGATATCTATCATGAATTAAGAGAGCTGCTTACTAAAGGTACCAGCAAAGCAGAGCTGTTCGCAAGTGAAGCTAATGCTACTCTCGATTTTGGAGATCTAACACATGTATTTAGTGAAGGTAAAATAGCTCGTGGAATAGTGGAATGTGCTGTTAGCAATTTACATAAATAATAAAAATACCCAAAAATTTCAAAAAATATCATATAATAAGGATGTAATTAAGATCTATGTCAGAAAAGATTGTTATTAAAATAGGCGGGGACCTACTAAAGGAAAACCTTAATTATGTAATCTCAGATTTAGTAAAAATACACGCGGATAATAAAAAGATTATTTTATGTCATGCTGGAGCCGATATAGTTACAAGTATAGCTGAAAAAATGGGTAAGCCCCAAATTTTTACTTTCTCTACAAAAGGATATAAAGCTCGTTATGTAGATGAAGAAACCAGAGATATTTATCTAATGGTAGTTGCTGGTCTAAATAATAAACGAATTGTCAAAGAAATGATCTCAAAGGAACTTCCTGCAGTCGGTATCTCAGGTGTTGATGGGGGTCTGATTATTGCCGATAGATTTAAGAAGGCAATGGTAATTCTTGATGGGAAAAAAAAACTCAAAGATAACTATACTGGAAAACCTTCTAAACTGAATGTTAAACTAATTGAAACTCTCTGGGAAAAAAATTATATTCCAGTTATAGCCTCTGTTGCTATCAGTGAAGATAATGAAATTGTTGCCGTAGATAGTGATAGAATATCTAATGCGATTGCAGTGGCGACTAAAGCTGATAAATTAATACTTTTAACTGATGTAGACGGTGTTTTAGATAAAAATAATAAACTTATTAATCATATAGATAATCGAAGTGCTGATTCAATCCTTGAAAATGTAACTGGGGGTATGAAAACTAAGCTTATTACCGCCTTAAAGTCTGCCAGTGAAGGAATTGAAGTTATTATTGCTTCCGGTTTACGAGAGAATCCAATCCTTAACGCCCTTAATAACGGGATTTGTACAATTATAACTGATTAATTTTTCGAATTTTCATAGGATGTTTCTCGTAGAGAATCAGGAGCTTTCTTGTTAAAACATTTAAGGCGAATGTATAGAAAAAGAATATTAAACAACGAATGACTAATATAATAGACCAATATGTTTGGAATCAAACATCCAATTATAAAAAGATTATATAGAATTTTAATAAAGATCTAAATGATTTACAATTTACAAAAACAAATCCAAAAAAGCAACCTATTTTTTAAAACGTGAAATTTATTGAGTCATACTATTCTCTATTTTATCTTTAAGAAACTTTGCCCTTGTATTAAAGGGGTCAATTCTAAGGTATTGGTTGCATATCTCTAAGGCGTCTTTAACCCTTCCTTTAGTGAAATAGTGTTCACAAAGATTTAGCATTGATGTTTTATTATTCGGATCAATAGAAATTGCTTGAATATATGCAGCCGTAGCGCCCTTTCGGTCTTCTAGCTTTATATATCCAATCCCCAAAACCATCCAAATTTTATCAAACCTTGGCTCTACTTCTAAAATTTGTTGGCAGTATAATACTTGCTTCTCAAATTCTGCATTTTCCAAAAAATGAAGCATATTTCCAAAAAGCTTTTTCTGAATATCAGCTCGTTCTGAACTGTTTTCTAAAACCTTAATATAGGCTAAAGTAGATTTTTCATATTTTTTCATTGTTTGATAAATTTTTCCCATAAGCTGACATATCTCGAGGTTTTCTTCGTCAATCTCTAAAGCTTTAGTACAAGCATCTAAGGCTTGATCAAATCTTCCTTGTTCGTAGTATGCTTGAGCGAGTAATCTCATAACCTTTATATTATTAGGCTCAACTACAAGTGCGGTTTTGCTTAAATTGACTGCCTTCTGATAATGTTCTAAATCAGTATAGGTTGAAATAAGCTGAATCCAGTAGAAAATATCAGTTGGATCGCTTTCTAATATTCGCCTAAATTCTCTAATGTCTGTTTCAGTAGAATCATAATGTCTTTTAGGTTCTCTATTTCTTTTTTTCCCGTAAGCATAAACCGAAGTAACACAAAGACATAAGATTATCAGGTAAAGTGCGCCGATGGGAGAGAGGAGGAAAACCACAATTGACATAATGAGTAATGAAATGATTAACATCTTAAGGTCACCCATGTCAACAATATTTCGATCAAGAAATACAAGGTCTTTCTTAGATCCTCTTTTTAACTCAATAGATAAGGCTTGTTTATATACATCAATAAATAAATTATTCTCACCTTTAAATTTATAAGCAGCACCAAGATCGTACCAAATCTCAGATTGTTTTGAGTTATATTTTAATGCCCTTTTATATACCTCAATAGAGCCACTATAATCTCCCTTTTTGAAATACTCCTGACCTTTTCTGTGCCACTCAACAGACTTAAGAAAATTTTTCTTTTTTCCCATGTCTTCTTCCCTACTTTTTTTTCGAATTAAATAGTATATATTTTTTACTTCTATATATAAATTCTATTATAGCTAAGTAAATGATAAAACCACAAATACCTAAAAGTAATACTACCGTAAAATCAATAAATACTTCTTTTTCATTATCTTCACTGCCATTATCGCCGTTTCTCCCTTCAACACTACTATAAAAACTATTCCCCTCAAAGTAATTTTCTCTACAATTAAATTCGCTAATTCCAATATTATTATCGGTTCCTTTTTGGGAACATGGAAAAATTATGCAAGAACAAGTGAAAATATTAGAACCCATTGCGGACGAGATGACAAATGACGAGCAAATAGATATTTCAGAAATTTTAAGCAAAATGACAACACCAAAAATATTACCCGATGGTATTAATTATAGGAAATATGATGAGATTTTTGAACAATTAAAATTACCAAGAATTATGTTCCATCACATATTTGTATGCGAAAATATATTGCGGAAATTCATAATCCAGGTGTTAGATGACAACGGATATCCATCAGTTAATTCGATTGGAAATTCAAATTTATCCTCTAATATCAATAATCGTAAAGTCCAAGAAGCCAATCAAAATTATTTACCAATGAGAGGAAATCACGATATATATTATTTAGATTTAATAAAATTGATTAATATCATAAGACATGTATGGGATTCATGTTTTAAAGATAAATTCAAAGACCGACAATGGATATTTTCAAGGATTGATTCACTTTATACGATTAGAAATAGGGTGGCACATAATTCAGGATATTTAACGAGCGACGAATTGAAATCAGTTGAGACATATTGCAGGGAAATCATCAAACAAATTGACCAATATATTAAATAAATGAGGTAAAAATGAGTATAGAATTTAAAATATTGTCTTTTATAATACATAGGGCGGTATTATAATGAATTATGTTTCTGTATATGGCGAGAAATATTTCGTAAAAGGAGATCATTTAGACATAGCTGAAATAGATTTAGAAAGATTTTCAGATATCAAGGGTATTAAAAATTTTAGAAACCTAAAAAGCTTAAACTTAGGGGGTAATATAATTGATGATTTAAACGGAATACAAACATTAAGGAGCCTTGAGATTCTATATCTAAATGTGAATCAATTAGGAAAGATAAAATATTTAAATTAGTATTATATATTTGTGGTAAAAAAAAATAGAAATATTCAAATGAGCAGCTCGATCATTTTGACAATTAATTACATATTTTCTAAACCTATAAAATTCATATTTTTTAAGCAATTTATCAAGTCTCTTTTTTCTTTTATTTCTTTTGATTCAAATTTCAAAGATATAATAAAACTTTTAACATCATGCCTTAACAAGAATGACTAAATAAGAGCTTCTGAAAAATTAAATAATCGC
>SDBT01010325.1_pt1 | contig 15086 bp, 6 predicted proteins | sample 2277101 | NCBI WGS metagenome assembly SDBT01 (sample SAMN10404973, study PRJNA504765) | marine sediment metagenome | isolation source: marine sediment core GS10_PC15, 103 cmbsf | place: Arctic Ocean: Southern Knipovich Ridge | collected 2010 | reverse complement strand
ATATCCTCGCTGGCGAGAATGGCGATTCGCCGCGCGATGAATCGCGGGTCTTCGCCGGCTGCGAGCATCTTGGCCAGCCAGTAGACCGTGGCGTCCGGGTCCGAGCCTCGCATGGACTTTATCAGCGCGCTAGCCGCGTCGTAGTGACCGTCGCCCGTCTTGTCGTATTGGATCGCCTTTGCCTGGATAGACTCCTGTGCGACTTCGAGGTCGAAGGCGATTTCGTCGGCGGGGTCTGACAGCGTGGCGAACTGGCTTCGTATGCCGACTTCCAACGCGGTCAGTGCGCGGCGTGCGTCGCCGTCGGAGATCTTCGCCAGGTGCTCGAGCGCTTCGTCGGTGGCTTTTACGTTGTAATTGCCCAGCCCGCGCTGCTTATCGGCCAGTGCACGATTGAGCAATTCGACGATGTGCTCTTCACTGAGCGTTTCGAACTGGAAGATCGTCGAGCGGCTGAGCAGCGGAGAGTTGATGGCGAAGAACGGATTCTCCGTCGTCGCGCCGACCAGGATAATGGTTCCGTTCTCCACGTCGTCGAGCAGTACGTCCTGCTGCGCGCGGTTGAAGCGGTGCAGCTCGTCCATGAACAGGATGGTCCTGCTGCCGGCAGAGACCAGCGCACCCCGCGCGGTGGCGATTATTTCGCGGACGTCTTTCACCGATGCCGACGCGGCGTTTAGCGCGTGGAACTCGCAATCGCAATGGCGGGCGATTACATAGGCGAGCGTGGTCTTGCCCGTTCCGGGCGGACCGTAGAAGATCAGGCTTCCGAGGCGGTCGGCTTCGATTATTCGCCGCAGCATCTTGTCTTTTGCGAGGAATTCTTCCTGTCCGATCACTTCGTCCAGAGTACGCGGCCTCATGCGCACCGCCAGCGGGGCGTTGGCGGCGATTGCGGCGTTTTCGGATTCGGCGAACAGGTCCATTACCCGACATTCTACAACACTGACCGCAACACGGGAACCAGTAATCGGTAATCAGTAATCCTGTTTGTTTAGCGGTCGTCGGAACGACGGCCTGCAACACGGGAACCAGTAATCGGTAATCGTCCGCCCGAGTGCTTCCACTATCCGCGCAAGGCCGGGCACTTGATAATCACCGCCCATTGGCCGATAGTATTGCCTTACTGCAATTATCCTTTCACTGCGCGAACCGTACAACGATGCTCTTTAACTCATACGTTTTCATACTCCTGTTTCTGCCCGTGGCGCTGGCGGGCTACTTTCTGCTGGGCAGGCGAGTTCAGCGGCGGCTTGCACTGGCGTGGCTGGTGCTCTGCTCGCTGTTTTTCTATGCATGGTGGAACCCAGCCTATCTCGGACTGCTGCTGTTCTCGATTCTTTTCAACTACGGGGTGGGTGCGTATCTCGGTTCGCGCGAAGGTAGCGGGCTTGCCCATAAGTGGGTTCTGGGGTTGGGCGTCGCGCTTAACGTGGGCCTGCTTGGCTACTTCAAGTACGCGGGCTTCTTCCTGGATACAATTTCGGCCATCGGCGGGCGCCAGTTCGGTGCGTTGGATATCATCCTGCCGCTGGGCATATCGTTCTTCACGTTCCAGCAGATAGCCTACCTGGTGGATGCATACAAGGGGCTGACCAGGGAATACAATTTCCTGGCGTACTGCCTGTTCGTGACGTTCTTTCCGCAGTTAATCGCCGGTCCGATCGTGCACCACAAGGAAATGCTGCCGCAGTTTGCACGCCTTAAGATATACACCCTCCGCAGGGACAATCTCTCTATCGGAATCACGATATTCATAGCCGGCCTGTTCAAGAAGGTGATGATCGCCGATTCGCTTTCGCCGATAGTTGCCCTGGTATTCGGCAGCGCCGAAGCGGGTATGCAAATCGGGTTCGCCGAAGCGTGGCTGGGTGCGTTGTGCTACACGTTCCAGATATACTTCGATTTTTCGGGCTACTCCGATATGGCCATCGGAATCGGACGCATGTTCGGCATTCGCCTGCCGCTGAATTTCAATTCGCCTTACAAAGCCGTCAACGTAATCGATTTCTGGCGGCGGTGGCATATGACGCTCTCACGCTTCCTGCGGGACTATCTGTACATACCGCTTGGCGGCGGCCAGAAGGGCAAGCGGCGGCGATACGTAAACCTGATGGTTACGATGCTGCTGGGCGGGCTTTGGCACGGTGCGGGATGGACGTTCGTCATATGGGGCGGTGTGCATGGTCTGCTGCTGGTCATTAATCACGCATGGCGGGCGAGCACATCCGCCTTGGGCCTGCGGAGCGAGCAGCCTAGAGCAGCTTCGGTTGTTGCGTCGAGAACAGTGACGTTCCTGGCGATCGTGGTTGCGTGGGTGTTCTTCCGATCGGTGAGTTTCACCGGAGCGTGGAACCTGCTTTCGGCGATGGCCGGTGCGAACGGACTGGCCGCCTCCGTCCCAAGCTTCGAAATGTCTGAATCGGTCAGTTGGGTGGCAGGGCTGTTGCTGTTTAGCCAATTGCTTCCGAGCACCCAGCAGATCATGGTTCGCTATCGGCCTGCACTGGGATACGAAGTGAAGCAGGGATACATTGCCTTCGACGGAAGCAGAGAACCGCGTTTCAGATGGGTGCCGTCACCGCTAATGGCCGTTGCGGTAGCAGCCATTGGAGTAATAACATTGCTCAACCTGGTGAAGGTCAGCGAGTTCATCTACTGGCAGTTCTAGCCATGAGCGTGAGATAGAATGCGAAAGCCTTTCAATACATACCTGAGACTTATGGCCGCCGGAATCATCGCCGGTTTGGCGACCGTCGCGCTGACGAACCTCGTAATCGATCCGTTCATGGCGTATGGGGTCTTCGATGTTCCGTCGCTGCGCGGATATCGGGATAAGCTGGACGGGCGAATCGCCAAGTCTGAGCGTGTGCGTCGCGAGAAATACGATATCGTCGTGTTGGGTTCGTCCCGCGTGGCTATGGGCATTAATCCATCCAGCGAAGTGCTCGGCCCGCACAACGTATGCAACATGGGCCTGGGCGGAACGAATCTGAAGGAAATGTCGCATGTGGTGGATTTTATCTGCCGCGAGAGTCCGCCCAAAAAAATAGTCTTCTTTCTGGATTTCCACATGTTCAACGAGCACCGGGAGGTATCGAGTGGTTTCATCAACTCGCCGCTCAACGCTTCGCGCAGCGCAGCGGAGTATCACATGGGCAATCTCATCGGTGCCCAGGCATTCAGGGCGTCGAGGAAGGCGATAGTCAACTGCTTCGCTGGCGAGCTTGCCGAGTCCGACGAGAACGGACACCGCGACAAGCGGACATCGAAAACTCCGCCCCGCAGGAGATTTGAAAAGACGGTGAGGAACTTCCTCACGAATCGCGAGTTGTACGGCGGAGAAACTTACGCCGAGACCAGATTGGAATATCTCCGTCAGATCATTCGCACATGCCGTGAGCATGACGTTGAACTTGTGATCGCGTTTCCACCGATTCATGCCCACCTGTTCGAGGCGATCTGGCAGGCGGGTTTGTGGGATACGTTCGAACAATGCAAGCGTCTGGCGATGGGGGCTGTGTCACAGGCGAATATCCTCGCCGGCGATAAGTGGCATGCGGAATTGTGGGATTTCACGAGTTACGCAGGTTATGTGAGCGAAGCTGTTCCGCCAGCTGGCGACACGGCGAGCATGACGTGGTACATGGACCCGTCGCATTTCTTTTCCGAGATCGGCGATTTCGCCGTCAGCCGCATGTTGGACCTTCCCACACCGGACGGGGCAAGCGAGGCCGACTTCGGAAAGCTCCTGACCAGTCGAAACATCGCCCAGCACCTGCTCAATATTCGCTCCGAGCGAGCCCGGTACGTAGCGGCCAACGCCCACGAGGCCAGCTGGATTCGACTTGCCGCCCAGGACGCCGCGGAACTGCTCGGCCGGTAGGTCGCGCTGACCGCGAAGGTGTTCCGAAACTTTTCTCAGAGGAATCCACTCCGGAGGTCCTTGCGTGCTAGAATGCTTCGTGTGGATGGAGACCTGGCAGTGATCAAGGAAACAGGCCGGATATTAGTATCGGCCTTGCTGGCATTTGGCGTGGCGGGCTGCAGCTCGGACGCCTCACAGCCGGACGGAGAAAAAGCCGCTCCCGGTGGAGATGCCATGGAGAGCAAGACCGTAAAGACAGACGCTGAATGGTGCTCGCTGCTGACAGATGAGCAGTACAGGATTACCCGCCAGAAGGGGACCGAACCGGCCTTTAGCGGGGAGTACTGGGACAGCAGCGAAAAGGGCATCTACAATTGCGTTTGCTGCGGACAGGGGCTTTACAAATCCGACGATAAGTTCAAATCGGGCACGGGCTGGCCGAGCTTTACACGTCCGATTGACCCGGCGAATATCCTGACCGGGGCGGACAAAAGCCTCGGTATGACGCGTACGGAAGTGGCGTGCAGCCGCTGCAATGCGCACCTCGGACACGTCTTTGCAGATGGCCCGCCGCCCGGAGGGATGAGACACTGCATCAACTCGGCGGCGCTGAAATTCGCCCCAACTCAAGCCCAAGCCCCGACGCCTGACGATTCCCAGACCGTCGATTGGGGCAAGACGATTGTCGATTGACGATTTTCGATCCGGCTTCGCCCTGCGGGCTACGCCGTGACAAGTTGCGGATTGAAAAACGGAACCCGGAACTTTGGCGGGTCCGGTCGCGTCGTGAAAACCCTTCATGTCGGGTGCCACTACCCTTTAGGGTAGTGCTCAGGCAGGAATATCCTCGGCGCTATTGTGAGCGAACACCACCCTAAAGGGTGGTGGCACCCACAGGAGGCGGGTGCGCCAGCCTACTAGTCCGAATTTAGGGTGGCGGGTCTTACCGAAGGCATCCTGCGGACCTGTCCCAAGTTTTAAACTGCTTTATCGGAGGATTTCGAAGAGGTTCACCCGGTCGTCTGTCCAGAGCGTGTATCGTTCGATTCCATCTCGCCGGGGGGTGGCATTGTCGGCGATTGCGGGCGAACTGAGGAACTCGGCGTTCCTGCTCAGCAGCAGCCAGTCTGATGAGAGTATTGCCTGGGCCTTATCGTCTGCGCCTTCGATCCACGCGGTGTGCAGGCTGTAATGGTCCGCGACGCGCCAGACAACCGGCAGCAGGTCGAGGTGGCGTGCCGATAGATGCGCGGCAATCACGCCGTTGGGCTTGAGATGGCGAAGGTAGGTTTCCATCGCCTCGAGAGTCAGCAGGTGGACGGGCACTGAATCGCTGTTGAACGCGTCGAGCACGAGAATGTCGAACTGCATGTCGGCCTGCTGCTCCATGACCAGCCTCGCATCGCCCAGGGCGATTTTGATATCGGCTTTGGAATTGCGCAGGTAGGTGAAATTGTCTCGGGCGAGTTGTTCGACGGCCGGGTTAATCTCGTAGAACAGTATCTCGTCATTCGCCCGGCCGTAGGCGGCGAGCGTTCCGATGCCCAGGCCGATGACTCCAATTTTGCGTCCGGCTTCGGGTCGGAAGTTTGCCAACGTCAGTCCAGCCCCACCGGCGGGTCCGTAATATGCGGTCGGGGCAAGCTGCTTGACGGGATCGACAAACTGTATACCGTGCATCGTCGAACCGTGTTCCATCACAAAACGATGCCGCTCCGGATCGTCGACGTCGTGTTCCCAAATCGTCACCTTACCGAAGAAATCGCGGTGCGAGCCGCCGAAGACCGCTCCCGGGTTGGGGTTGGGTGTCCCCATGAAGATCGCTGCGATGCCGACGATCACGATCACGACCGACCAGATGACTTTTCGCCTGCTGTGGCGCAGCGCCGGCGACTGATCGGCCAGCAGTACGAACAGTACGCAAGCGAGCAGTCCGACGTACAACTCGCGATAGGAATCGAAGATCAGCGGGGCGACGATCGCCACGAAAAACCCTCCGATCGCGCCGCCCGATGCGATCATCAGGTAGTAGCCCGTCAGGTGCTTCGGGTGCGGGCGGATGCGGAACAATTCGCCGTGGCAGACCATGCAGCATGCGAATAATACGAACGAGTATATCCATATCTGCTGGACTGCCGAGAGTACGGCGGCGTTGACGTAGGCCAGCAGAACCCCCAGCATCGCAAGGCCGAAGAGCGCCAGGAAAACCGGGCGAACATACCATCGCGCGTGGTGGAAGCAGATGATGAATGAGAGCAGGTAGATGCTCAGCGGGATGACCCATAGGAAGGGAATCGACGCTACGTCCTGGCAGATCGTGTTGGTAATGGCGAGCAGTTGCACCGACGCCGCAGCCGGTAAGGCCAGCCAGAGCAGCCTGACACCCAGCGAAGGTGAATCGGCGTGGTCATTCGATTTGGACGGCCCGCCCGGGTCGTTTTCGCCCGGCTCGTTTGCGCCCGCTTTGGCTTGGCCCGCGTAACGGTTTAGCCACAAGTTCACCGCGCATACCGCGCAGAGCACGGCGAAACCGCCCATCGCGATCGACCAGGCATTCGCCTGCTGCTGCCGCGATAGCCACGGTTCGACGACGAACGGATAGCTCAGCAGCGCGATAAGCGAACCGGCGTTGGAAAGCGCGTAAAGCCGGTAGGGCGATACGCCCGGATTGGTTCTGCAGAACCAGCTTTGCAGCAGCGGACCGGTCGCAGAGAGCACGAAGTAGGGCAGGCCAAGACACGTCGTCAGTATCAGCAGAACCGCCAGCGTCGGGTTCATCGAACCGTCGGGCTTGAGCGAATCGCTCGGTGCGATGGGCAGCAGGAACAATGCAGCTCCCAGCAGCGCCATGTGCAGGACGGCTTGGGTTCTCGGGCTGAGCCTGCTGACCGAGAAATGCGCGTATGCGTATCCGCCAAGCAGCAGAACCTGGAAGAACAACATGCAGGTGGTCCAGACTTCCGGCGAACCACCGAACCATGGCAGGATGTACTTGCCCACAAGGGGCTGAACCAGGAACAGCAGCAACGCTCCGGTGAAGACGGCCGGTGCGTATATGAGGATCGCGGTTACGCCTGGGCGGCCCGTCGGATCGGCGGGTTGAGCGAGGTTTGGTTTTGCGGCGGCGGTTTTCCTCATAGCGATGGTCAAGCGTATCTCGCCGGTAGTGTCTCGGTCAACCGCAAAGCCAAGCGGCCTTGCATAAGTCTGTAGCGTTTGAGCTGCATCCTGACGCAACCCACTCTAAAAGTCCGAATCGCTGGACCTCCACGAGCAGACTCACTATGATGGTGTTGTCCGTTTCTCCGACATTACGAGTTATTCAGGGGAAGGATCGTTGTCCGGGCACGGCTGCCATCAAGTGAGAGGTAAACAAATGCGCATCTCCGTACGAACAGGGATCGGTCTTCTTGCGCTGCTTGTCGCGGTTCAGCTCGCCCCGGCCGCCGACGTAAACAGCACACCCCCAGCCGACGATAAGGCGCTGGCTTTCAGTGCGGCCCGCGTCGATGCGGTAATAACGCTGATCGCACGCATCGAGAAGCTTCGCCTGGAAAATAGCTACTCGGTCCGCGATTTTACTTCGAGCTCGCCTGCGACAAGGGCTGGCTTCATCGCAGCGATCAACGCTGTCGTCGAAAAGAAAGTCCTGCATCTCTCGACAGGCGAGTGCGATGTAACCCTGGAGATGTCGCCGGTCGATATTACCAGGCAGCTCAAGTACGTCCACAGAACCCATTACCGCGGTGTAAAGTTCAAAGCTACGGACTTCGATAAGATCGCCGAGTTGAACAAGCTGCAGATTGTTTCGGTGACCGGAAGCTCCAAGGCCAACGTGCTCGTGTGGCAATCGCCGGACGGACCGATGGTGCCCGTCGGCGCTGACGATCTTGGTTCGGTCAAGCACATGACGAAAGAGACCAGGGAGTTCTGGCTCAAGCACGCACGCATGCAGGGAAGGTTGCTGGCGGTACGGGCCGCTCGCGGCGATGCGCTCAGTCGTCTGTCGGGCAGGATTAAGACCCTCAAGGTCGATGACAAGACGACGGTGGGCGATTTCCTGGAAGGCCCCGCCGCCGGCAAGGGCCGTATGGCTACGCTGCTGCGCCCGGCACGCGAGACGGGCATTCGCTATTCTCCGAGCGATCTCATTGTGGAACTGGAGGTATCGGCAAGGCTGCGTTCGGTGTACGGCCTGGTCAAGACGCTGCTCCAGCGAAATCCCAACGCTGACGGCGAAGTAATCCGCCGGCTCGAGAAGCTGATGCTCTCATCTCGCGATGCGAGTATCGCCGCCACCGGCGTAGGCGCCGTACCGCAGCAATACATCAAGGACGCCCCCACCGAGGTTGCGGCGATTGCCAAGGTGGCTACCTCGCCCCCGGTCTGGATATCCACGAAGCTGACTGGCGAAGGGACGGGCAGCAATCGCCGCGCGGCTGAGCTTTCCGCAGAGCGAAAACTGTTCGAGAAAATCGTCCGACTTGAGATTACCGACAACGAATCAGTCGGGCAATTCATGGCTGTCGACAAAGGGAACATCGTCGCTATGCTCACTTTCATTCAGGGCGGAAAGGTATCCGATTACACCGAATCGGCGGGCAAGAACGCAGCGAAAGTAGAGATGGAACTTCGTCCGCTCTGGCGGATGATCATCTGCCGCAGCAAGGCCAACCATCTCGCCATGCGCTGAAAACCGTGGCTTGGCCGGTGTTGATGCACACAGGGGTTTTGCAATCATCGGGGTTTGTCTAAAGTCCACGCCGCGGGGTGAACCGATCTATCTATAGTAGCGTAAATTGACAATTGCAGTGTCCCGCGGACGGATCTTACCTGTGCGCGGCAGGTGGCATTTATACGCACGCAATGCGCGAGATGGTATCCTATAGGATAATCGCTTGCCCGCGGACTTTGCGCCCTCGGGCAAATGCCTCAGCCGAAACCGCACGCCAGAGAAGGGATCTCCGCTTGCAGTGTTTAACCTCGGAGAATTGAAGATGACGTACAAGACATCGCACGACTCGCCCGCCCGCACCATCAGTCCCCCTTCGCCATAGAGCAGCTTGAACCGCGCCTGCTACTGGCCGGTGATATCGGTGTTATTGTTACCCAACTTTATACGAATGACACCACGCCTGCGCTGGCTGGCACGTTCGACGGTGGTGTCGGAGTAGACGCCGTCAGCATTAACGCGGACGGACAGAACTTTGCGGCTACCGCCTTCGACGGGGCGGCAGGTACGTGGACGCTTGCCGACGATACGCTTGTTCCGGACCTTGCAGACGGTGTCTACGACGTGTCGGTGGCCGTCACCGATGCTGCGGGCAACGTCGGTTCAGATGCCACGACCGACGAGCTTGAGATAGAAACCATCGCCCCGGCTGTTACGTACGATCCGCTGGTTACCGATGATTGGACGCCCCAACTGACCGGAACCGTGGACGATCCATCTGCCGGTGTTGTTGTCACCATAGAGAGCGGTGGACCCGTCGATGCGGTCAACAACGGCGATGGAACCTGGACGCTCGGCGACTTCGGACTTATTCCCGAGGGCGTGTACGACATTACGGTCGAAGCTACCGACGCGGCCGGTAATGTGACAACGATAACCGAAGTTGACGGGCTGGAAATTCTGCTCGCCATCACCGTGGACGAACTATTTACCAGTGATACCACGCCCGAGCTCAGCGGCACGCTTACCAGCCTGATAGCCGATGTCAGCGTGAATGTTCTGGGTGTGGATTACGCCGCCGTCAATAACGGCGACGGAACCTGGACGCTCGCCGACGATACGCTGGCAGCACTTGCCGAAGGAACCTACCAGGTCATCGCCACAACCGACAATCCCGTTACTGTAACCGTGGTGACCGACGATACGACCGACGAACTTACCGTCGATACTACCGCACCGGCGACGGTGACGGTCGATCCGCTGACCACCACCATACGCAGCCCTGAACTGACGGGCACTGTCAGCGACACGACGGCTGTGGTTTCGCTCTTCGTTAACGGCGTTCCGTACAATGCGACCAACAACGCCGACGGAACCTGGACGCTCGCCTCCGATTCGCTGTTTTTCCTGGGAACAAGAACGTACGACGTGACCGCCACAGCCAGAGACGCCGCGGGCAACTCCACTGACGATCCGACGGCTGGCGAACTGAGCATACGTGCCGAAACCACCATCACCATGCAGAACTTCACCGCCCTGCGAGTCGCATACCGTGATCCGGACGGGTCGCTGGTGCGGATAAGAATGAAGAACCGCAGGGAACAGGGGTTCGTTGTTCTCAGTTTCGGCAGTAACTCGGCGATCTCCATAGCGGGCCCGCACCCCAAGTATAAGACCATTGTCAGCGATGCCGGTGTCTGGCTGAGTTCAATTCAACTTGGTGGTGAGTTGGTCAAACTCACCATGAGTGTTTCCGGCGGCAACCGTGTGGCGGAAATTGGTAATATGTTCGGTTCCGGAAAGTTGAACGTCTTCAGTGCACCGAAAATGGATCTTATCGGCGGGATCAATACTACTTCGGTTATAGATTCAATCAATCTCGGGAGCATTCAGGGCGACGTGACCATGCAGGGCACCAGCAGGAGGGGCGTGAAGATAAGAGTCGCCCGTCAGATCGAGAACGCCAATATCTCCCTGCCCGATACGTCCATAGCCATGTTGATGTGCGGTTCGCTGATTAACAGTACCGTCTACAGCGGCGTTCTGGGGGTAACCGACGACCTGCCCGCTCCCGACGGCGACGGCGTTATTGACCTGCCCGGTCTGGTCGGCGGCGCTATTCCGGCGTTGAGGGCTGGATACAGCATTAAGCGCCTTATAATCAGGGGATACAAGAACGCGGTGGGCGATCTGTTCGTGAACTCCAATATCGCCGCGGACTCTATCGGAACGATCCAGATCAGGGACGCCGATCTGAGCAATGACGGCACGGCGTTCGGTGTGGCCGCCAATGAGATCAGACGCCTTACACTCAGAGACGTCCGGAACCGCGTGACCTACAAGTGGAACCGAACCACGGAAACCTGGAGCAATGCTCTCGCCGCTGACGACCTGACCATCAACCTGCCCGTGGTCTAAGTTTACTTATCCGCCTTCTTTTCCGGCTCGGGCAGAATTGTCGGTTTGATCAGCAGGTATAATTCGCTTCCACCGGAACGGTACTCGTAATGGAAGTCCACCGGGCCGGTCGCCGGCTGGTATATCTTCTTGTCGGTATCTGCGTCAGTGACTTCCACTGCACAAGGGATGAGGGTGCTCCCTGTCGGTCTGGGAACTAAGATCAGAAGTGTCCTGCCATTCGGGATGGCTGCTGAGAATTCATGCGTGTTTTGATAGAATGATTGTCCTTCATTCGTATCTCCAGCCGCCTCCTCAGAAGCCCCGGCCCGCCTGGCTAGTGTCTGCTCGAATGTGTACTTGGTATCGACTGCGTCTGATGCCTTATTCGTCGAGCCCTCCATCTTGAGCGAGGTCGTATATGCTAATTCTACCTCCACTTTCTTGCTGGGCTTATCCGCCAGCGGCAGCAGGATAGGCAGGGGAGCAGTTACGTCGATCGATCCGGGTTGGCCTTCGAAAAGGGTCATTCGTGGGGCGGTCAATGTACGCGCGGAATCGAACTTCTGGGTTTGTGCAAGAAACTCGGTCACCTCGCTGTCGGTCAGGAATCTGGCCGGTACACCATTGGCAATCCCGTCGGGAAGCTTAGGTAACAGGTTTCGCTTGTCTAACCACTTGCTCAGCAGCTTGGCGTCCTCACCGTCTGCACCAATCAGCCGTGACTCAAATAAAATCCGCTTCCTCTTTTCAGCGGCGGGCACCTTCGAGGCCAGCTCGCGAGATTCGCTGAGTGCGTCTGTGATTTCTCTTATCTGCTTCTGGATGGCGGCGATTTCAGCTTCGATGGCCTGCAACTTCTTGTCGAGTACCTTGATTGCCCGATGTTCCAATCCGAACTTTATCGTCAACTCATTACGCTCTGTTGATAACTTTGTTTTCGCATTTTGCACTTCTGCCAATCGTGCCTGAAGCTCACTTAATGCTCTCCGAAGCGTTTGCTGTAAGAGGGCCTCGGCTGCCGCGTTGGCCTTTGCGACTCTGCTTTGCTGCACGATCACCGTATCGTCCGGCTGCAGGTAGATGTCTTTGCTCGTTCCGGCGACGATGGCATCGACGTCGAGCACCATTCGCGTTTCGCTGCCGTCGGTGTTGCGGCGAAATATGATCGCCTGCATTCCTTTGACGTCGAACCTATAACCTGCCGCGGCAAGTGCCTGCTTCACTGTCACCTTTCGGCCGGTAAGTGAATACGCACCGGGACGGGGCACTTCGCCCGAGACGTAAAACTCGGTGGCGGCGGAGGGTGTCGCATCGATATGCTCGGCGATCAGGTTCTTGAGAATCGCGATCTCGGCTTGAACCTTTTCCAGTTCTTCACTGGCGGCCCGGACGATCCTGTGCTGAGCACCGAACTTCTTCAGGAGGAAATTGCGTTTGACCGTGAGCCTTACCTCTGACACCAGCAGCGACTGAAGTGCGGCGAGTAGGGGCTTGCCCGGCTGACGGTCCGGCTGGGTGGCGGGGGAGGTTCCCGGCTGCGAAGCGGGCATGCGGACTTCAAAGGTATTCCTGGTCAAAGGCCGCCATTCCAGTGGCAGGTCTTGCGAATCGACACGTTTCTTTAACAGGACGATCATCTTTTCGGCGAGGGTGGTAGTGGCGGCAGGGGCTGGCGACCTGGTTGGAGTGGAACTTGCCTTTCCCAGTTCAGCGAGTAATTTTTCCCAGAAGTCGATCATGCCGCGGGTAGCTTCCAGCTCGCCTGCGACGGATTTGACTCGCTTGTGTTGCGAGCCGAACTTCTTCTCGAGTTTGTCGAGCTGACCCTGCAGGTCTGTTTTTCTCTCGCGTGCCTTCCATAGGTCTTTCGCAATCTGTGTCTTAGATTGCTCCAATGCAGCCATGGTTTTCACGTCGGGCTGTTTGACCAGTATCATCTCATTGGGCTGCAGATCGATGTCCTTCTGTCTGCCAGCAGCGATTGCGTCGATGTCGAGCACCATATGTGTGTTGGTACCGTCCTGGTTACGGCGGAATATGACTGCTTGCATTCCCTTGGCATCGAATGTGTATTTAGCCGCAGCCAGCGCCCGCGTGACAGTTGCCTTTCGTATGGCATATTCTCCGATGACTGGGACGTCGCCGAAGATGTAGAAGATGGTGACGCCATTTCCCACCGGCTGGGTGGAGGGTGTCGAGTCTTCCGGTTTGGCAGCAATGGCAGCTTGAAAAGCCTTTATCCACCGCTGTTCCAGCTGGCTTAGAGACTCACCATATAGAACGTTGAGTATCTCCTGATTTTCCTGCCGGATATCGGGGCTATCTGAATTCTTGAGTTGCCCGTATGCCTTCATGAACTTGCCCATGCCGTACTGCTCGATGAGGAACTTGGCGAATGCACCGGACTCTGCATAGGAAACGGGCGGGTTCTGAGTTCCGACGTCGTATGTGATCAGTTTGTCCAGATCAATCCAATCGCCATCGGCCTTTAGCTGTCTCACGCGAGCGTACAAAGATGAATCTCTACCACCCAAGTGCTCAAGTGCATGGGAACCCAGTTGTTCGGATACGTAAACTGCAAGTCCTTCGGTGAACAAATCCGGCGGGCCCCCAATATCCTCTACCAGAATGTGCACAGTCTCATGATACAGATTGAGCTTTCCTTCCGGCCCGTAGACTTCGATTATCGTACTGTCTTCCGCCCAGCCCATGCCCTGATAACCTGTCTGCCTGAGCTTTGTCTGCTTGTCTTCAAACAAGACGAGGCGTATTCTCCTGTCTATTGACCGTCCCATGAACTTGCATATCTTCTGGTAGCCCTGCTCCCGCAGTTGGGCAATCTGGTTTATCTCACTCTCGGCCGTGGAGTTTTTGGAGTAGTAAATGTCAAAGTGTTCCGTCGAGCGTTTCTCCATCGTCGGTAACAGTCGCTGCTGCCAGTTCTGAACAAGCAGAATGCCTGGGACATAGCCCCCAATCCAGTCGATCTTCCATAGGCCGTCTTCGCGTGCGAAATCTATAGTCCAAACCTGATCTTTTCGCCTGGCTGTCAAGGCAATGCCTCGATCTGTTTCGACTACGGCCTCTGGGATCAGCGCCAGAAACTCTTCTCTGTCCCATGCGAACAGCCCCCACACGCCGACGTTGTTCATTGCTTTGACAAACTTTTCGAATCCGTTTCGCGTGAACTCCACCTGCTGATAGTCCGTGGAGAAACTTTCCCAGACCTTTTGATAGTCCTTGGCTTTGATGCCTGCTTGAATCTGACCAAAAGCTGCCGTGATCTGCTCAGTTCGCTCCTTCTTTGCCGGTCCAAGCACTCGCTGGGCAGGCCTTCGCTTCAGACTGGAGGCGGTATACTTGCGTTGTTGCGAATGTTGGGCAGTATCAAACGCCTCTTCTGACTCGAGGCCGTAGAATTTGAGCTCAATTCTGGTGTCGTCGGTGATGGGCCCGTGAATTTTGAACGGAAATCGAAACTCCTTGGCTTGGTCTCCTTTAAGTGGGGCAAAGAACGGCGTTCCCCAACCCATTCCGCTCTTGCCGTACTGTGGGGACCTTGTGTATATGTGAATGCCGAAGGTCCGCTTGCTGTCACTGACATTGCGGACCTTCACATGAACAACGTTCTTTCCCTGTCGAATCGGATCAAACGTGACGTCCAGCATCTCAAGCTTTGACGTTTCAACCGCAGAAACTCCGTTCTGCGCTGCGTGGTCAACTGCTTCTGATTCCGGCGGGGTGGGGTGGGCGGCCTCGCCGGTGGTTTGCGGCTTGGGTTTGTCGCATGCCTGCATGAACAGTGTTGTAGAGACGGTCAGCGTGACCAGCAGGAGCATGGTCACAGCGCCGGCGAGCCAGCGGGTGGACCGGGCGGAATTGTCCGACGGATTGCCCACGAGTCTGCGAATGCGGCCGATAAGGCTGCCCCCTCCGGCGGCGACGGCCAGGCGGGGCGTAGGGTGCTTGAGCTCTTCGACGGTCAGCAGCGTTCTGGCGTAGGCAACCCCGCCGCCACAGATGTCGGCTGCGATATCGTCGCAGCAGTTCTCGCGCTCGGCGCGTATGCAGGTGGATACCCACCAGATGGCAGGGTGGTAGAACAGCAGCGTCTCGACGACGGTCTGGATGAGATTCACCAGGAAA
>SDBT01010324.1_pt1 | contig 15086 bp, 10 predicted proteins | sample 2277101 | NCBI WGS metagenome assembly SDBT01 (sample SAMN10404973, study PRJNA504765) | marine sediment metagenome | isolation source: marine sediment core GS10_PC15, 103 cmbsf | place: Arctic Ocean: Southern Knipovich Ridge | collected 2010 | reverse complement strand
AGTAATATATTAGGTATTGGAACCGAAAATGCTATAGGATTTGGAATAGACGATTCTGTAGAATCACAAGGGGCTGGGTTAAGGGCTTCTTTAGAAGAAGAGAAAAACCTAAGAAATGAGTTAAATGGCCTAGCTTCTAGTGAAAGAGATAGAAGGATTGAAATAGTTAACGCATTAGGCGCTCAAGTAAATGTTTCAAGTAGATTAAAAAATAGCTTAGAGTTTTTGGCAAAAGCTGCTGATAGAACTAAAGCTCCTCTGGAAGCTCTAGCTAAAATAAGAAAGAGTAGAGAAACAGGATTTGATGTAGCTACTAGTTTTATTGGTTCTGGCCAAGAGGGAAAAAGAAAGCTTGCAGAAACAATTGCAAATGCTACCATTATTGCATCAGGCCGTAGAGGTATTAGTGAATTAGGAGGAGAACAAGCTGCCGATGTAATAGCTTTATTCAAAAGATTTGGCGATGATAAAGCTGCTCAAGAAATAGCATTATTACGTTCTACGAGTCCAGAAGCAGAAGCTATTAATAGAGTTTCTGAAACTTTACTTACATCTATTGAGGCTAACAAACAATTAGTAGATACTTCGATAGCTAATGAACAAAATATACTTAAACAAATACAAACTTCATTAAACAAATTTGCTAGTGACATAAAAGGCATATTTCTTGAATCTGAAAGTAGGAAATTACAGCGTCAAGTACAAACAGATAGTAGTAAGCTAGCGCAACAAGTAACAGGAGTTACAGCTTTTAACGATATTAAAAGAACTTTTGGTGATAGAGATACAGCACAAGCAGCTATTACTAACATTGCTAGATTACAAAAAGTCGAAGCGGATATTTCGCAGTTTGATCTTGCAAAGTCTGCTATCACCGGTGGAAGAGGAACCAACGTACTTGAAGAAAGGTCAGGAGTTTTTGTAGTAGATGATACTAAATTAACTGACTTAGTTAGAGGAATAACTCAGGGCGTTCGAGAAAAATTATCTGGCGTAGCCCCAACAGAATTTGGTGCATTTAGAGATAAGATAGAAGGTCCAGATGTAAAAGCAAATCTTAGATTGATTGCAGGGGGTGGGTTTGCTAGTGGAGCACGAAGAGCTGTTGATGAAGCACGCGCCCGTGGATCTGTAGCAACTAGAGAAGAAAGGGTCGCGGCTGGTGTTAAAGGGGCAAGAGAGAGCGTTCAAAAAGAGTTACTTAGGATACTTAATCAGGTAACTACAAAAAGACGTGGAGAGCTTGAATCGGATGCTAGAAATGTAAGAGGAGATTTATCTACTTCCGGACTTGATAAATTCACAATAATTAGAATTACTAATAGTATAGAGTTTTGGCAAGAAAGACTAAAGCAAAGCGCTGATGTTACTGCTGATTCAATTAAAAATACACAAGATGCATCATTAGCACTAGATGAATTAAAAGCTGCAGCAAATAATGCCGCATTAGAATTTAGGACGTTCCAAGATAATCTACCAACAGGTCAGGGAATGTTTAGCGTTGCCCCATTTGATCCAAGCACAGTCGCTTCACAGGCAGGTGTTAGTGATATTGCAAATTTGATAAGTGGAACTGGTACAGATACATCTAATATAGAGGGGGCTATAAAGTTACAAGAAACTATGGCCGCTTTCAGTAATACCGCAGACACTCTATCAACAGCTTTAAACAATTTTCCAAGAGAAGTTCAACACACAATTGGTGGTCAAGTAGAAATTATTCTTAATGGCGCAGAAGTTCTTTCAAGAATGATGCCAGCTATACAGGAGTTAATTACGGCTAGAATTTCAGAAGGTATTAATAAGTTTACTAAAGAAAACTTTCCAGAATTAGGACAACAGGATCAATGACAGGATTTAATAGTAATATAAATTTATTTGCTCATAATAGTTTTTGTGAATTGTTGGTTACTCACAGTGGAAGTGATCCCGGTGAAAGCGGTCCTCTACTCTTATTTGCCCCAAATACGGTTACTGCAGCTTCCGGTGTTTATTATAACCAAAGATTTGTTGAAAATCGCCCGTTTGTTATAGGACCATCATCTTTGCCCGGTGTTCTTGGTCAAAGTATAATGCATATGGATCATAATACTTTTATGATGGCTCCGCCAACTGGGGGGGCAACAGCAAATCATGGGACTAAAAGGTATGATTTAGATATAACTTCAGATGTTTCTAAGTATATATCTCAAGATTTTCCAACCTTCGTTCCTAATTTTGGAGTTCAACATAATATTGCCATTAGTGGTAAAACGGGACTTTCTGTATTTGTTTACAAAGGAAGCCTTTATTGGCAGTCAAATTCGGGAGACGGCGCTCCAGAAGTGTTGTTCAGTTTGAATCAAGGGTTTTTAACTCGAAATCCGCAACTAACTAAAGATATATCAAAACATACTTGGATAGATAACAGTATTCAAATTTTAAGTTTGCCGATGTTTGTAACTGATAGTGATATTATTTATAGGGGTAAAAATCCTACGGGTGGATTTACAACAATGGAAGAGTTTATAGACATAGTGAGGCTTTCAGATCACCACCCCCTTATGGTTATGACTATGCATGTTAGTGGAGATATTCCAAACTGGGAACTTGGAGATATGAAGATTATGGCTATGGAAACTTCTTTTTATGGAACTCCTTTGCCAAAAAATAGTAATGTTCCACTTTTTCTTTGTGGTTCTGAACAAAACTTTAAGTGTTACAATTATGAAAATTTAGCTTTTGAGCCTGTTCCTCCTGTCGGGGTAACAGAAAATAAAACATCCCCAACTAATTTTGATACTAGGGGAAATTCTACACTAAGATTTTCTCCGAATGTAACATTTGATACCCACTTTAAATTAAACGAGGGCAGTGGAAACATTATATATTCTACTGATGGTTCTACAAGTGGCGTATGGCAACAATCTCATATAGGAGAGCCTCATTGGTTTAAGGGTGAGAGATCTACTGATATATATGATCCATTGCATGTGGCTTATTTTAGAGATACTGGAGCGGGTGATTTTGGTATAGATTTACATGATACTTATCAAAAAGCAATTAGAATTGGTAAAGCGGGATCAGAAGATAAAAACAGAACGTTTAAATTTGATACATCTGCACCAACTGGCGATTTTACTATTGCCGTAATGTTAACCCATAGTGGTCATGATCAAGGAAATATTTTACAATTCATTGATTCTGGTAGACCGTTTGCAACCGATTTTGCAGATTTCAGAATTTATGGTGGAAGCGGCAGCTATTCTATAGATGTTTATGATTCATTAGGAAATCCACACTCTGCTACTATAACATCACCTAATACATCGCCGGGAGGGTTTTCTAATTTTGGTAATATAAATGTTAGGCCATTGTTGGTTGCCACATATGGTGGGCCATCGGGTATGCTAAACATGTATTTATATCAAGATCAATATAAGTCTGTTGCGGAATTATCTGGTAGCGTTGATATCAGAATAGCAAATAGAAGAGTATTAAATAGTGGCGATATGTATATGCCCGGTATTAATGGAGCATTTAGCTTAAGTAATGCCCCCAATTATTATGAAGATGTTATCATTATTGATCAACATCTAAATCCCGGTCAAATCAGAGAGCTTTCAGCAAGTATAAAATGGCAGGGTTTTACAGGGAGCGGCGATCCTGCTAGAATATTAAAAGATAGACAAAATCCTATTTGGCCCGGTTTTGATATTACTAATAAAGGATACGTGGAATTTGATATTCCTATGTATAGTGGAGAGGTGTGGGATGGAATGAGATTTCGTGCACCAAACTGGCACCATCATGATTCAGGCTCTCTTATTAATTTAAGCAACGATCCAAGTGGACTTGTTGTTAAATCGTTTGTTAAAGTAGAAACCAATAATCCTAGTGGGATTTTATTTTGCGTGTCTTCTCCCAATATTGGTGGATTTCAAGGATTAGATTGGTCTGGAGTGCCGAGACTATTACCATCCGGAGAACATTACATAGAAGTTACAGGAAGTTTTCCTAATGGAACAAGAGAATTTGGTAATATTACAGGTACGGGATTAGCATTAGGTTATGAATATGATTCACAATTTGCCGGTCCTATGTTTGAAGTAAGATTAAAAGGTATAGATCAAGGTAATAATTTTTATACTGCTAATACCAAAATTTATGGTATAGATGTTTGCTATAGCGGAGATTATAAACCAAGTTCGTTTGACCCATTTCCTACTGGTGTTCCATTGTTTGTAAGCGGGGTTTTTCTTAATAATAGTGGTATTGATTTATTCATACAAGGAAATACTCCAAGCGGGATAATGACCTTACATACTAAAGCGGGGCAAATCAACACGATTGATCCCGGTAACACATTATTTGTTCATGGACATACCGATAATAATAGTTCAGGAACATTATTTGTAGAGGGTAGTATTAAGGTTTCCGGAGATCACACGTTGTTTATTAATGGTGTCTTTACTGATACTCGAACAATGAATCTTTATATTAAAGGAAATCCACCATTTAATGCATCTGGCAATTTCCCCCTTTATATGACAGCAACTTCTGGATTAACTCAAGGTTTTACTTCTGTACCACTATTTATTAAATCGTTTAATAATCCATTTCCAACGGGGAGTATGAATCTATTCTTGAGCGCCCCAGCAACAATAACCAACTCATTAACGAATACAATGAATTTGTTTATGAAAGGATTAGGAGATGAAAGCGGTTTCCAAGCATCCACTAAAACTATTAATATGTTTATACAAAATGATGCTATCGCTCATAATAGTGGAGTGAACCTGTTTATGAGTCAGGGAGGAACATCTAGTGGATATACTCCAGTAAGCGGATTTATGAACCTATTTATTAATAGACGATTTGAATCTGTTGCTCATAATCTGCCTATGTTTATTAATGGTCCTAGTGGTGAGAATAATAATATTACATTGTTTATGCAAGCTCAACCTAATGATAGGAGTGGAATGAGCTTACTTATAGATGGTATAGGAGCAGTTAATAACCCAATGAATCTTTATAGTCACGGATTTTAAATTATGAGTAATGTTTCTTATGACGGCAAAAAATTAATTCCTGCACCTTTTGTGTCGGTTACTAAAAACTATCAAACTGCAGGAGATGGCGAGAAGGTAGGAAGTTTATTTCAGCTTTCTATTATTGGAACTATTGTAGCTTTTAAAGGATCGCCAAATAGCAGTCGAGTATTTCATACTTCTAGCGGGTCTCCTGCTGACGAAGTTATTGCCGCGAATGCTAGGCTTGGTGCTATTTTAAGAAAACAAGAAGCTATTAGAGACCTATTTTCTGATGAAGGAAAGTCTATGGAATTTCAGTCCGCAGACGGTTCTCAACCAATGAAGTGTAACGCTCGCGTTTTAAGTATAGAATTCTCAAATGATCTCTGGTTTGATAGATGTGAATATACTATAACTTTAGAATGTGACGAATTATCCGTTAATGGAATATCTCAGGGTGAAGATGGATTTAGTGAGTATATATCTTCTGCTACCGAAACATGGAGTTTTGAAACTTCTGAGGATCAGCCGGAAGATTTAGGTAGTAATCGAACATATAGGCTTACACACTCATTAAGTGCCCAAGGAAAGAGGTTTTTTGATAATACCGGAGCTTTACTAAGGCCTGCGTGGGAAAATGCCCGATTATGGGTTCAACCAAGGTTGGGTTTCGACTCAGTAATAGCTCTGTCTTCGGGGGTAAATAATCTTCCCACCTATTATCAGGGCTTAAATCATGTTAGAAGTGAAAATGTAGGAGAGAATACTGGAGACTACTCCGTTACTGAGACGTGGATTCTCGCGTCGGGAACGGCCCTAGAAGACTTTACGGTTAATACCCGCTCAGATCTGGACTCTGGATTAAAATCTGTGGGTGTTGAGGGAAATGTAAGAGGCCTTGAAACCAGAAACGCTAATTTTAACATAACTAGCGCTAAATACGATAATGCTCTAACAAAGTTTAATGCTGCGTCTGGATTAGCTTTAACTAGAGCACAATCTTACTCTGGATTTACTCTTAATATTACACCTTTAAACACAACAATAGGCAGAAATCCTATTACTGGCACTATTTCATATTCATTTGAATATAATAACAGGGCTTCTAACTTGCTATCTTCTGCTAAATCAGAGTCTATTACAATGGGCGATAGTTTTGGGGTTGACGTATTTGCAGCGGTAGGAGTATTAGGTAGATCAGTTGGCCCAGTGTTACAGAGATTAAACACTAAAAACCCTACTACTAGAAGTCTTAGTATAGAAGCGGTTTATGGCAGTGATTATGTTGGAAACGGTAATGCTACCTCAAGATTAATTAGTAAACACCCAAGAAATAACGCTACCCGTTTAACAGAATTAAATTCAATAATTAATGCTACTCAACCCGTTTTAGCTGGAGCTTTGAATAATAATGGAGCGGTTGCAACAACAGTATTTATTAGTAATCAAACTGAAAATTGGAACGCGACCGAAGGCCGCTATTCTCTTCAAATAGAATGGACATATGAATAATGGCGTTTACTCAGCAAACATTTTTAGGGGCTTCAATTAGAAGTTTTAATGGAACTATAGGATGGGGATCATCTCCTTCTAAAGTTACTATACGTTTAGTTGAAGACGCAACCAACGGAGATGTTTTTTCTGCGATTATTGGCGCTCCAGTAATATTTACATATGATAACTGGTCGTTTGCTGGTATTATAAAAAGTCATACTCAAGACGGAGGTTCTGGAGGAAGTCCCCTTTATACTGTTATTGTAGAAGACCCAAGAAATATTTTAAGTGGCGTAGAACTTATTCTAAATAATTATAATGGAAGTACATTTGGTATGCCTAACTTACTTAATGTATTTGGGTTTTTAGAAGTTGCTCGTGGTTTTGGTGGCTCTAATGTTACCGCAGCCGGGATACCTTGGAGAAATGTTAGAGATGCCGTAGTTTCTTTAACTAATGGGGCTAATGCAACATATGGAAATAGAATAGCTCTTGGTTCTTTTAATTATGAGATAAATTTAACTCAACTTCCTAATCTTCCAGAGTTTTATAGAGTAGCGGCCCAAGATATGTCTTTGATGGATTATATATCAGAGATATGCAATGCGGCTAATCATGAATATTTTTTCACTCTTGATACTGTGGGCGCTGTAAACTCAATTAAGTTACATACAATAAATAGAAATATCCAGCCAACTTTTGGAGCTATTAGCAATTTTGTAAACAGTACGCCGGGAGCAGTACAAAAAAATGCTGGTCTTGAATTTCGTGATGAAATTACAAGTAAGTTTGTGGTTGGTGGAAATCTAATCGAGATTTTTCATAATAGTTTAACCGGTGGTGATGATGAAGATTTTGATACAGGTGCAGATAATAATATTTGGCCTTATTGGGGAACTTATGATAATGGTAATGTCGCTATTGGTGATGGTATTAATAATGATCATACAGTATTATTAGATTCGTCGTGGGTAGAGGCTTGGCCATTTTCAACTTACATAACTGATGTGGGAGAATTAAGGGCCGCTTTGGGAGGTCAATCATCTTGGGAAACATATTTGTGGTTACATAACTTTAATATTTATAGAGAAGATGGTAATGGAGAATTTGGAGCTTTCTATAGAGATCCAGAAGATGAAAGACAACAAGATGTTTGTGAAGATCCTAGAAGCATATTAGGATATTTGGGTGAAGATTTAGTTACTATTAATACTGGGGTAACTAATAATGAAGATTGTGCAAGATGGGGTTTTAAGTTTGTTAAGATTAGCGGTGATGAATTATTTAGTGTATATAAACATTCAAATGTTAGGAATCCCCATTTTGGTAAAGCAAGCATAATAGGTAAAGGTATAGGGTCTTCAATGAAGACAGATTTGGCCGTATTCTTATCTGCTAAAGATGCGGATTCTGCAGTAAACATAAATCCTAATGATTTAGCCGCATTTGACGCAAGAGCGACAGACACAAAAAGTAAAAAAGACAAGGTCCAAGAAAAGACCATGTTTGAATATATTAAAGATTTTGCAGAAGAATATTATGGAAAAAGGTTCATGGTTAGAATCCCATTTACTTTAGCTTCCACAGATTCGGACACGGGAGAAGTTATACTAAGCAGGCAGCCTGAACAAGCTGGATTTCTAGAAGAATCTGTACAAGCTGCTGCGATTTCTAATAACTTGGCTCCACCTGATGTAAATAAGTTTACAGAAGAAGATGGTAGATTAGTCGCATATGTTAGATATCTTAATGCTAGTTCTTTGGACTTTGGAGATATTAGCGTTGATGATATTAATATTAACGAAACAACTAACACGGCCTTTATTAAAGTTCAGGTTGATCCAGAAGTACAATTTGTAGATAGAAACTTATTATTTTCCCCAAGAGCTATTATTACAATGCCGGGCGTTATTCGGCCTGTAGATAATGATAGTAATGATTATGCCGGAGTTATAAAAAATTTCTTAACTAATAAATTTACAGAAAAAGATGTTGCAGACCCAATACAGAAAGCAAATGATTTTTTCATAAAAACTGGAAGTGATGCTTTTAAATATGATGAAGCAGGCTTAGCTATATTGCCAAACGATGCGGACGTTCCTCTTAAATCTAATATTAATACTTATGGTCCGTGGTTTGCTGCTGGAGCTAATGGTAAATTAGATTTTGAACAAGATGATAGCTTAGTTCCTTGGAACTATGGTGGATTTACCGCAATGAATAGAGCCGCTGAAGCTAGGGTTACGTCGGCTATTAGCAATGAACAAATTAGTGAAGCCGGAAGTATAGAGTTTCCCGGCACTCCAACTATTAATATGGGTTCTCAATTACAAGGTGGGGGTCCTTATATTACAGATATTAACGTGCAGATTTCTACGCAAGGAGTAACAACTACATATCAAATGAAAACTTGGACTCCTCAACCTTATAAGCTACGCAAAGAAGAGTCTGAAGCTTCAACTAGGTCTGCGATAAAAGCGCAAAGGGTTAGAAGATCAATTAGAGAGGGAAATAAAACCTTAGCAGCAAAGGCTCAGGTAGCAGGAATAAAGGTCGCTAAGTTTAAGCAGCCTCCTAAACAAGAGGGAGGCAAGACTACAAGCTCAATGATAACGGGTGAAATGATAGCTGTGGCTGGTGCTGGCGATAAGTTTAAAACTATCGTGGGAATACAGCCCTCTTATAATCTATCTCAGGAACTAAGGACTCCCGACTATATAAATAAGGCAGGAATTTCATTAGACGGTATTTTTCAACCTTTTTCAGTAGATGGGTCAGGAAGTTTGCCATCTATGGGAACTCCAGAATTGGGAGCTTCTGTACCAACAGTTACAGATTTGAACCCTTATGCTAAAACCGCAAATTATGGCGCCGTTATTGGTGGATCAGAGTTTAGAGATATTTCTAATGATGCTAGTTCAGATCAGATATTCAGTGATGCTAGAAGCATAGCATTAAGAGGTCCAGTTATTATAGCAGGATATAGTTATGATGATGCCGGAAATCCAACCCCTTCTGGTGAGGATGGCAATTTTATAACAGATGTCAATAAGAGACCAGATCAGTGGAATGTAGGGCCATTAGATATTAGGTGGAATAATTCTCGTAAACTATACGAGGCTGGATCTAATTCATTATTTAAGATTAGGGCCGAACAAGTTATCCCGGCTTCTGAAGGAACATTTAATGGAACTAGATTAGATAATAATACTAATATAACTATTGATAACTTTTTGAAACAGCCCGTTGCTTCTGGAAAAAATGCTTTAGGATGGAAGAATGGATCAGTATATCATATATTACAGGCAGAATTTAGCGGCCTAAGTATAGTTAGTGACTTGACTTGTACTAGTGGTACAGTTGAGGTTTGCACTACACAAAGTTATACTCAAGTTAATAATAGTGGCGAGGCTTGCGGATAATGGGAAAGACTTTTACTAATTGTAGAAAATGTTGTTATGATTGTAACGTTGCATGTGACTGTTTTGAAATTATTGTTTCTGGAGTACAGGATGATAACTGTAGCCTTTGTGGTGAAGTAAATGGTACTTTTAATTTACAAAGAGCAGGAAGTTCCAATTGTCAATGGGGAGGAAGAGAGCCTGTAAGTTCTGGTACAGACATATGTGTTAGCGGGCTGCCTGAAGGCGGTTGGAGATTTGGGTATAATTTTGATGCCGATGCTTGGAGATTAACTAATCCGCTTTTAGGCTCTGGAGTTTTTTATCAAGTAGCATTTAGTGGAATAAATTGTAATTCTACAGTAGAATCAGTTAATTGTACTACTTGTGACGATACAATATCATCATTTTGGGAATTAATAGTTACTGGAGTAACCGATAATCAGTGTTCTGATTGTAATAAACATAATCGTACTAGTTTATTAGAATATTTAGGATCAAGTGATTGTAGATTTAATGGGCCTTCATATTTTGGTCCGTCTAGGATTGCTTCAACATGTAATGATCGGGACCATGCGTGGGATTTATTTTTACCGCCCGCCAATAGTTCCCCCCAACTAAGACTTGGAAGAGGGTTTGGATTTGATTTAATATTAGAGCTAGCTTCTGGAGTAACATTTGATTGTAGTGGGACTAATGTTTTTAATACAATAGTAGCTGGACCAAATGATGCTTGTAGTTGGCCGACATCTTTAAGTATAACTTCTAAAGCTAGACCTAACAATAATTTATTATTAATAGGTGTTCCTAGTGATAATTGTCAAAACTGGCCTAGTGAAATAAATGTTAGTAATGTTACTTGTATTACTGAAATAACTGATTGTTCAGATTGTGTCGAGGGAATGTCTGAGTGTTGGGAATTAGTCGTGGCTGGAGTTAGCACAGGAACATGTTCAAATTGTAATGAATATAATGGTATTTTTATATTACAAAATCAACCATTAAACCTACCGCTACACGACGCTTGCACATTCTTTTATCCTGAGTTTAGTGCCGCTTCTACACCCGGATGTGCAGACACCAACGTTAAATGGTTTATGCAACGTATTGTCGGAACTTGGTATTTGATAGCAGGGGAATTTGTATCTATTGCTACTTCTCTAAACATTGCCGTTTATACTATTTCAGCCTTTGATTGTAATGGACCTAATATATTTAACTTGTTAATTCAAAACGGAAATTGTAGTGGTTTTCCAGCCACCCTTACTGTTGAGCCTATAGGATGTTAAGGTATAAAAATGAGTAAATGTAAGTGTAATAGTCCGGGATATTGTAGTCTCATGAAAAGGCAAATGTCTGAAACTAGATATAATGAGTGTAAATATAAACCGGGATATTTTGACGTATTCTTAAAGGATGCTGAAAAAAAAGGTGGTAAACCCGTTTCAAAACCTGTTGTTAAACCAGAAAAAGGACCGGGAACAGAGCTTAAAAAGCTTCTTAAAAAAATAGGTATTGAAGCTACTGAAAATTGTCCTTGTAATTCTAGAATTAAAAAAATGGATCAAGAGGGAATAAGCTGGTGTGAAACTAATATAGAACAAATAGTAGACTGGATGGAGGAAGAGGCAAATATTAGAGGATTATTATTTTTGCGTGTTTTAGGCCGGAAATTAGTTAGAATAGCAATAAACAAGGCCCGAAAGGGAAAATAGTGTATAATATAGTAGAGGCTACGCCTCTTTAACTTAAAATTAGGCTGGTTTTAGACCAGAGGAGAATTTAAATATGGCAGCGATTAATTTTTTCGCGGGCGAAAATTTCGGCATAAATGACCTTGCAGGCTCAGGATTGGGCTTTTATGGTGGTGGATTCGGTTTTTCCGTAGAAGTTGCGGCATTCCAAGATACTACATTTATAACGAATGGTGCTGGTACATCCCAAGGTCCGCAGGTAGACAATATAAAATGGAAAGATGTGGCGTCAGGCATTGTAAATGGAGCCAGTTCGGGCGTAGCCCTAACTGCTATTCCTAACTATTTGTCAACGCTAAATATTAGATTTACAAATCCTGCAGCAGTTAAAACCCAGAATGCAAAGCTTAGAATTTATGATAGATCCAATATCAATAACGCCGCTTCTGGTGTTACGACTAAGGTAGCAGAACTTATTCATGCGAACATATCTCAGATTCTTAATAATGGGTCTGGAGATGTTACATGGAATACTCCTGCTGGATCAGCCGTAATCATGGATTTGGTAGCTGCACCGGGAATGTCTGGATTAAGTCCTAACGGCCCGTCTACAACTGCTGATAGACATGATTGGTATACTGCAATTAGCGCTTCTCCAGATAGTATTGGTAGTAAGACTTTGTATGGACTTTATGTAGAACTCGAATACTTATAAGGAGAAAAAATGAGATATTTGTTAGTAGGAGTTTTAATACTCTTTTTGAGCGGTTGTTGTTTCTGTTATAGTGGCGGACGCCCCTTTAAGTGTCCAAGGAATTGCCCAGCTTTTAATAGCTGCAAATGTTGTAATCGTGTTCCGGCCACTGATGAACCAAGGCCGAGCGTAAGCCCTTATTGTGAGTGTGATCCTTGTGATTGTGATCCTTGTGAGTGTGGTCCTCAAGGCCCTCAATATCCATAATTATTTATAGCACAAATTTCATTAAATAAAAAAGCCCGCATTTAGCGGGCTTTCTTTTTATAGTGGGATATCTTCATCTTTCATCTTGAATAAGTCAGAGAAATTAATTGGGTAGCCTAAATCTTCCAGAAGTTTATCAATTATAAAACATCATGCCAATATTAATAGGGGTAGCTTTTCTTTTTTGGGTTCTATCTAACCATTTCTTAGATTTATTTTTCATTATCTCGAATAAATTATCTAAATCCCCGCCCGCATTAAAGTAATTACCCAAAGCGGCAACAACCACATCTACACACTCATCCTCAAGAGATTCCTTAAGCTTACGCTTCTTCATTCCCCTTTCCACCTCTATACACTGCGCGACTTCGCCCACCTCTTCCAGTAAATATAAAAGAAAGGCAGGCTTATTTCCAGCAGCCACATCGTTTTTTGAAGCTTCCATAATACGACAGATAGCTAAATCAAAATTATCTAATTGATCATTAAACATTATATTCTCCTAATAAAAACCCCGCTTTCACGGGGGTCAGATTGTTATTCGTTAGTTTTGGTATCAGGATTCCACCTAATCCATCCCCTATCAGGTAGATAGGTTACCTTGTCATTTTCATCCTTAATTGCTTTTCCGTCATCCCCTGTTTTTAGTCGTTTGGGATATAAGTCTCCCTTATTTTCCTCGTCTCCTACACCAAACGGTAGCTTGGCCCTAAGACTAGGACAATAAAGTTCATAGAATTTATACTTTCCTGTCTTTCTGACTCTATAAATAAGGCCTTCGCCCGTCTCATTACCTTTAACAGCGTTGGGTTCACCAAACACCTCGGTAAGTTTAGCAAGCTGTTCCCACAATCCTACAATTGTGTCTGCCTCTGCGGTTACTGTGGTTGCATTTTCTAAACGTATAGATACTTGCATTTTTAGTTCTCCTTTTCAAAACCAATAATCATTTTAGGAATATCTGTTGATTCATCATCTGCTTCAGATTGATATTTTGATAATTCCTTAACCATAGCGCCAGCTATACCACGCGGTACTTCATCAATACTAGCGTATTTCTTAGGCTTTTCTGGATCTAATGAGTTTGCTTTATTAATAAACTTTAATACATTTATATCCATAGCCTCACATTTCATTTCAATAAGACGTTTTTGAGTAGGAGTGATATCTTGATCTTCACCCCACTCTCCAGCTTCATCATCAAAAATCTTTTTTGTTGCATTTACTGACTCTAAAACATCTTTATCAGTAATTTCTTCATGAGAAACGGTATTTTTTAGACCTAGAGCCTTTCTCAAAACTCTACCTTCTGCTCTTGTTTCCGCAATAGCTTCGGGATAAACCGAAAATAGATCATCAGTGTTGCCTAAATAAGATCCCGCTACCGCTCTAAAACTTCTATGAGGAAGCTTTAGGTCATCTTCAGCCATCCAAGCATTTATAGCCCAAGCAAAAACTATCTCATAGGTTACTGTTGCCCTGCCGACCTCTAGCGCATTATCTGGGTAATAAACCTTAACATCAATAGGCCCGCAAGATACAATAGCTCCCAATAGTTTCTCTGCTACCCTTCTTAAGCCGGGTACAGTTGGGTTACCATTAATAACTTCATCTTCACTAAAATATGAGAAAACTTGTTGTGACCAAAGAGGATCTCCATATTCTATTGTTTCTTTAGCTGTTGCTTTTAAATCTGGTATATCATCAGACTCAAATTCTACTTCAGATAAATCCAAAACTTCAACAGCTCTTTGTGGAGCCTCTAAATTTACAGTGTCTCCATCTAATGCCATAGCAACTATGTCTACCGCATTATAGTTCTTTCCTGCCAACTTAACAACTTCATAAACTAAATTAACTTTTCCTATACAACCTGCGGCTTCTTCTTCTGTCCAACCGTAGGACATTAAGGTTTTTCTTAGATCACCAACTGTATATCCTTCAAATCCTGCTGCCATTAACTAACCTCCAATTCAATAAAACGTTTATTTTTTCTTGGAAACTTCTTATCTATCTTATCTAGTTCCTTTGTTACCATTTTGGTTAAATCCCTCTTATGTTTTTCTGTAAGAGTTTTAGATAAGTGCTTAACTCTAATAAGACAGAATCCTCCATTTAATAGTAATCCAGCTTTTTCGGCGTCAGCCTTAATATGCTTATTAAGACTGTCTTGGCCCCAAATAGGGAAGAAATGAGCAGGACCGTCAATTTCAATTGCCACCTTTAAAGATGGTAAGAAAAGATCAACCTCCAAATTTGTATTAGCAACCAACCCCTTCTTATGAAATATAACCTCGTGACCCTCGTTTGTCAAGTAGTTTTCGAGAAATTTTTCCATTTTTGAGCCATTTTTTGCGGCTTCTCTGACAGCCTCCGCTGCTGAATGTCGTAGGTTATCCTTAACTACTTGATCCATGTCTTCCCAATTTTTTCTAGCGATTTCTACTCTGGCTTCTCTATCTTCATCAGACAGGGTTTGCCAGTACGAATACAACCTTTCCGCAATTTTGATTTTGGTCTTAAC
>SDBT01010323.1_pt1 | contig 15086 bp, 22 predicted proteins | sample 2277101 | NCBI WGS metagenome assembly SDBT01 (sample SAMN10404973, study PRJNA504765) | marine sediment metagenome | isolation source: marine sediment core GS10_PC15, 103 cmbsf | place: Arctic Ocean: Southern Knipovich Ridge | collected 2010 | reverse complement strand
CTCATCTTCCAAATCCGCAAGACTTACATCATACGCGACTTCGCTCGTGGGATTACCACCCCACGACAAAATCATTGTGTCGCCCGCGATTTCGCCAGACACACTGATCGTTTGAACTTCGTCTGATTGAATAACTCCCGTAATATCAGGAACATCCTCATCTTCTAAATCACCAATAAAATCTAATGTATATACATCAAGAACTTTAACAACTTCAACATTGCCCGCGCCAATCGCGGCTAACCCTTCAAGTCCTGCCTGTACTGCACTCGCTGATGCACCGTACCCTAAATCAGCAGTGGGTTCAGCACTGACAGTTAAAATAAATTCATCCCCTGAAACACCACCAGTTACTTCAATTGTTACTTGTTCGGACACAGCATCACCCGTTAAAAGTTCAACATCTTGTAACGCTAAATCGCCAACAAATTCAACTGTATAAGGCCCACCGGCTGATCCTGTTACATCGACATTTCCAGCGCCGATTGTTGACAATGCTCTGAGTGCGGTTTGAACAGTCGCAGCAGCCGCATCAACCGCGAGTGGATCAGTTGTTTGACCGTCGTATGTTAATACAAATTTTCCACCGGCCGTGAGATCGGTAACTGTCACAACTTGGGTTGCATTACCTGTAGAGATGCCAAGAATATAAACTTTACGAATATCATCTACATGAACCGTTACTTCTTCGGCTGCATCAAGAGCATATCCATCTCCCACTGATACACTATGCGTACCAACATAAAGTCGACCCGAATTATTTTTATCTGCTTTTACTCGCACACCTTTTTGTAAAGAAGTTGGAGCAGCCGCAATTAATTTAGCTGTGGCATCAACCGAACTTGTACCGACAACAAATTCTGGTACTGATATTTTATAGGAATCTGACATAATTATTTACCTTTATACTGTGTTTCAATCTTTTTTCCGTCGCCACGTTGTTTTGCAGCTTTTTGCTTTTCTAATTCTGCTTCATCAGGCTCAAATGATAAATCATTCAAACCTCTAGCACCAGCCGATGATGTTTGTGCGGCCGCAACTCTAGCTATCCGTTGTGCATGATCTTTACGAGCTTGTTCATGTTCATCAGCATCAAAGCCAAGCGCCATTGACCCGGTTTGCTCACTACACAAGCCAGCTTCTACAGCTTGTAAAATTGTATCTGGATCAGATGTAGTATATTTAGTATTATCAATTTCTGTATTAATCTTACCAATCATATCAACTGAAACTTTACCACCTAATAATGCTTCCACAATAGACTTCGCAATTTCTCTTTTCACCGTGGGGCCTGGAACTTTAGTCATCAGACTACATAATTTAGTCGATTCCTCAATACGATCACCATCTGTTTTTAAACTGTAACGATCTGGATATTTAATCGTAGGAATTTGGCGTTTTGATTTAATCTTTGTTTCATAAGCTGCCCAAAATTCTGCAATTTTTCTTTCGGCATTTTCTAATATCAAACCAATATAAGACAGCCCTGCTTCTAAACCTTGATTATCTAATGATTTTGATTCGGCTGAACCGCGTGTCGCCAATGTTTGTACTGCAAGATTTATCAAACTACGAATATCATTTTTCAAATTTTCTTGCAACTTCATAGATGCTTCTAATGGCTCTGATGAAGGATTAATAAAATTAGGTTGGTTCATGTAAGGAGGATATAATTGTCCGTGTGTGACTCCAACTTTTATATCATCATTTGCCGCACCTTGCCCACCAGTCGTCGCAGTACCAGTATTCGTATTAGTTTTTAAATGTTGCCCTTGCGTTCTTGGGTCAGCTTGTTTGACATAAAATGGGAAATTTGATAGTAAAGCGTACGCTACATCACTTGACGTTAAATTCAATAATGCAATTTGATGTTGACATACATCCTTAATTAATGAATCACCAAGGTCCAACAACACAAAAGGAATCCTTGTCAAATTCAGTTGTATAGGCACATCAATCTCTTGATTATCCGCACTATAATATTGAATCCAAACATAGCCTCCTTCCAACCAAAGTCGTCTATATCTTTCAACGACTTGTATCGGAAGCATTGTCGATTGGTCATACTCCATGACCGAATCTCTAAGTAATACTGCTTTAAATTCAGATGGCGAATCTTCACTCACATACGAATATGAAAGAATATCTTCAATCTGATAACAATATAAATAAGGTTGAATATCTTTCGCTTCACTTAATGTAGGAGAATCCAAAAGTTTAGGGCTGTCCACATAAACTCCAACTTTTCCCATGACAAGAAGCTCGGTTAAAATTTTAATCCCTAGCAAGGAATTCATCGTCGCTCCCCGACGATCTACACCACCATTCAATCCAGCCATTGCATTTTGATAGGATTTACTTCCACCGTGTCGAGTAATATCTTTCATTCTCTGAAAAATACTATTGCGAACATCATTGATTGCAGCTTTGGCAAATCCAGGAATGGGAGTTACTCTTTTGCGGATTGCAAAATCTGTCTCTTCTTCTCTGGTGCTAAACTTTTCAAGGTATCTTACTACAAATGCTTGACCACCATTATATGTAAGCCGCCATCGCTCCCAATCTTCGGCTGTTGCTATCCAATTAGGTAAACGATAATCAATTATTTGCGTTTTAGCGCTCATAATACCTTTCCGATCCTAGTGTCCGTTAGCATAGGAGCAAAATGTAACGCAATCTCGTTATAAACCATACAATGCAAATAGTGATCGGGACCAGTCTCAACATAAAATGAAGTAGGATTTCCATGTTCATCGCGTTTATATGTTCGTACTGTACTCATCATGTGTTGCTTAAATTCGTATGGAATATCGCGCGGTAATAAAACCCGTGCAGGATTCTTTTTAAATCTACCCATAGTAGCCGCAATCCAACTCGACCTATCGCATTGGTGCATTGGAGCGCCGCGAGTTTCTTCTTCGGTAGTCGTAATTTCTTTTGCATTTTTTACTCGTCGATAACGAGTTAAACCTACGAATCCTGGATACCGGCGAGCAAAACGACGGGCTTCATTCGTATGCGGGTCAGCATCAATTACGGCATACATCACTTGCCACTCTGACATTAGTTGATCGAGCCAACCCCAATCTTCCGATGTATGTTTTCCAACCCACAATACTTTACATAAACTCGCCGCGCTTAAATCTCTGCTTGCGTCCCCGTCAATATTCCATTCACAAACTACCGCATTAAACATGTCGCCTTGATCGACGCCCAATGTAATTAATTTTTCCCCGCCTATCATAGGACGCACATCATTCATTGAATGTTCAACAATTGTTGCGTCTAACATTTCGTCTGAAATTTGAGCGCCCTCAGCAATAAAGGGTAAGCCAAGTTTTGAGTTCCAAAATTCAGTAGCGGCTAATTCGTCCCCAAACCCACGAAGAAAAGCTGATACTAACTCACCTGCGTTTACTGTGTATGAGTATAATTGATTAATGTAAAAACCGCGAACGTCTTTATTAATATTTTTTGCAGTTGGTTCCCACTTACCATCTGCTAAAAATATTGGTTTATCTTTTTGTTCAAGTTTATGTTGACACTCTTTACATTTCAAAAATGATTCTTTACATCGTACATCAGTCTCATACTCACCGATCATTTCCACGCAATCCGGCCACACCAACTCAGTATGGCGTCCACAATAAGGACACTTGAACATAAAATGTTCTTGAGTTGAGCCTTTATAAACTTTATGGATACCGTGTGCGGGAACGGTTGGGGTAGAAATACCCCACACACATTTCCGCAACTGACCACTTAGACGTTCAAGTGCAAGATAAATTTGCGCTTGATCCATCTCATCTAACTCATCCAGAATCAATTCTGACACCGGAATATTTTTCAAATTATTATTGCCGCGCGATCCACTTAGGTAGAGTGTGTTATTTCCAGCTTGTTTTAAATCAATTGAGTTTAAATCCGTAAACATGCTTTTGATATACGGACTCAATGATAAAGCTACAGTAAATCGACCTTTGCTAAATTTGCTTGCGCCTTTTGCGGTCGGTAATACATATAGTACGTCTCGCTTCAGTTTATCTAAAGTGTAGAGTGCCCTATTGATTGCAACTTCGGTAATACCAAGCTGGGCGCCTTTCATCACATAATTGAATGTAGCCCGCGTATCGTGGAGGGATTTTACCCACGGATGGTATGTCCATGAATACTTACCTGCAAAATCCCCACTCATTACCCGGCGTTCCGATGCCCATCTCGAACAGGTGGATAATGTTCCGGCTGTCAATTTCTCTGCGAATGCGTTCGCAAATTCTTGTTCCATTCCCAAGGCTTTAATTACCTCTCTAATATTGTGCGTTCGCAAATCGCCGAGTATGAAAGTTGGGACTGCTCGAATCTTATACTTTCGTACTGCCTTTTTATTTTTATCAAAATCATAATCAATGACTTTGATCTTTTCCTTCAACTGCTCTAGTATCGGTCTCACCTGCTTGCATGGGTTGCACCACGTTGCTGTGAATGCAATCAGCATTGGACGGGGCGGCGCATACTTCGGTTGACAACCGAATATGCCCACAGCCACTATTAACAGATAAATCAAGTTCTGCATTTTTCATCTTTTATAGAACCGCTAATGCCGCCGCAACAACGAGAGGAGCCGACGCTTTAGCAACCTCAGTGGCTACTGTCTCTGCCATTTCCAATCGTACCTTTACCGCAGCCCGGCCTTCAGGTGTTCGCAACCTTGCCGTCAAAGAACGATCAAAAACACCATCAAGCTCTTTGGCAATCACTTCATTGCCACTCTTCAACATAGTTGAAAAATCCTTAATATCTTGAAAAAAATCATCGACATCGCCAACAACCAAATTATCAAGCATATTAGGAAAAAGCTTATACCCAGCTTCGCGCATTGCGACTGACGCTTGCTGCGCGGCCCGTTTCACGCCACTGACTTCCTTCTTGGTCTTAAAGACTTTCTTACCAAGCCATTTGCCCACTACGAGACAACCCACAACAACAAACACCGCTGTAACCGCTTGAAAAATTAAAGCAAACATTTACTTATCTCCCTTATGATATTCTTTCGATGAACTTACTTGCCCCCATATCGAGCCTGCCAACAAGGCTAGAACGCCCAATAGAACAATCGCCCACGGAAGAGCCGCTACTGGATTCACTGTAGGTGCCCCGCCATCATTCAACGGTCCAGGTTCGGGATCGAGAGGGGGAACTGGATTCGGACCAGGAGCCGGACTCGGACCAGGAGTGGGGCACTTATTTTTACGTCGCCACGGCATCAACTCCTCAGTGCTTACCGCATTAGCCATAGCACTGTACAAACCTTCGCCCGTCATTGGAATGTTATCACCAGCGGCTTCATAAATTGTATAGCCAGCACTGTCTTGCAATCTTATTGTGGGCAAACTTTTAATATTTGGAGCATATCGCGTTTTGTAGATCGGATCAGTAGGTTTAACTTGACAAAAATGAACCTGATCTTTTAATTCCTTCAACTTACCAGTATCAAACCAACTCAAAATCTTTTGATACATCTCACCTTCGCCAACCACCGAAATATACCATTTATCTTGGTCATTTGGAAGATTGACAATTCGCTCTTCAGCATCGACGCCATACATTGGAGTTGCATACGCAACACTGCACACCAGCAACAACAAAATTGTAAGTAAAATTTTCATATTAATCCTTATGGTAACGGTGCTGCGGGACTATAAACAACGGCAATTGCCCAACCTCCTGAAGCACGCCATTCCGCGAGAAATCGACCTCTTGATATCCATTGAAATTTGTGGGTACTGTTGTTATCGAGAATACACGCCCAATTGTTATCGAGGTGGACCAAAGTTACAAAGTGTACTCCACCTGTTACAACAACACCAGCACCACGTCTTGTTCTACATGCCCACTCCAAAAATTTGACATCGCCGCGAGTACAATAAGCGTAGCGAATATTTAATCTGTCTAATTTAGCAACTATATTCTTAAGAGATGAACCACCGCTGTAAGCTCGTCTGATATATTTTGCAGTTTGATATCGACCTTGCCAATTCAAGAGAGTTACAGTGGTTGCATAAACACAACTTCCCCCGCCCCAATTATCTTGTCGGGTGGCGCGGGGTAGGTTTACAACCGGGCGCTCTTGCACTGGTGTTAGTTGAGGAACTAATAAACCAAATGACAAGAGCAAAGCGTAAATATACTTCATGTTTTAACTTTAATTGGTATTAATTTAGGAATCAAACCTAATCGTTCTAGTAGTCTCTTTATTATTTCAATCGTCGTGCTCTAAGTAGAACTTCTCGCCTTTTTAAACGACGCACAAGTTTGTTTGGATTCCAGCGGCTTACATTACTTGTCGGGAATAATCCTATTGTTGCATAGGCCGCTGCTACGTACTCACTACAAAAAATACTATTTAAATCTTGCTCTCTAAAGATAGATTCAATCCAAGATAAGGCTACGCCTGCTGTTCTAAAAGCTCCGAGTGAATCATACGAAACATCAATGTACTTCAGTAGATACTCTTTTAATCGACGCTTTTCACTATTGTAGAGTTCTCGGTACAGAGGGTAATGCCAAACTTTACCTTTATAACGTCGTATGGCTAATTCAACAGTATGAGCTTGGACACCAGCAAAATTGACATGTTTAATCTCACAAGGATACTCATCAAAAGTTGTGGACTCAAACAGCAAGAGTCTATCGTGATGTTCACCTACAACTCCGATATGACTTACACTCCAACGTGGTATCCCATAGGTGGCAATATTTACACAATCACTGATGAAGTTGTCGCCACTGAACGCGAGGATGTCACCAATCTTTATAGTTTGCTCCATACTATACTATACATTAGAGAATGGGTTTCCGATCATAAATATACTAATTATATAGATAATCCCGGTCGGGGCGGTCGGGGCGGTCGGGGCGGTCGGGGCGGTAGTCCTAAGTCCTTTCATATCCTGCACTTATGACGACACTTGTCGTAAGTCCTTTGGTACCAAGGGTTTACGAATAGAGCCAAAATGTCCTGAATTTGCATTATTGACAGGATTTCCTAGAAATATCAGGTAGTGTTTTGAAAATTCACTACCTATTTCACTACCTCTTCGTAAACCCTTACACACAATAGAGTTATGTCGAGAATAGTGCGGAAGTCGTGACGCGGCGAGGTAGCGTTTTGCCGCGTCAAGCATTCGTATCTAAATCCTTATATTGTAAGGATTTATGAAAAGTCGAGGTAGTGAATTCGTCAAAAGGTAGTGTTTTTACCTATCTGCGCCTATATTTTGTTGTTTAAATTCTATTTAGAATATGAAATTCAAACTCTATTAGTAGAAAACGCTACCTATTTGCGAATTCGCTACCTCGGTTTCCATAACCCCTTACTGGGAACCGACTTATATCAAAACTGAAAAATAGAAAACGCTACCTCGACGCGTCACGCATTTATGCGATAAACCTATACTATAAATAGAGTTACGTCAGAATTTCCAAGAAGTAGTGTTTTTTCAAAACACTACCTTTCAGTGTATCAGAATCATACATTCCACCCATTAGAGGTAGATTCTTAGTTCTTACGAGGGTTGTCATATAGTATAGTCGAGCGACCACCCAATGGGATAGGGTATTACTCCCCATAAGTGTTATACCAAATCACCCAAATTTAGATATGACTGAGGATACAGCACCCCGAATCCGCACAATAGAATTTTTCGTTGCAATCGTTATATTTGACCCACCACCCCCTAGCATGAGAAGGATTAGTAGTCTTTCTAGTTTTGCGAGTTAAACCGTTTAATACCATGATGTTGCGGCGTTCTATTAGTCTGATTGTCTCTATTTCCAGGGACAACCCCATTTGGGTGTATTGGAATGATACACTTGTATCATATATGATACACTACAATGGGTGGCATGTAATACCCTGCCTAATTATTAGACATTGTGAACAAACGTTCACAATAGCTAACCGCGCGCGAGAGTTTCAGAACCTCTCAGAATTTGTCGTCGTAAACCCTTATATACCAATAGGTTACGTCGATCCAAATAGTGTCGTCAATTCGACTACACTATACAGACATTCACTATCAGTATGACGACACCGCACAATTATCGGGCACGTTGCCTAATAATTGGGCACTACTAATAGAGAAGCAGGGTACTATCATCGTTATAATCGTTACATCTATTACCATCATTACAATGTACTATTTATAATTTCTACTTGACAACTCTATTTTGTATGGTAGTCTTGTAGTGGAGGGACAAACTATGACTCGATACGATTACAAGAATCAGGCGTGGGTTGTAGACGGGCGTTATGTAGCTTGCGCCCATCCGACAAGCATGAAGTGCAATTGCTATGGTCGCATACACGCGGGGGAGACTGCCCCTAGTGAGCGCCCACGGGTTGCGTCTAGGGAATAGGTGGGTAATATGTACAATATCAATCTAGGTGTTCCGAGCGAATTGCGCCTTATTGTGCGTGATGCGGTCGAAGCGCTGCAGCATATAGAATTTGATACGCTAGTATTCCGGGGATTCTCCGGCGCTCTAGTGGGGCCGACGGTCGCCCATGCTATGGGCAAACCCTTTGCCCTTATACGCAAGCCAGGGGATTCGACGCATAGTGACAATAGTATAGAGGGGCATATAGAGGGCCAATATCTCATTCTGGATGATTTTATTGATTCGGGCGAGACAATCAATAGTATGGTAAACCTCTACCCTCTCCGTTGTGTGGGCGTTTACCTCTACGATTTTCGTTGGTTAGCCGCTATGGATGAAGTGCAGCAGGAAATATACCGATCCCGTATTCAGACGAAAATTATAAATTGGGCTTGACAATCCCTTTTTATATGGTAGACTTAAATTCAAGCCAAGGGGCAAGGTACTGAGAGGGGCCTTGCGGGACCAGTAGTAGAACAATCACCCCGTCTACCTCGCTTGGCATTTTACAACTAATGGCAAACCATGAATAATATGATTCTCTACGTATCTGACATTATATGGGGCAGGCGACCGGACGAAAACCGGCTACCCGAATACATCGAAATTCGCCCTCTGTTTTATGACATAGGCGATTGTATAGCTTACTTGGAAGAGAAGTTTGGGTGTCATATCCTATCATACAAGTATGGTGTGGTATGACCATTGCCAAGTGGTTGACGAAGTATCCCGACGTTGACCGCATGGTCAACGGAGAGGGTTTGCTTGTGATATTCGACGTGTATACTTTCGGAGAAACGCAAGCGCGGGAATTGTGGCATTTGGCCGATATGACTGTTTCTAGTGCCTCTTGTGGGAATGTCCGCCTATGCGGCTCATAATCCTAATAGTGGGCTTGTACCTTGCGTGGGTGCTTTGCAATAGTATGGTATTCGGGTTTATCATCGGCTGGCTTGTGGCAATGATCTATCAAGCAATCAGAGAAGCAAAATGCGCACACTAATCATCGACCGAATCAAACATAAGAGTTATATGGATAATTCCTATGTTCGCGGAGATTGCAACGCGAAGTATTTTCCCGTGTATGCCCACTGGTTGGGTAATCTGTGTAATAGAGACTTGCTTGCAGCGTATGATCGGGTCCAGAATGAGACTCGCCTATTCGGCGAATTGCTAGGGGACATAGAATGAAACTCTTAATGCTTGACCGTCTAGCCGCGATAGGTTCGCAGTATCTATCGCCGAAGTTTCGCAGAGAATACGATGGGCTTGGAATGACATACAGAGAGTGGTTAGACGGATTGCCGAACGGCATTTTTCTGGACGTTTTTATTGACGTTTATCAGTCTATCACGATCCAGGTTGTCGAATGAAACTCATATTCTGTCCAGAATGTAGCGACGTTGTCAAGGGGAGTTGCAAGCCCCGGGAGTGCGCGTGTGGGGCGTCGGGTATCCAATACCTAGATGATCTCCGCGCGTTCTACTGGGGCGAGGCGGTCCCGCTAGGGTTCTGCAATAGTGCCCTCTTGGAAGCCGTCGAAAAACAACCGGCAACGGGCGAGGGGCAACATTTTACGGCGTTTGTTATTCCGAAGGAATGCGCCACTTTTAAGAGTTGTATCAACTACGATAAGGGGTAGACTATGAAGCTAGTGCAACGTCCAAATTATCCGACGGTTTGGGACTGGAAAGATAGGGCTATGTGATTGCCACTATCGCCCTATACGATGAGGGGCTAGTCGAATTTCAGGGTGAACATACGGTAGCAATCGAAAATGTCTCCCTGCCCGAAGAAACGATCATCGTTGACGGCTTGGCAATCAAGCACCCTTGACAAATTCGATGAAACAAATTTGACAACCCCTTTTCGTCGCGTATGTTTTATATAGAAGGGAACGGGTGAGACAATGAGAGAATTGCAAGTTTGCGTTATCGGCAACAACGGGCCGGTCTGTTGGTTTCGGAATTGGTTGACGGCGTGGGTGGTTTGCGAACGGTTGCAACGCACTTCCGCCGACCCCCTCATGGTCGGGTGCCGATAATGATACTGACAGAAGAGGACGACTATAAATTGTCACTTGGCGGCGATATTGTCGAATGTCTTATCGGCAAACCCTGTTCGCATGGTGAGATGGTTGTGAACCAGATACATTTTCAGTGGAGAGCAACCGTAAACTGTGTCGCGGCCGAGCGTTTCTTCCGAAAAGCCGCCAAGCTACGTAAGGTTAGAATCACGTATTTTCGCAGTCAAAATTTGTGATGGTGTCGGGTGCCCTAATGGCCACAGTACAATTTATCCCGACTGAATGGGTTGCACGGGCCGCATGGAATGTAGGGCTTGTCGTTTATTCCCACTCAATAGAGGTAGAGAAACGTCCTGAACATACCGTTACCCTGGCGGAGAAACTATTGGCCGAGATACTCGAAAGGTAAACTAATGAAAGGTTTCATTGCGTTAGTGTGTCTATCTGTTGTTGCGTGGTTTGTGGCCCTCGGCTGTGGAATTGCCCTTGTATGGGTGCTTTGGAATAGGGTCTGCCCCGCATTGTTCGGGCTGTTGACTGTATAACGCAAACTGGGGAACCTATGCAAAGGTGCGACAAATACACCGACGACAGAAAGCCCCTTCCCGAACAGGCTAGAAAACTCGGTATTTCCGTGGCCGCTCTAAAGTGGCGACTTAAAAGACAAAGCGAAAACGGCGGGATGAATTGCGCGGGTTATACAAGTTATAGCATTTTACTGAAAAGGTGAACTAATGAGGGGTTTTCTGAGAACGGCGCGTTCCCTTATTGGGATGGTGTGCGCCCTGTTGACTTCGCAAGTGGCGCGTACGTTTATTGGTTTTCTGGTCGCGGGTCTTTTCCTGAGTGCCGTTGTCGTTTGGCTACTTTGGAATTGGCTTTGCCCGGAATTATTCGGGTTGCCGACGGTTACATTCTGGCAATCGTTTGGCTTACTCTTTCTGTGTCGTTGTCTGTTTGCCGGCACGAAATAGAGATAATGGGCCCTGTCGTCTAATGGCAATAGGACACTAGCCCCTCCGGCTAGGAATGTGGGTTCGATTCCCGCTAGGGTCACTCTTGGAGGAAATATGCCAACGTATCAAATTCAACTTGTCAAACTCGACCCCTTACAACCGGGCGAATCACTCCATGAGGGGACGGAGATTTTCTTTGTGTTGCAATCTGTCGATATCGAAACCACGGTTTTCACGCTACGGCAATTAGTCGATAAGGGGGTTGCCATTTTCACGAAAGAAATTCATCCTAGCGCCTCCGTTTCGCTAGGTAAAATTCAAATTTGACTTTCTCGATTATTAGGTTATACTTAATAATAGAGAAGGTGGAACAATGATCGACGGAAGCAAACGAAAACGCCGAAACGGAGCAAAGGGACAAGCCCGAAAAAGGTGGTATGCCCACTATCGGGCGGTTCGCTTTGCGGGGAGAATGAGAAAATGGACACAATTCATTCTAGCTTTAATCGACAAGGTAGAGGGGCTATTGTGGACGTTACAGAGTAGCGACAACACGCCCCCAGTGAAAGAGCATCGACGCGCCTTGACCCGTGTACTATATTGGGCCGATCGCGCGAAACTGGAGATTTTCGACCGCGAAGGGTTGACACCCGAAATTGAAAGCCGGTTGCAATCCGCATTAAACCACGGAAACCAGTATCTAACAATCGGAGTTTGACTATGCCCGAATTGGGAAACATTAAAGCAATCAAGCAATACTTGGAAGAGGGGCCGCATGGTCGGCAAGTGACCCTCCAAGAGTTGAAAGTATGCTCCCCGGAAGAGCGCGCCGAATTGGGCGAGTTGTGCCGTCAAGAATTGGCATAGGGTGGCGCGATGCGATATGTAATCTTGAAAAATGGCCGATGCGTGTACAAGGTCAATAGTAGAGTCTTGGCCGATGCGTATGCGCGCGAATTTGGCGCAAGGGTGGGTGTCAGTTTGCGCTACTTGTGCAATCAGGTAGGATTGTATAGCCTGATTGTATTAAGTGGGGTAGGAGGGTTGTTGTGGTTTACTTACTTCTAAACCGGATAATCTAGGGGACAATATGCGCAAATTTGAGACCGGGAAAATCCATAAAATCATCGTCCCCGCTGGGGAGATTAGCAATTCCGGGCAATGCGTGATCCAAGGTGAGCTAATAGATGCGTCCCTCTCCCCGTTGCCCGATGGTTGGGAATGGCAAGCGAAAGTCGGCGGAAGGGGTGAATACGTTGGTTCGTTTTGTAAGCGCCTAGCGAAATATCAGCACAAGGTAGGGCGCAAGGTAACATCCGATTTTCTCGGTAAAATCGGTTCAATCATTGCACAACATACCTTGAAGGGTTGTAACTATTTTGCCGATTTTACACAAAAGTTTGATTGGTGTGATGGTGACTTTGGGGACGATGGCAGTTGTTTCTGGGGGTCAAATTGTGGCGCAAAAGATATGCTGCGCGATGCGGGCGCGTACGCCGTAAGATTCTATCGGGAACAACGCCCCAACTGTGGTTGGGGTCGGGCGTGGTTGTTACCTCACGGGGACGGGTGGGCTTGCTTTAATGGGTATGGTATAGATACACCCCATGCGGCGCAAGTCGTTGCAATCTATCTTGACACGTCCTATAAACACGTTCTACTTAAAAACAATGGTTCCACTGGGGGGCTATTGTGGATAAACAGCGGGGCCGGATACTTGATAGCGCCCGAAGGGGCGGTACAATACAACGACGTGATCGACTTTCGACTTGACGAAATTTGTCAGTGTGCCCATTGTGGGGAATATGTCGGCGATACAATCCGTGTGGATGGGTCCAATTATTGCGAAGATTGTCTCGGCGACTTGTTTTCGTGTTGTGTGCGATGCGATGAATGGACCTCTAACGACGATGTCACCTGGGTTGACGATGATGCACTTTGTACTCATTGTTTAGAGGTCTATTATCTCCATTGTGAAGAGTGCGGAGAATGGTATCATGCCGATAGTGGGGATATTACCGAGGTTGGCGATAGGTTCTACTGCAATGATTGTAGGGATGAGAAATTCGACCTCTGCTATCATTGCGGGGAATGGGTAGACGATTATACAGAAATTAACGTTGAGTTGGTTTGCGAGGATTGCTTGGACCGATATACACTATGCGACGATTGCATGGAATATATCGACAATGTCGATATAATCACCATTGGCGATTCTAACTATTGTTCCTCTTGTGCCGATACTCATTGTTGTGAGTGTGGGGAGGATGGGACCAAATTTACCGTCCACGAGGAAAAATGGCTTTGTGACGATTGTTTGTCTGATTGTGAATGTGACGAATGTTCCGAAAAATTGGCATTACAAGAGGGGTAAAATGTATACATTGCGTCAGTGCTTGGCCCTCCCCGAAAATCATAATTGGGGTGGCAAGGTAGACACAACTCGCGGCCCATATTATCATCATGATAGAGGGTCGAAAGTCTTGGGCGTCGCCCATCTTGATACTGTCATACAAGCCAAGCCCCACAAGGAAGGTTCTCATATTTTCTCGCCTATGCTCGATGATAGGCTGGGGGTATGGTGTCTGTTGAACGCCCTCCCACGCATGGGAATAGACCTTGATATTTTGCTTACGACGGGCGAAGAAAGTTGCGCGTCTACCGCCGATGCGTTTTATGGGGAGTATAATTGGGTGGTGGAATTTGACAGGGCGGGAATGGATGTTGTCTTTTATGATTATGAGAATTGTGAGGATTGGTTATGGGCATGGGATGGGTGGAAGTGGGGCAAAGGGTCATATTCTGATATTTGCGCTCTGAATATCGGGGTATGCGGTGCCAACGTCGGGATCGGTTATTATAACCAACATACTCGATATTGTCACGCCAACTTGAAAGATACAAGAACGCAGCTAGAGAAATTTGAGTCTTTTTATTGGGAACATCGGGACACTAAATTCCCCTTTGTTCCTGCCCCATCGTTTGCTGATCCCTATGGTTTTCGCGGCCCTCCTACTTATGACCCCTTCCCCGATTCCGATTCCGATTCCGACCGTGGTTTGCTTCTCGACCGATTCGACCGATTCGACCGCCTCGCCCTTGCCGACCGCGACCAAGCCGACCGCGACCAAGCCGATTGCGACCGCGACTTACCATCTTATGATTATGACCCTTGGACCGGCTCGACAAAATGGGGATAATATGTTTCAGATTGTAAAATGGTGGCCGATGGTGCCAAACGCGCCCCAATTGGCAATGCAACAAGTATTCCCCACTAGCGAAAGTGCGGAGATAGTAGCCGCGCAGTTGCGGGAAGATATGCCGAATCGTCGATTCGAGGTAGTGCCCACAGTGGAAGTATCCGCCTAGCGCCTATCGCCTATCGCCTATCGCCTATCGCCTATCGCCTATCGCCTATCGCCTATCGCCTATCGCCTAGCGACTATTGATTGGCGTCCCGCCTTGCGCTTGGCGTCCCTTGGCGTCCCTTGGCGTCCCTCCTTTTTCTTGGCCTCCCTTTGCTTCCCTCAGCGTGCGTTGGCGCCCCCTGGCGACGCTGCGTCCCCCCCGGCGTGCTTTCGCGGCCTTAGCGCTCGCTTGGCGTGCGGTAGCTTCTCGTGAGTTTCCTTTGCTTTACCGGCGGCAGTCTCGTCACCGTCTTCTGC
>SDBT01010322.1_pt1 | contig 15086 bp, 12 predicted proteins | sample 2277101 | NCBI WGS metagenome assembly SDBT01 (sample SAMN10404973, study PRJNA504765) | marine sediment metagenome | isolation source: marine sediment core GS10_PC15, 103 cmbsf | place: Arctic Ocean: Southern Knipovich Ridge | collected 2010 | reverse complement strand
GAATGGCCCGGCAGCCCAACCGCCCGGATGGTCAATGCGCCGATGGCCAGCTCGTCGCCATCGGCCACGACGGTCACCTCTCCCACCTCCTTGAAGCGCCGGTGGTACTGGTAGGCGACCGTGCCGAGCCCGCCTTCCTTCAGGATGGCAGCCGTCTGCGCGCCGGCCACGACCTCCACCTCGTTGCGGCGCAGGTCCTCGGCGGCGCCGGCGTGGGGAAAGTGGGCGTGTGTGATGAAGGCGTGGGTGACGTCGACGGGGTCGATGTCCATCTCCCGCAGGTTCTCCAGGATGCCGGGCAGGCTCTCGCCGCAGCCGCAGTCGATCAGCAGCAGGGAGTCGCCGGTGTTGACCAGATAGGTGTTGCAGTCGTTGGCCGGCCAGTCCAGGTAGACCATGTTGAAGTCCTGGCCGGCGACCAGGTAGACGGGGCCTATCAACCGCATGCCCATGGCGTGGTCCCTTGTGTGTGGAGCGACTCTCCCGCGGCCGTCCGGCGGGCGCGCCCTCCGGGCGAGGGCACACCATTTGACGCGACGCCCTTGGGCTTGTCAAGCGGGGGGCGGATCAGTGGGGCGGCGGCCCCGAGTCCAGCAGGAAACCGCTGCGCAGGTTGCCGGGGCGGCGCAGGCGCAGGTCGGGGTCGGGCCGCGGCGTGCAGGGCAGGGGCGCGTTCCAGCAGTAGGAGTAGGGGCCGGCCTGGCGGATGGCCGGGACGAGCACCTCCAGGCCGTGACGCGTCACGAACGTCTGCATGGTGATGCGCTGGCCCGGGTGGAGCCCGCCGTCCGGGCCGGGCCTCACCAGCGTCATCGCGCCCAGCACGCACACCGAAAGGGCCAAACTCAGGGCACCGACGACAAGCGTCCATCGCCCCCTCAGTTCGGGGCGCAGGCCGTGCACGATCGCCGCCCACGCGCCGGCTCCCACGCACCAGAACAGCGCCCCCGCAAAGCGTGGGTTCGGCGCGGCGAGGAACCACAGGATGCCGGCGATCACCAGAGCGGCGCCGAACGGGGCGACCTCCAGCCACGGCGCCCTGGCCCTGCCCCCACGCAGTCGCAGCACCGCCCCGGCGACGCAGGCCGCCAGTGCAAGCACGCAGGGCACGACCGCGCTCCACGGCGCCACGCGCGACACCGCCCTGAGCCACGACCCGAACCACTGGTCCGGACTGCGTCCCTCCACCTGCTCGGCCCGGGCCGCCATGGCCTCCGACGGCCAGCGGGCGTGGCGCCGCGTGTAAGCGGCCTCCTTGGCCACGATGCTGCGGGGAATGCGCCAAGCCACCGGCACCGACGGCACCGGGCTCGGGTAGGCCACGTACCCGCTCAGGATCACGCTGCGCACCATCCAGACCGGCTCGGCCGCGAAACCCAGCACGAGCACCGCCGCCATGCCTGCGCACCAGAGCGGCCGTCCCGTTTTTCGCGACCGGATCGCCCACAGCACAAAGGCGCCCAGGAAGGCCGCTCCGCCGAAGGCCGCGAAGGAGACCTTTGCTATTAGCCCTCCCAGGCACAGGGCCGTGAGGCTGACGAACAGGAACCCGAAGCGGTCGTCGGGCAGGTCACGCTCCAGGCAAAGGGTGATCAGTTCCCGTGCCATGAGCGCCCCGACCACGAAGACTGCCAGGTCGGGCGTGGGGCTGGCGACGAGGCGGACGAACATGTTGCTGAAGATCGTCCTGTCCACGGCTGCCTGGGCGAGCAGGCCCGGCAGGCAGAGCGAGAGGAATACGTCGCCGGGACGGGCCTGCGCGGGTTCGGTCAGGACGCGCCGCAGTGACACGAGCGCCTGCACGCAGCCCACGCACAGCAGCAGGCCGTTCGCCACGTGGTGGGAGCGCCCGGCCCAGTGGCCTACGTCCAGCAGCGCGACGTAGAGGAAGTAGGCGCTGTTGATGCCGAGCGGGTGGTGCAGGTTGCCCAGGCCGGGGATGATTGGATACGTGGCCGCCCAGCGGATGGCGCTCAGGTGGTAGAAGGCCGAGTCGAGATGCTCGGGTGCCCCGATGGCGCGGTTCGCGATGCGGGCAACGATCAGCAGCCCCAGCAGCCAGAGCGGCCACGCCCGGCGCACGCTGCCGCGCACCGCACGGCCCAGGTCCGGTCCCGCTCGGCAGTAGCCCACGGCGCTGCACAGGGCCAGGATGACGAGAGGGCGCCAGTCGACCGGGAAGGCCAGGTGCCAGAACTGGAGCAGCACCAGGGCCCCGACCCAGCCGATCCAGAAGCACCTGAGCGCGTCGTCGGCCCCGGTCGGCCGAAGGCGCAGTAGGCGTGCGAGGGCCAGACCGACGCCCAGGAAGACGGCGAACAGGAGCACCCACGTCAGAACGATCACCGACATGGCGCCCAGCGCGCTGAGTGGTGACGCGGCCAAGCGCGGTCCTCCGCAGGTGTTGCACCGGCGGGGCGCCCGGCCCGCCCGGCGGCGCTGTCAGAACGTGAGCAGCAGGTACATGACCACGGCTAACAGCACGACGAGCGCACCCCCCATCAGGAGCACTCGCGCGCGCATCCACTTTCGCGCGTAGGAGGAGCGGCGGAAATACTGGCTGACCACCGAGCCCCGCGCGCCGCCCTGCGGCTCGAACAGGTCCAGGTTAGTGCTCGATCGGGCGTCTACTTCGCGGTCCTCGTCGTCCTCGATCTCGAAGACCACGGCGGCCGGCGCCTCTTCATCGCCGACGAGTTCCGGCGAGGCGACAGGCACCGGAACTTCGGCAGCAGGAGCCACCGGGGGGGGAGCCGCCTCCACCTGTGGCGGCGCCGTCTGTGGCGCGGAGGCCGGAGCCGCGGCCGCCTGTTCGTCCCATCGGACCAGGTCGCCCTCCACCACCTCCGGTGCGGGCGCTTCGGCTGGGGGCGGCGGATCGGCCGGCAGCGCGGGGGTCTGACCGGGTCTGGCGGCCAGAACCGCGAAGGCCCCCATCGGCACATCGATGCGCGTGCCGCAGGCCTGACAGGTGCCCACCGGTCCTTCCGTGCCTTCCCCAACGGTCAGTTCGGCGCTGCAGACTGGACACGTCAGGTGGATCTCGCGCATGTTCTTCTACTCCAGCGGCAACAGCATCTCGATCACATCTTCAGTCTCCTCCGGCGTGCGCACGATCCGGCCGATGATGCCCCCGTTATGCAGTATGCGCCGGATGCAGGGCACGTAGACGACTGCGGCAATGATGCCCGTCACAGCCGCGGCGAGGACGGGCAGGCCGACCGTCGTCACGAACGCGGCCAGCAGCGCGCCCAAGGCCGCCAGGGGGACGGCGTAGACAAGGAGTTGGGCGGCGGGCCGGCCCTCGCAGAACTGTGCCATCCGGTCCCACGTCGTGCCGGCCCATTGGGCCTTCAGTTCTGCCGTGCAGTTGCGCTTGAAATCGGCTTCCGCTGCCACGAGCGGACCCTCGCGCGCCTCCCGCACCTCGTTTGCCATCCACTCGAGCGCCAGCCCGCCCTTCTCCTCCCAGAACTCCCACTGCACCTCGAACCAGTCCCAGTGGCTGCGGCGCTCCCTGATGCCGCGCACGGCCTTCTCGTATTCCCGCGAGACCGCGCGGCACTCCCGGAGCACCATCGGGCCGTCGTCGTGGGCCGGCACCAGGCGTTCGAGCAGCGCCAGGCGGGGCTTGCGGAACTGCTGCAAATGGTGGTGACCCAGCAGGCGGGCGTGCAATGCGGGTGTCTCCCGGTGCTGCTGCAGCGTCGTGTAGATGCCGACCGCACGTCGAGCCCCCGGCCCGAGCGCCGGGCAGGCGGCGTCCCAGTTCTCGGGCGTCCTGTCGTCCAGGGCGGCGCGCATGGCCTCGCGGTAGGGGGCCAGGAGCTCCTCATGCCGCAGGGAGAGCTGCACGAAAGCGTCGGCCAGGCGGTCGATGATGACCATCGGCTCGCGCTCGGTCATGACGGCCGCCGCCAGCCGCAGCATGCACAGGTTGGCGGCTTCCAGACGTTGTTCGATGCTGATGGGCGTGACGGTCGCGATGCGCAGTGCCTGGTTGACGGCGTGTTCGGCGAGACGGCCGTCGGCCAGGGACACCTTCATCTCTGCCTGGTAGTCCATGTGCCTGTCCGTCTTGGAGAAGCGGCTCTCATACGCCGCGTGCTCCCGGCTGGGCCCCCGCACGGGCACCATGGCATCCAGTACATAGTGGGACGCTGCCCCCAGGTGGAAGGCGGCGTCGTGACTTCGTCCGGCCAGGTAGTCGCGACGGGCCAGCTTTACGCTGTCTATTATGATGGAGGCGCTGCGGCGGTTCAGGTGATGGGGCGCGGGCCAGGTCGCGTCGCGGTTGGGGGCAATCGAGCCGGCCATCAACGACTGAAGGGCGAGCATCTCGCCGGCGAAGGCGTGGATCCGCGTCGCCAGATTCTCATGCGTCTCGATCAGCATGCCGACTCCCCGTTGCAGATGAGCCATACGATCCCTATCTGCCGATCCGTCGCCGGCGATTATACCGCCGCCGGCCCGCTTGCTCCAATCGCTTCGCGGCCGGCAGGGCCCCTCACGGGCGGCCCTGATGATCGGCTTGACGGTCTGCCGGGGCAACACTACAATGGCGCCGGCCGCCGCGGCCCGTGCTTCACTACAGCCCAGCGAAGACAGTATAGCATGCCATCCACCGATTTCTGCCACCTGCACGTCCACACGCAGTACAGCCTGCTGGACGGGGCCTGTCGCATCGGCCCCATGGCCCAGAAGGCCGCCCGCCTCGGTATGCCGGCGGCGGCCATTACGGACCACGGCAACATGTGCGGCGTGGTCCACTTCTGCCGCGAGATGCGCAAGGCAGGCGTAAAGCCCATCATCGGCTATGAGGGCTACTTCACGACCAGCGACCGGCGCGCCCGGGAACGCGGCGAGAACCTGATGCACCTGACCTTCCTGGCGGCGGACCAGACGGGCTATGAGAACCTGGTGAAGATGTCCAGCATGGCCTACCTGGAGGGCCTCTACTACAAGCCCCGCATCGACTGGGAATTGCTGGCGGACTGCGCCGAGGGTGTCGTCTGCCTCAGCGGGTGCTTGCACAGCCGCGTCAACCAGGGCCTGTTGACGGGCGCGCGCGACGACGCCGTCACGTGGCTGGGCAACATGAAGGACTTGTTCGGACCGGACCGGTTCTACGTGGAGTTGCAGGACCACGGCCTGCCGGACCAGAAGGAGGTGCTCGGCCCGGCCGTGGAGCTGGCGCGGGAGATGGGGCTGGGGGTGGTGGCCACCAACGACTGCCACTACCTGGAGGCCGGGGACAGCGTCTGGCACGAGGCGCTGCTGTGCATCAACACCCGCACGACGCTGGACGACCCGGACCGGTTCCGCATGGCGACCGACCAGCTCTACTTCAAGAGCCAGGAGGAGATGGCGGCCCTCTTCGGCGAGCTGCCCGAGGCGCTGTCGAATACCGTGCGCATCGCCGAGATGTGCAACGTGGAGTTGGACAGCTCGCTGAAGTACCCCACCTTCCACCATGAGGGCGTTCCTCCCGGGGGCAACGCAGAATTCCTGCGCTCACTGGCGACCGACAACCTGAAGGAGCGGTACGGCGAGCTGAAACCCGAGATGCAGGAGCGGCTGGAGCACGAACTGGGTGTCATCGAAGAGCTGGGCTACGTCGATTACTTCCTGATCGTGTGGGACTTCGTGCACTTCGCCCGGGACAGCGGCATTCCCGTGGGCATGCGGGGCAGCGCCTGCGGGGTCCTGGTGGCGCACGCGCTCGGGATGACGGACGTCAACCCCATGGACTACGGCTTGATGTTCGAGCGCTTCATGGATCCGGCGCGCAAGGAGCAGCCCGACATCGACATCGACCTCTGCGAGAACCGCCGAGAGGAGGTGCTCGACTACGTGCGCCGGCGCTACGGGGAGCAGAGCACTGCGCAGATCATCACGTTCGGCACGCTGAAAGCGCGCAATTGCGTGCGCGACGTCGGGCGCGTGCTGGGCGTGGAGCTGTCCAAGGTCGACAAGGTGGCCAAGCTCATCCCCCAGGGGCCGAAGGTGACACTGACCGGCGCGCTGGCGCAGGTGAAGGAACTGCGCACGCTGGCGAAGCAGGATGAGGACGTCAGCCGCATCGTCGAATACGCCACGAAGATAGAGGGCCTCCTGCGCCACGCCAGCACCCATGCTGCCGGCGTGGTGATAGGCGACAAGCCCCTGTGGCAGATGATCCCGCTCTACAAGATGAGCGACAGCGGCGTCCTGACCCAATGGCCCATGGACGACCTGGCCGACATGGGCATGCTGAAGATCGACTTCCTGGGCCTGAGCACGCTGACCATCATCGACAGGACCGTGCAGAACATCCGGCAGACCGGGCAGGAGCCCCCCGACCTGGACCCTCACAAGCTGGACCTGACAGACCCCAAGACCTACGAATTGCTGTCCAAGGGACTGACGCAGGGCGTCTTCCAGTTCGGCAGCAGCGGCATGAAGCGGCTGCTGGGCCAGTTGCGGCCGTCCAACATCGAGGACGTCATCGCCGCAGTCGGCCTCTACCGCCCCGGTCCGCTCCAGAGCGGCATGACGGACGACTTCGTCCGCCGCCGCCACGGGCACGAGGAGATCGTCTACCCGCATCCCGCCTTCGAGCCCATCCTGAAGTCCACCTACGGCGTCATCCTGTACCAGGAGCAGATCATGCGGATCTGCAACACGATCGCCGGGATGAGCATGGCCAACGCGCTGACGCTGATCAAGGCCGTCGGCAAGAAGAAGGAGTCGACCATTCGGCAGTACCACGCCGAATTCGTCGAGGGGGCCGTGGCCAACGGGCTGGCGCAAGACACCGCCGAAGAGATCTTCACGCTCATCATGCACTTCGCCGATTACGGCTTCAACAAGGCCCACACCAGCGCATACGCCTTCATCGCATTCACGACCGCCTACCTGAAAGCCCACTGGCCCACCGAGTTCATGGCCGCCAGCATGACGTGTGGGATGGACGACACTGATGAGGTGGTGGCACTGATGGGCGAATGCGGCCAACTCGGCATCGAGGTGCTGCCTCCGGACATCGATGAGAGCGGCGAGGACTTCACCGTCATCCGCGAGGGCGTGCTGCGCTTTGGCCTGGGCGCCGTGAAGAATGTCGGGCACAAGGCCATCGAGTGCGTCATCACTGCCCGGGAGAAGGGCGGCCCCTTTGCCAGCCTGTTCGAGTTCTGCGAACGAGTGGACTCCCGCGAGGTGACCAAGGGGGCGTTGGAAGCCCTCATGAAAGCCGGCTGCTTCGACGGACTGCCCGGCACCAGGGCCCAGCAGTTGGCCGTCCTGGAGACGGCTGTCAAGGTCGGCGCCCGCGCCCGCAAGAACCGGCAGCTCGGGCAGAAGTCGCTCTTCGGAGCCATCGAGGAGCCCGACCCCGAGAAGCGCATGGCCGACAACCTGCCCGATGTCCCGCCCCTCAGCCAGCAGGAGCTGGCCCGCCAGGAGCACGAGGCGCTCAGTCTCTACGTGCGCTACGACCCGCTGGTGGACCATCGCGCCCGGCTGGAGCGTTTCTGCACGGCTTTCAGCGACGGGCTGGCCGCCGTGCCCGAGGGCACGGACGTCATCATGGGTGGCATGGTGGAGCAGGTGGGGAAGCGCACTACGCGGAACAAGGCGGCCATGGCTGTCCTGAAGGTGCTGGACGCGCGCAACACGTTCGAGTGCGTCCTGTTCCCGCGCACCTATGAGCAGTATCTGGAGCTGGTGCAGGAGGGCGAGGTGCTCTTCTTCGCCGGCCAGGTCAGCCATGAGAGGGGGACGTCCCTGCGCGTCGACGAGGTTATCTCCTTCGACAAGGCCCAGGGCCGCCTGGCGGGGGCCGTCTACGTCAGCGTCAGGTGCGAGGAGGCCGACGCCGAGCTCTGGTCCGACCTGTCCGACGTGCTGGGGCATCACTCAGGGCGCGCGCCCGTCTACGTGGACCTGGCTTCCGGCGGCTTCCGGCTGCGCACGCGCGTGGCCAACGGCGGCGGCGTGGCCGTGACCGATCGCCTGGCGGATGATCTGGAGGCCGTCACCGGCGCCGGCACGGTGCGGTTCGGCGTGCAGATCAACGGCGCGCGCAGTGCAGGCGGCAACGGCCGTCGGGGCGGGAAGGGGGCCGGCAGGTATGCGGATACTGGGAGTTGACCCCGGCACGCTGGTCTGCGGATACGGCATGATCGAGACCGACGGCGCCAACACGCGCGCCGTCGACTACGTCGTGGTGCGCTCCAAGGACAAGTCGCTCCCACGCCGTTTGTGCGTGATATACGACGGCTTGGTGACCATCATCCTGCGCCACAAGCCCGATGTACTGGTCACCGAGACCGCTTTCGCAGGCAAGAACGTACGCTCGGCCCTCAAGATTGGCGAGGCGCGGGGCGCGGTGTTGGTGGCAGCCGTCGGCAACGGATTGGAGGTGGCTGAGTACTCCCCGGCCGAGGTCAAGAAGGCCGTCGTCGGCAACGGGCGGGCACACAAGTCGCAGGTGCAGCAGATGGTGAGACTCATTCTGGGCTTGCCCGAAATCCCCGAGCCCGAGGACGCCGCCGACGCCCTGGCCATAGCCCTCTGCCACGTCAACCGCCTGCCGCTGTCCTAGTGATCGGCGTCGTGGGGCGGCTCCTCGATCTCCTCCGGCTCCTGCCCGGCCTCATGGCTGATGAGGGCCACAACTTCATCGACGCCCTCCTTGTTGAGCTGGCCCATCAGATCCTGGACCTCTCTGGGCTCGCCGCGGACCGTGTAGAGGATCACATTGCCGCGCCGGAACGCCTGCACGCCCTCAGGGATGGTGGGGACCCCGTAGAAGGGCACCAGGGCGCCCTTGCGCTCCCCCTCGGGGGGATGTTCGGGCTCCTTGGGGGTCGGCTCCCCTCGGAGTGGTTCGGTCGGCTTTGGGGATTTGCGTGCCATAGTGCACCGAATCGGCAATGGAAGTCTGCCAGACCCACCGATTATAGCAGCGACCGTTCCTGCCGGGCAAGACGCCGGCCCGGCGGCACGCGACCTCAGCCTTCGTCGGCGACGGCCAGTCGGTTCAGCGAGCGGCGCAGGGACGTCTGCGCGGCGGCGCGGTCGGTCTCTTCGCGGTGGCCCAGCAGGAGTTCCTCCGCGCGATCGCGCGCCCTCAGGGCGCGGGCCGTGTCGATCTCTCCGGCGCGTTCGGCCGTCTCGACTGTGATGGTGACGGCATCGCCCAGCACCTCGGCGAAGCCCCCGCTGGTGGCCAGTTCCACGGTCCTGGAGGACAGGTCCACACGGATGCGGCCGACCTGCAGCGTGCAGACCATGGCCACGTGGCCGGGCAGGATGCCCAGTTCGCCGTTCTCGGCCGGCAGCAAGACGTGCTCTGCGTTGTGCGTCTCCAGCACGGTGTGCTCGGGTGTGATGATGGTGACTTGCACGGCGGGGCTCACTCCTTCAGCGCGAGGGCCTTCTGCTCGGCGTCGGCGAAGGTGCCCACCATGTAGAAGGCCTGCTCGGGCAGGTCGTCGCCCTTGCCTTCCAGGATGGCGGCGAAGCCGTCCACGGCCTCCTGCGTCGAGACGTAGGCGCCCGCTATGCCTGTGAACTGCTCCGCGACGAAGAACGGCTGCGACAGGAAGTTGCGGATGCGGCGCGCGCGGCGCACCACCACCTTGTCCTCCTCGCTCAACTCGTCCATGCCCAGGATGGCGATGATATCCTGCAGGTCCTTGAACCGCTGCAGGATGCGCTTGGTCTCCTGGGCGGTGTCGTAGTGCTCCTGGCCGACAGTGCGGGCCTCCAGCACGCGCGACGTGGACAGCAGCGGGTCGACGGCCGGGTAGAGGCCCAGCGACGCCAGCTCGCGCGTCAGGAAGATGGTCGCGTCCAGGTGCGCGTAAGTGGCGGCCGGGGCGGGATCGGTGAAGTCGTCCGCCGGCACGTAGATGGCCTGCACGCTGGTGATGGAGCCGCGCTTGGTGGACGTGATGCGCTCCTGCAGCTCGCCCATCTCCGAGCCGAGAGTCGGCTGATAGCCCACGGCCGAGGGCAGCCGCCCCAGCAGGGCGCTGACCTCGCTGCCGGCCTGCACGAAGCGGAAGATGTTGTCCACGAAGTGGAGCACGTCGCCGCCGGTCGCGTCGCGGAAGTACTCGGCGACCGACAGGGCCGTCAGCGCCACGCGGAAACGCGACCCGGGCGGCTCGTTCATCTGGCCGTAGACGAGGGCGCAGTTGTCCAGCACGCCGCTCTCGCCCATCTCCAGCCACAGTTCGTTGCCCTCGCGCGTGCGCTCGCCCACGCCGCTGAAGACGCTGCGCCCGCCGTGCTCGATGGCGATGTTGCGGATCAGTTCGCGCTGCACGACCGTCTTGCCGCAGCCGGCGCCGCCGATCGCGCCGATCTTGCCGCCCTTGGGGAAGGGGATCAGGAAGTCGATCACCTTCACGCCGGTCTCCAGCAGCGTCGTCTCCACGGACTGCTCTTCCAGCGGCGGCGCAGAACGGTGGATGGGCAGGCGCTCGTCGGTCAGGATGGGGCCCTTCTCATCGATCGGCTCGCCGGTCACGTCCATGATGCGCCCGAGCGTAGCCTCGCCCACGGGCACCATGATGGGCTGCCCGGTGTCCGTCGCCTCCTGGCCCCTGACCAGTCCGTCAGTGGGCGCCATAGCCACGGCGCGCACCACGTTGTCACCCAGGTGCTGGGCGACCTCCAGCACGAGACGGCCCTTACCGTCGCCGGCCTCCACGTGGACCGCGTTGTAGAGCGTGGGCAGTTGGCCCGGCGGGAACTCAATGTCCACCACCGGCCCGATGATCTGGATTACTTTGCCTTCAGCCGGCATCTTGACCTCGCGTGTCGGTTGTCTGTGCGGAACTGCGCGTCATCTCTATTTCATTGCCTCCGCGCCGCCCACCACGTCCAGCAGCTCGTTGGTGATGCTCTCCTGGCGGCTGCGGTTCATCTGCAGCGTCAACTCCTCGACCATCTCTTCGGCGTTCGTGGTGGCATTGTCCATCGCCATCATGCGCGCGCCGTGTTCGCTGGCCTGGGCCTCCAGCAGGGCGCGGTAGACCTGAACGGTCAGGTTCCGCTCCAGCAGACGGTCGCCGATCGTGTCGTAGTCGGGCTCATAGATGTAGACGTGTTCCTCGCTCTCCTCCAGCGGCGTCATCACGTCCAGGCCGGTCGGCAGATCGCGCACGTAGTGGTCGGCCCACTCCTCGCGCATGCTCTGCGGGTTGCACGGCAGCAGCCGCCGCATCACCACGAACTGGCGCATAGGGCTGAAGAACTCGGTGAAGACCACCAGTACCTCGTCCACCTCACCTGCCAGGAACAGGTCGGTCAGCTCTTCACGGATGGCGACCGCAGTCGTCACATGGACGGGATCCAGCACGTCGACGTAGTCCTTGTGAATGCCCCAACCGGCGCGCTTCAGGCGCCCCATCCCGCGCGACCCCGCCACCAGCAAGCGGTGGCTCTGGCCGGCTCGCTCCCGGAGCACTTGGTCTGCCGCATCCACGATGCGGTTGTTGTAAGCGCCGCACAGGCCGCGGTCACTGCAGATGGCCAGCACGGCCACGCCCTTGACCGGGCGCTGTTCCATGAAGGCGTGCTCGCTGCCGATGGCCTCCGACAGAAAGCGCACGGTGAGGCTGTCGAGCCGGGAGGCATAGGGCCGCAGCGCCAGTATCGACTCTTCGGCGCGCCGCAGCCTGGCCGCCGCCACCATCTTCATGGCGCGGGTTATCTGCTGGATGTTCTGCACCCCGCCGATGCGCCGCTTTATGTCACGGTAGGAAGCCACGTCTGCTCCAACTGAAGTCTGTCAGGCGTTCTCATCGTCGGCCGCCTCGGCCTCGGGAGCGCCCTCGGTCTCGAGGGCTCCCTCGGTTTCGAGGGCACCTTCGGACTCGGGGGGCGCGTCGGCCACGAATGTTCTCTTGAAGTCGGTGATCGCGTCTTCGAGCATCTGCCGGGTCTCGTCGTCCAGGTCGCCCGACTCGGCGATGCGCTCCGCCACCTGGGGACGCTCATCGCGGATGTAGGCGTGGAACTCGCGCTCGAAACGGCCGACATCTTCCAGCGCGACGTCGACCAGGTGGTCCTCAGTGCCCAGGTAGATGCTGATGACCTGGAACTGCACCGGCATCGGGTCGTACTGGGCCTGCTTGAGCAGCTCCGTCATCCGCGCACCGCGGGCGAGCTGGCGCTGCGTTGCCTCGTCCAGTTCCGTGCCGAACTCGGCGAAGGCGGCCATTTCGCGATACTGCGCCAGCGAGAGCTTCAACTCGCCGGCAACCTTCTTCATGGCCTTTGTCTGCGCGGCGCTGCCCACGCGGGAGACGCTGGTGCCCACGTTCATGGCCGGCCGGATGCCCTTGTGGAACAGATCGGTCTCCAGGAAGATCTGGCCGTCCGTGATCGAGATCAGGTTCGTGGGGATGTAGGTCGAGATGTCGCCCGCCTTCGTCTCCACAATCGGCAGAGAGGTCAGGGTCCCGCCGTTGACGATCGGCTCGGAGGCAATGTCGCCGCCGCAGTGAGCGCAGACCTTGGCCGACTCCAGGTCCTCCACGTCCTCCCGGCCCGGCGGCAGGGGGGTCTGCTTGCCGCAGGCGGGGCAGATCTTGCCGTCGCTGGACTTCAGCGCGCGCTCCAGCAGCCGGCTGTGCAGATAGAAAATGTCGCCGGGGAAGGCCTCGCGTCCCGGCGGCCGCCGCAGCAGCAGCGACACCTGCCGGTATGACTCGGCGTGCTTGGTCAGGTCGTCGTAGATGACCAAGGCATGTCCGCCGCGCTCCATGAACTCCTCGCCGATAGCGCAGCCGGAGTAGGGCGCCAGATACCACTGCGGGGCGGGGGCCGAAGCCTGCGCGGCCACGACCACCGTCTTGTCCATCACGCCTTCACGCTGGAAGATCTCGATGGTCCTGGCAATGGACGCCATCTTCTGGCCGATGGCCACGTAGATGCAGATGACGTCGGTGTCGCGCTGGTTGATGATCGTATCGACGACCAGGGCGGTCTTGCCGGTCTGGCGGTCACCGATGATCAGCTCGCGCTGGCCGAGCCCGATGGGGGTCAGGGCGTCGACGATCTCATAGCCGGTGTGTAGGGGCTCCTTGACCGGGGCCCGCTTGACGATACCGGGGGCGACGCGCTCGACATCGCGGAACGTGTCGGTCTCCACCGGCCCGCGGCCGTCCAGGGGGCGGCCCGTGGCGTCGATGACGCGGCCCAGCAGGGCGTCGCCAACCGGCACGCTGGCGATCCGGCCCGTCAGGCGCACCTCGTCGCCCTCGCGGACCAGCTCGTCCCGGCCCATCAGCACGCAGCCGACGTTGTTCTCCTCCAGGTTCAGGGCGATGCCGACGACGCCGTTCGGGAACTCCAGCAGCTCCATGGCGCGGCACTTCTCGATGCCGTAGACGCGCGCAATGCCGTCGCCGACCTCCAGCACGGTGCCCACGCTGGCGAACTCGGTGGCCGCCTCCTCGGCCTCCAGGGCACGGCGTATCACGGCGGTGACTTCCTCGGGTCGTATGGATGCTTCGTCAGCCATGGGCAATCGTCTCCCTGATCCTCTCGAGCTTCCCGCGCAGGCTTCCGTCGAAGAATCTTCCATCGGTGTGGATCTGGAAGCCCGCGATGAGTGACTCGTCTATGACCTCTTCCAGTTCGATTCGCGATCCCGTGGCGGCCTGGAGCCTGGCGACGAGCAGGCCGCGCTGCGCCTCGTCCAGCGGCACGGCACTGGTCACCACGGCGCGGCGGATTCCCAAGCGTCGGTCCGCCTCGTCGGCGAAGCTCTCGGCCAGGTCCGGCAGCATGGCCGCGCGTTTCTGCTCGGCCAGGTAGTCCAGCAGGCGGTGCGTGCGGGGCGAGAGGCCCAACTCCGTGCTGATGCGCCGCAGGAACGCCTTCTTCTGCTCCCGGCTCAGCGCTGCGGTGGCCATTAGCTTCTGCATGGTCCGGTCGCGGGCCATCGCGTCGGCCAGCGCGTTCAACTCGTCGCGCACGCGCTCCAGTTCGCCGTGCTTCTCCACGACGTCGGCCAGCGCTTCGGCATACCTCTGGCTCAGCACGCTGCCCCTCATGCCGTCTCTCCGCCGCTCGGATCCTCGGGGTCCAGAGCCATCCCGTCCGCGACCTGGGCAATGACGGCGTCGTGGTCCTTACGGGCGATCTCGCGGCCCAGCACGCGGGCGGCGATCTCGACTGCCAGGTCGGCTACCTCTTCGCGCAAGGCGACACGGGCGCGCCGGGCCTCCTCGCCCAGTCGCTCCTCGGTCTGCTCCATCAGCCGTTCGGCCTCCAGCCGGGCGCGCTCGACGATCTGGTCGCGTTCCTGCTCGGCCAGGCCCTTGGCCTGTTCGAGGATGCCGGCGCGCTCCTGCCGGAGCCCGGCCAGTTCCTGGCGGCGCTCCAGCAGGACCCCCTCGGCCTCGCGGCGATTCTGTGCGGCGGCGTCCAGGCGCTCCTTGATGATGGCGCGGCGTTTGTCCAGGAACTCCAGCAGCGGCCCCCAGGCCAGGCCGTAGAGGAACAGCATCAACACGCCGAAGTTCAGGCACTGCATGATGAGCGTGTAGTTGATGCCGATGACGGCGCCGCGCTTCAGCAGGTGCGCGTCAACGATGGCGGCTGCCTCCGTCTCCGCTATCGGGTTCGCGCGGATGTGCTCGGGGTCGCCTTCAACGGCGGCCGTCCGCACCTGCTCCAGGCTCTGCCGGACGGCCAGGGCCAGCCCTTTCGGGTCGGCCGGCTTGGCCTTGGTCCACATCGCCGCCACCATGGCGATCACGACCACGGCATAGACGACGCCGACCACCTTCAGCCACTTCTTGACGCCGGGTTTCATGTGGATGCCTCAGCCTCGGTCTTCGTATCGATGCGGCCGTCCGGGGCGGGCATCAAGCCTTGCCGAACATGTACATGAGGAGCAGGGCGATCACCAGCGAGTAGATGCCGGTGGACTCGCTGACTGCCTGGCCGATCAGCATGGTCCGCGTGAGCAGCGGCGCTTCCTCGGGTCTCTTGGCAACGCCCTCGCAGGCCTTGCCGGCCGCGAAGCCTTCGCCCACGCCCGGGCCTATGGCGCCGAAACCCATGGCCAGGCCGGCGCC
>SDBT01010321.1_pt1 | contig 15088 bp, 17 predicted proteins | sample 2277101 | NCBI WGS metagenome assembly SDBT01 (sample SAMN10404973, study PRJNA504765) | marine sediment metagenome | isolation source: marine sediment core GS10_PC15, 103 cmbsf | place: Arctic Ocean: Southern Knipovich Ridge | collected 2010 | reverse complement strand
ATTATTTTACAGAAATATATATATTATTATTATTTTACAGAAATATATATATTATTATTATTTTACAGAAATATATATATTATTATTATTTTACAGAAATATATATATTATTATTATTTTACATTATTTATTTATTTATTTATTTATTTAATCAACCACAAATCATCGCGGATATGGAACCAACTGGGGTGTGCATTATTAACATCTGTCAATTTAACAACTCCGATCAACCCAACAACATGCCATTCTGGGCGAGAGGATCTCGATACATAAGACTTACTAGGATCATATTTTTGAGATATTTTATTTCTTTTTAATTCTTTAGTTACTTTCTTCATTTTAGGTATTTTGCGAACGCCTATCTTATTACCATTTTCATCATGAAGATCTATTTCAACCATTATTTTTTCCTGCTTTATTGTTTTAATTGTTTTTTGCACCATCTTATAAGGCATTGACGTTCTATCAATACTTTCAACTAGCTTAGTTATCTCTACTTCCTTTGTATCAAATTCTTCAATTTCATTTGTGTATGTTTCCTTTATCATATTATTATTTTCATCACGTTCATATTTACCATGCCAATCCCCAGATGCAGAATTTCCAATAATTCCTGCCATATTACTGATGACACCAAATGATAAACTAGGATCGGTTGATTTAATTATTTTACCAGTTTTCTTATGAAACATTACAGCTGTCCCTGCTGGAATAACATCACTTGTCACAGATTCAAAATACTCAGCAAAATCTGCTCCGCCAAACACATATCCTCCGGGCGCATGGCACGTACCACCATTAAAGTTTGTCACCGAGAATAGATTGGATCTGTTCAGTGGATCTGCATCAGATCCACCACCTACCATAAAAACTCGATTCCCCGCATCAGGAGGATTTGCCGTCTCATTGTATTTACCACAAGCACATTGGAAATCTCCTGATATTAAACCTATTCCGCCCAAAGTTATACTATGGGAGCCAGATGCAACACCATCTTGGCCACCTGCAACTGTTGAGTTATTCCCAGAGGATATACCCCTAAATCCTCCTGACACTACGGAAGAATCACCAGAAGCTGTATTTGAAGACCCTCCCCCAAGTGACGATTCTTGACCGCTGGCCACATTAGAAGCTGATGTACGATTTGATTGCAGGTCAACAGCATTTGATCCCCTGCAATCTCCTCCTGCAATCCCACCATCAGGCACATCCACCATAAGTGCTCCTAAACCTATTGTATGAATAACAATTCCCCTATTACTGACTACATTAGGTAGAGGTTCAAGTATGCTTAATTGCATACCAGTACATCCTGTATACACACCACTATCAAAATATTCTAGGGATGCTATACCAGCAGGGCCAGTTGAACCTGTGAAACTCTCCCCAGTATTCCCAGTGGGTCCTCGCACATTACTGTTAGGACCAGTTGGTCCTGTGAAGCTGTCCCCAGTGTACCCAATGGGCCCTCGCGCATCACTGCTAGGACCAGTTGGACCTGTGAAACTTGCTCCAGTATCCCCAGTATACCCAATGGGTCCTTTCACATTGCTGTTAGGACCAGTTGGCCCTGTGGGACCCGCTCCAGTATCCCCAGTGGGCCCTTGCACATTGCTGTTGGGACCAGTTGGTCCTGTGAAACTCTCTCCAGTATCTCCAGTGGGTCCTTGCACATCGCTCGCAGGACCTATTTGACCAGTTTCTCCGGTTGGCCCCCTTACATTACTTGAAGGTCCAGTCGGTCCAGCGAACCCAAGTCCTTTAGCTCCAGTTGGTCCATATATACCGTTAGACCCAGAGGATCCAGTGGGGCCAGTTGGACCCTGTTTTTTTCTATGTTTGTGACATCTATGTTTGCGCTTCTCACATCCACAGTTAGTATTAGTATTAAAATTTTTATCATGTTGTGAAAGGGTATACTCCTCTTTTTTGCCTTCCATTTTTATTATATATATTTTTATATATTATTATTTTTTATATATTATTATTTTTTATATATTATTTATATTATATTATATTATATTATTACTGTTTTTGATGCCTCCAGTATATCTCCATCATATCCTAATTCATTGACATATTCTATGAGAGCTCTTGCTTCATTTTTGCTTATAAATTTCTTCCTGGATAGAATAAGTATTCTATATTCATTATCTGGATATGCATTATTTCTTATTTTTACAATGGAATAATCTATGTAGTCAGTGGCAATAACATCATAATATAAATAATCTTCGGGGTTGTCATCATATTTTAATATCATTTGTCTGGGTATCTTTTTATTGGGGGCGACCAATGTTCCTATTCTAGAATAATTATTTGTTGATAGATAATTTGTATCAGTCATTTTAAAGTATTTATTATTTCTCATCCATATATATTTATGAGAAAATCTTGCGTATTGTTTTCCTGCATCATATTTGTAAAATTTATCTGGTATTTTACCCCATGTATCCTTTTCATTAAGTGGATAAGACGCTATTTCCCACCAACGACCCGCATATATTTTTTGATCTAAACCTAAATATTCGCTTCCCTTACTATTATTCTCTATTGGATGAACTTGGGTTCCGCCTGACATATCATATATATTAGGCTCAAGAATTGCAGCTTCATCCAATATACTGCTCGAAATTGCTACCCCGGGTTCAGCAATAGCAATCCCACCACCAATTATAGAACCGCCGATTTCAGCTGAGGCCACCGCGCTACTCGATGCGACACCCATTATTTATAATTATATTATTTTATAATAATAAATAAAAAAATATATAAATTAGTGAAAAGATATGAAATTTAATCTAATATGTGAATTTATTTATAAAAACCTTCTAGATGATCGTCACATACTAAAGGGTATTTTTCGTCTTTATATCCAGTAGTTGGAATATTATTACACTTAAAATGATTGCAATACAACTTAATTTTTTTACAATAAATATTTTTATGTTTCACGCAGAAAGATTCAAACTCAATAGTACCACATTCACTATATTTAGCAACAGATTTGCATCCATGTCTACAGCATGTGTTATATATTAATCTGTTGTATTGAGGTTTTTTGCAATGCTCCTTGCATCTCCTGGGAACATCATTGTAATGCGCGATCGATGGACATGCTGTGAATTTTGCAACCTTTTTACAACCCCAAATTCTGCATATAGGATTTTCACTACAATTTCTTTTGTGTTCTTCGCAATATATTACTTTGTATCTTCCAATTGGTGAACATGAAGATTTATTATTACACCCTTTTCTCCAACATACACTTTGTATGTCAACTTCATTCAAAGTATCATAGTTCCATTCTTTTTGTTCTATGAGTAATTTAATGTCTACTCTTCTTTTTTTATTTGTATGTATATTGTTTGAATCTATGCCTGCATTGTCATTTGTAATTTCAGAAATATTTCTTTTTTTAGTATTTATATTTTTAGTCAAATCATGAGTACTAACTGGAATTGATTTAGTATCAGTAGAAATTAATGAATCACTGTCAATGGATGAAACTTGTGGAAATGAAATTGGCAATTCTTGCATAATTATTGCATCTAATATAATATCGTCACAGTCTTTATTTTGAATATTACCTTTATGTATATTAACATTTATATATTTAGAAAATATATCGTCGGATGATCCCTCGTATATGGAGATTATATCATGTTTAATATCCTTTATTTTTTTATTTAGTTTATCTATTGAAAGTAAATACGAATTTAGTTGGTTATTTGATACCCTACATAGTTCATTTATTGTTTTTTCTTGTTCTATGCATTTATTTTTGTATATATTCATTTCATTTGTCAACTGATGAATTCTTAAATTATACATATTATTATATTTGTGTGCAGAGTGTATAATATATCGCATTTTATAATTTAATTTATTATTTTCTTCTTGTAATTTCATATTAGATCCCACTATTTTGTCAAATTTTGTATGATATTCTCGTATTTCATTGTTATGTCGTTCTAACCAATCACTATAAGCACTTGGCTCACCTGAATTTCCGGCTGCATTATGAGGATTAGGTGAATTTGACATACTTGTATTATTCTATTATGGGTAATATATGTCATATTTATTATTATTCACCTAATCCTCATCATTTTTATTAATATATAAATTAATTTTGCATTATATGTTTAATATTATCAAGCATATCTTTATGTTGTCTGTGCATCTTCAAAAATTCCAATTCCATATCATATATTTTTTCTTCGTATTCTATGTCTTTGTCCCTCAAACATACGAGTTTATTATAGGCTTTTTTTACGTATATTTTAGATATTAAAATTATACATATAATTGCAAATATTATGAATAATAAAATAAAATAAATTGTGTACATTTTATATTTTTATATATTTATATATTTTTATAATTTTTTATTATTATTATTATTTGATAAATATAAGTAATTTAAAAATAACAAAATCACAGTATATTTATATTTATTATTTAGTTCATTGGACTAGACTAGAACTTCTAATTGAATCACCCATTTTCCGCAAAATATCCATAGTTTTTTCATTTTCAACTTCTAGTTCCAATATATAATCTTCTCGTCTCTCATTTTCTTCTTCCAAATGTTTTATTTCTTTATTCAAATTGGAAAGTACAAAGAATGCATATATAATAATTAATACTACAATAAACACTAATATAAATAAAACAATATTTACCAAACCGAACATTTTATATATAATTATAATATTTTGAACTAATATTATGTTATTCTTATTATACTCTTACTCTTACTCTTATTCTTATTCTTACTTTTACTCTTACTCTTACTATTAATCTTATTAGTTTGAGTAACTGATAATATAATAAATAATATAGAATAAAAAATATAATATATTTATATTTTATGAATTATATTATATTTTTTATATTTTGAATTATATAAATAATATATATGTCTGGTCATATGAGCATATGAGCATATGGGCTTGCTATAATTAAATATTCTAATAAAAATGAATGTATATATATATGTATGTATACATACAAGAGAACTAAAATTTTGTATATAGGAAATATCATGTCAAGCACAAAGCAAATATATTCTATGATACACCAAATTTCTACTTATGAAAATATAATTCATAATTATATTAGGTTGGATATGATATCATCAGAGAATTTTTGTTCATTTATACTATATTTATCAAATAATGAATCACATATAGAAAAGATAAATAAACATGCACTTTACATTGGATATTATGCAATATGTAAATATGGGAAACGCCAATATATAGTTGACGATGATGAAAATTCTGATTCTGATTCGGAGTTATACAGTAAATCGAATAATAAAACACACTTTCTTGCTCTATGCAATGATCTATCTTATTCGTATATTTATTCTTATTGTGTAAAACCATACTATTATACAAGGGAACGTGGTGATGATAGAGTAGATTTAAAATTCGTGATGAATATGAAATTTGATCATAATTTAAACACTTTTTTAAAGATAATAACAATAAATAAAAATACAAATTATCGTTTAATTCAGAAATTTTATACAAGTATTTATTGTCAGAAAGAGCATACATTAAATTATGTAAAGAATACTTTGCTAAATGATTGCACAATATCAAGCGGAGCGATTGACGAAATAGTTCGCTCTGACTGGCTAGAAGCAATAATTTGGTTGATGAAACATAATCATCTAACTATAACAAAATTAATTAAAAGATGGTTGTTTATAAAGGAATATAGGATAGATTATTGGAATATATTGGAAAGACATTTTAAACAGATAGTTATTAAATATGAGCATACACTCGATTGTTTAGATATTAATTATATATATATATTATTTCCAGATATAAATTTAAAAAATAATAAAAAGAGAAATAATATAAAATCTATATTATTATTATTGGATGATATGAATTTAGCATATCTTCTTGGTATATCTATTGATGTTTCATCAGTGAGAATAAATAAATCTATTCTTAATAAACACCTAAATAAATTAGTAAGTAAAGGATATAATAAATATTATGATGAACTTGAATTATTTCGTAAAACTAAATTATCAAAATTCGATATAAAAAATATAGAAAATACTCTATGCGAAAATATATATACATATTCTCCATTAGACCTAATATTGCATCATACTAATAATATATCACATGCATTCACAAGGGTCGAGTATATAAATATGAATAGAAAGAAAAATTTTATAAATTATTATACTAAACATGAATTATCATATTTATTGGAATCAGATATTAAAAGGAGATTAGATATAGCACTTCATTACAAATTGCCGGATTCTATTCCTCTTAAAAAATTGTATGAATATTACATGTCTGGTGGTGTCATACACAACTTGATACAACATACAAAAATAGATACATTATTATTGAAAGATGTAATAAAATCATCTATAGATATAAAAGAATTGCTACCGTATAGACAAGAACAAATAGATAATTTGATTGCAAATCACAATATTCCGAGTAGATTCCCTCATAGACTCAACAACAACCATGGGGATATCCCTCAAATAAGTCCCTACGATGAATTACCTTCAAGATTCCCGGTCGAACTACCTGATGATCTCATTGATAGTATATATAGGATGTACACATCAATAGGATTAAGTGAAGAAGATTTGTGATGTAATTATGTAATTATGTAATGAGACTTCAATCTTACTATAATGTATTTACTTGTTATAATGTGGGAATTACTGTGTATATGTAAAGGATAAGTTTTATTTATATTATTTTCTGATAAAATAATATAAATAATATAAATAAAATAAAATGATAATAATATAGTATATTATATTATTAAATATAATATTTCTAAATATGGGTAATATTGGAGTATGGGCTACATCATCATTGGAACAGAAAAAGGTATATAGTGTGGATAGCATAACTGTAACCGATGAATATGTTGAATTATTAATTATTGATTTATTATACAAGCGTGCCTCATATAATAAAAAATATAGATACAATGATGATATAAAAGATGATTGTATTTTAATTTTGAATGAAATAGAACAATGTAAATACAATGAATGTATAATTCATATATATAATGACACAATTATGGCTATACAAATAACACGAGATAATAGTGAACATGGTATTGTAAGCGTTAACACACAGGCATGTGTTTCAAATTGTTTACAATATACTACGTTTGGATATAAAATGATTAATATATTATCGAATAATGGTAAATTATAAAATATAACTAGATTGAGGGAGATACTGCTATATATATGACAGTATCTCTCCTCAATCTAGTTATTAAGTATATTATTAGAAAGATTGAATCATTTTTTTATCTTCATCATCTAAAAAATTATCACATATGTAGTTAGATTCAGTATAATAGCCTAATTGTGATAATTTCATTGACATATTAAACTTAGTACCCATACTCATATTTTTACATTTATCTGGATTTATATATGCCATCAATAAATTATTGTCTATATGTTTTGTAATATATAAATTATATTCATCTTTTGTTAAAATATCAGTAATTATATATTTAGAATTTTCTAAATGTGAATTATATATAAATATATCCAATAATTCAAGAATATCAAAAGTATTTCTAAATTTTGGCGTTTTATATAATACAGATAATACGCGATAATATATTTCGTTATGTTGATATGAATACTTAAAATCTTTAATATTAATTATTATGTCTTTCAATATATCAAGAAAATTGGAAGGAACTGTAAATTTAGTATCATGTGCTAGTAAATTCATAAATGAATGATCTAATTCTAATATTACATTTTTAAATAATGTACTATTTATTTCACCATATTTTAAATAATTGTCAAAATTATGATTACTATATTCTATATCATAATATAAACGGAAACTACATATATTAAATTGTTTATTTCTTGCTAAATTACATACATATGGATACTTGTGTAATAATAACATATTCATAGTTTTTTCAGTATTTAATAAATTCTTATATATCATAGAAATATTTGAAATCTTACGGAAATCACGAATGTTTACATATGATAAAATTTTAATAAAGATTTCTTCTGGTACATACTCTAACATATAAATGTTAGGTGTTTATAAAAATATTAATTATTTGTCATTTTTAATTTAAAATGATAATAAAATTAGAAATGACAATTATTATTAATAATGTCATTCCTAATAACATCGCCAAATCTTGATGATCTTTTAGCTGATCATCAATGTACAATACCAATAGTAACTGAACAACGAGAGTATACTTCGAGATTGTTACTACAAAATAATAGAATAGATATGATAGAATATATACATGATCTTGAAATAAACGATAAAGTATGTACATCATCAACATCATCTACAACAATTTGGTACAAAATTAAAGTAAATTTAAATGATAAAATTACTAAATATTTAGCAATATGTTTAGTTAAACAAAAACATATAGATATAATTGTAAATATTATAAATATTATAAATATTATATCATATAAACACTGCAATAGTACGTATGAAATAACATTATTTGATGACAAAAAATCATCAGATCCCTATTCATATTCATATGATATAATAGCAATAAAAATAAAATATTCAAAAAAGGAAGTAATAGTCCATCTTAATATTCATAGAGGAACCGATATAGAAAAATAAACAAAAATTATATAAAAATCGTTTCATTTAATATTATTTACCATATGCATATCCAAAAGTTGTCGGTTTAGAATTTAATCCCATGTATGATTGATAGGTTTCATCAATATCCATTATTGTATAGTATGTATAAATATCTGGGATAAAAACGATCAAATAAATCAGCATTAGTAATAAGTACTACTTTGTACGCCATACACCTTTGTCATGGAACTTCTACTCAAGAAAAATCGCCAGTTTATTGTTTATTTTGCTCCTGAAATGGAGTGGCTTTCCAATGAATTGAAAGAGAAATATCCCAAGATTTTCATTCCTTCTACTATTGACTGGAAAACTCATCCTGATGGTACTCCAAATATTTTTATTCGCGATATTGCACAAGTCAAGAATAGACATGTTCTATTTCTTGCTTCTTTCCATGATTATAAATCAAAGTATATGCAAATGTCAGCTATTTATGTATTGACTAGAAGCAAAGTTAGAACTATGGTAGTTTCTCTTCCATTTATTAATACAGCTACTATGGAAAGAGTAACTGAAGAAGGTCAAATTGCAACAGCTGATTTTGATGCTTGGATGATGAGTTCATTGCCAAGATTTGGCAGTCCAATTGAATTTGTTGTTTATGATCTTCATACTCTCCAGAATAGACATTATTTTCATGATGGTGCTATTCTAACCATGGCTACAGGGATTGATATTTTTAAGAAGAAGCTTGTGGAATTAGATGAGAAAGTCACTATTGCTTTCCCTGATGAAGGTGCCCACAAGAGGTTTGGTGGTAAATTTCCTGAGTATTCCCAAATTATTTGTGGTAAGGTGAGAGATGGTGATAAAAGAATCGTCAAAATTGCTAGTGGCTCTCCATTTGGTCAACATGTGTTCATTGTTGATGATTTGGTTCAATCTGGAGGAACACTTATCCAATGTAAAAATGTGTTATATGAACAAGGTGCCCGAGCCGTAAGTGCATACGTTACTCATGCAATCTTCCCTAATCAATCATGGAAGAAATTTATCCATAAAGATGACGATAAACCCAATAATGATTTTAAACATTTCATTGTGTCAAATACTTATCCGACCGTTAATGAATTCAAAGGTAAGGCACCATTTGAAGTATTGTCATTTGCTGACGATCTGACAACTCATCTTATCTATGATACAGCTGAAAAATGGAATATTACTATCAAAAAAACTTAATTTATTTATCTATATAACACATAAAAACGAATATTTACACTAGCTTAGATAGTGTAAATATTAATAAACGATCAATAAAAACGATCAAAAAAAGTTTTAAATGTAAAATGACTTCTCAGCGATTCAACATATTTTCAAGATGATGAACGTATACGATTTAATTAGATTATCCGGTGTTGTCTTCAATGGAATATATTTATATAATAATACAAATGAACTATATGAAGTAGAGATATATAATATATTTTTAATGTTGATAATGTGGAATTTAATAGCATTTGGGTATTCTATTGCAATAAACGTTTTTATTCATATATGTAAATTATATTTACCTGATAATTTATTTGAAAACATTGTAAAATTATTAAAATATAAATTTTTTGAGACTGATAGAAATAAAGAAACAGATGTTAAAAATGAATACATATGTAGTATTCTTAGTACTGGGATTGATTGTTTATTTATATTAACAAATACTAAATTATTTCCAGAATGGTTACATTTTATGTGCACACCATTATTAAGTACTTTTATATCATTAATTTATACCATTATTAAATATAATTTTAACATAGCAAATGTTGTAGGTACAGTATTATTACATTATACGTCATATAGTTTAGCATTAAATTTACCAAATATAATAATTATGACTTTCATAAACAATATTATAATAAAAAATGTACAAAAAATATCAGGGCCTCAAATAGTAAAAATATTAATCTTTGTACTTCAAAATATAGGATTTATTCCTTTAGGTATTTATTTTTATAATGATCCATTTAGATTACAGTTAATTGATGAGAATGAAATTATGAATTTTATTGTTATTTTATTTTCATGTTTGGTAGTGACAAATATTATAAGTATATTTGGATTGGTCAAAACTAATAATAGTGATTGTGATGTCAAAAGTGAAATATATAAATTTATCAAAAATAAGACGATATTTACATTTATTGGTGTAATGGGAGAAGAAGCATTGTTTTTACCATTGTATAATGACTGGTATATGTATTTGGGTATGTTTTATACAAAAATAATATTATCTATAATATTTGGGTTGGTACATATTCCAGGTAGAAATTGGAAATCCAGTATATTTTATATTATATCTACATTTATATTATTACAATTTAATTTTAGTTTGATTAATAGAATGGTTGGACATTATTTATATGATATTATACTTTTTCAATTATTTTTTTAAATGATCAAATAAATAAATGTTATGCTAAATAGTAACCATCCAGACAATACCCCAATATTAATAATGTCTGAATCCAACGGTAAAGTATTTGTCACGTGGGATGAATTCAGTAATTTAACTCTTGATCTATGTGATAAAATTCTTGAAAAACATGGAAAAAAAGAATTCAAAGGAATCATTGCTGTAGCTAGAGGTGGATATATTCCTGCTGCAATAATAGCAAATAGTCTCAATATAAAAAATATGAGGTCTATTTCACTTAGTACATATGATGAAACTAATACAATGAGAGATGTAAAAGTAAACAGTATATTTAAAGATACTGATACATGGTTAATCATTGATGAATTAGCTGATTCTGGTTCAACATTTATGAAGATACGAGAATATCTACCTAATAGTGTATATGCCGTTGTTTATTCCAAACCAAATGGTGTTAGTTCAACTGATATTTATGCCATTGAAGTACAGCAAGATGAGTGGATAGTATTCCCATGGGAGCCGGAGTCAAATAAATATTTGAATTTATTTTATCATTAAGTGTTTTTTTCACCCATATTTATTTTTTATATATTTTAATTATTTAGACATATATTAAAAAATGATTACATAAATAATAAATATCGTTAATTGTAACATTAAATTGTAACACATATATTTTTACATAATGGGTAACATTGGAGTATGGGCTACATCATCATTAAAACAAAAAACTATTTATTATGAAGATATAGATGCACATGATATTAAAAATGATTATATTTCGTTATTAGATGACGAATTTCTAAAATGTGATCATATAGTAAAATATACATATCATGATGATATTAAAGATGAATGTTTTTCTATTCTCAATGAAGTAGAACAAGGAAAAAATACTAGGAAATGTATAGTTCATTTACATCACAATGAAATTATGGCTATACAAGTTACCATGAATAATAGTAGTCAAAGAACTATAAGCGTTAATACTGTAACACATGTATCAGATTGCCTACAAGGAACATCATTTGGTTATAAAATTCTTAATGTGCAACCATTATCTACCAATGGTAAATTATAAAAACGTCAAAAAGTAAAGTATTTGTGAAAATACGACCTCGTACGCACCACATACTGTATCACCCACATCTCAATGAAATTCGTATATATTTTAATTATATTATTTGCTGTATCTATTGCACAATGCCATAAGTATGTTATGTAAGAACAACTTTCCTTGAGTATTACAAAAATGGGAAACATTGGTTCATGGGTAGCGGGTACGTCGGGAAGCATTAATATTTATAAGGAAGATATTAATAAAATAACAAATGATTATATTATATTAAATATGGAAATAGATAAATTATATAGTACATAATTTATCTAATATTATATTAAAATGATGAAAATATTTTCTTTCGTAAATATCATTAAGTGGCATTATTATTTTAACATAAAATGTTGTTCATAGCATTTGAGGGGTTAGATGGTTCAGGTAAAGATACACAATTAAATAATATAGTAAAATATTTGAAAGATAATGATAAATATTGTAATATTTGGGTGACTAGAGAACCTACAAAAATAACAGAAAGTGGTAAAAAGATATCACAATTATTAAAAGATAATATATCAAAGGAAGATGCCACTAAATATTTTATAGAAGACCGAAAAGAACATTCTAATATAATAAAAAACATTCTAAAATATTCGCATGTATTGACATCGAGATATGATATTTCAACATATACATATCAAATATCACAGGGTGCTGATTTTGATAATTTATATAATTTGCATAATTATAATAATGATACTTTAATACCAGATATAACATTTATATTTCTTGTATCTGTAGACATAGCTATATCTAGAATAAATAAACGAAATGAAACAAAAGAATATTTTGAAAATAAAGATTTTCTTACAAATGTCAAAAAACAGTTTCCTATTATCACTGAAAAACTTAGAAAGAAAGATGGTCGTACTATAATATTTATCAATGGCGAGCAGGATATAAAATCAATTACCAAAGATATTATAGCCAAACTTGAACCATACTTATCATGATAAAATCATATATTTATATAGGCTCATTATTACTATAACATAGTGGAGTATATACAAAAATAATATATTATTTTTTTTAATTAATAATAAAATATAAATATACAAAATAAATATATAAAATAAATATATAAAATAAATATACAAAATAAATATATATATATATTTATTTTGTATATTTATATTTTACCATTAATTATTTGATGTTAAATTATATGTACGACTGCAATAGTCTGAAGGTATTTTTCCACTAAAATCTTTATCATGTTGATCTGCGCCATTTTGTATTAAAAAATCTATAAATCTATCATTATTGTGTCTATATGCCGTGTGAAGTGGTATACCTCCACTTGAACTACAACCACCATTGATATCAACAGAAGAGCCATTTTGTATAATATATTCCATAATATTTATTTCTTCTTCTGTATAATAATGTCCACCACCTCCTGTCATATACGGCCTAAATGTAATAGTTTGATTTTTTGATAGTTGTGCAAGTTCCCTTAAATTATTTAGAACATGAGACATTGTATTGTATTGACAATATTAAACGATTATATCGTTAACAAAATTATTTATTGTGATCATTTTTTTTAAATTATATTATTTAATATCCGCAGAGGGACAGATATAATAAAAAATAAAATATATAAAAAACGATCAAAAATTAATTAGATGATAATATATCGCTCGTAGATATATTATCATATCTATCAAAATGTCTTTTGTCGTTGCTTTGTCATCTAAAAGTGAATTAAAAACGTCTGCTGTGAGGGAAGCACTAACTAAATATGCAGAAAATATAAATAAAAAATTGGTAATTATTTGTGTTTCAACTAAGGATGCCCCCATACCTGTGCAGCCAGTTAATACAGGTAATAAATGTGCTAAATTGAGAAATGAATATATGAAAAAAGAACTTGGAAATACTGAATATGATATGTTGATATCGATTGAAAATAGTATAGGTACTATGGGGTTTTATAACTTAGAAAATGCGAGTGACGACGATAATAGTGAAGATGAAGAAGAAGACATTAAGGATGCATGTAATATAATTATAGAAGATAAAAAGGGGGATATTTTCAGTAGTCAATCAATGGTTATGGATTATGAATGTGTTATAGTAAGTAAAAAATATTATGATATGGCTAAGAAGAAGACATCCGAAGATTATAAATATTTAAAAGACGGGTTAAGTGTAACCGTAGGGTCACTGATCCATAAAGAGTTTTCTGATATTCCTGCTAATAACTGGATGAAGGATGAACTATTTGGAGGAATGGATAGAAAAGAACAAATTAACGAAATCATATCTGAGATGCTCGAAGGCATTGATGAGTACAATAAAGATATTAATAAATTGAAAGATGCTATTATTAAAGTCCCTGATTTCCCTGAACCTGGCGTCTTATTCCAGGATTTATCCGATATTTTAAATAATAAAAAACTAACTAAAATGATGTTACAATATTTAATACATTTATTAAATGAAAATATTGATAAAACTAAACATAATTTTTTTGATGATAATATAGTAATTATGGGGTTAGATGATAGAGGATTTATTTACGGTATGGCTCTCGCAACCAAATTAAAATATGGCTTCATTATGGCGAGAAAAGCTGGCAAACTTCCTGGTAAAACAGTTAAACAAGAATATGGAACTGAATATAGCAAGGCATGCATTGAAGTAATGCCTCATCTTATTAATAAAGATACCAAAGTTATTGTTGTTGATGATTTGGTGGCTACTGGCGGATCACTAGATGCTGCTGTTAAATTAACTAAAAAATGTGGTGGCCAAGTTATTGCATGCGTTACTATATTGCAAGTTGATTCTCTTGTTGAACAAGCTAGAAAAAAACTAGGTGATATTCCACTTCTAGTTCTTATCAAATAAATAATAAAATAAATAATATAATAAATAATATAATATATTATATTATTTATTATATTATTT
>SDBT01010320.1_pt1 | contig 15089 bp, 13 predicted proteins | sample 2277101 | NCBI WGS metagenome assembly SDBT01 (sample SAMN10404973, study PRJNA504765) | marine sediment metagenome | isolation source: marine sediment core GS10_PC15, 103 cmbsf | place: Arctic Ocean: Southern Knipovich Ridge | collected 2010 | reverse complement strand
GCAGCTGTGGCATGTAGAGAAATAAATACAAAGCCGTCTTCTCCTAGAGACGGATCGATAATAAACCCGCCTTGAGTGACTCCGTTATCGTAAAAGCCAAGGTATTTATTATCATAAACAGTACCAAGAATTGATTCTGGCTTAAGTTCTTGCCATTGAGAAATCCTAAGGTACCCATCAATGATGTTGTCAGCGCCATTTGGGCCGACCAATATCAGCCCGTCCGGAGAGGCGTAAATCACGCCAAAGCGAGTACTCACACAACTACGCTTGCTAACACAGGATTGATTTATCTTATATTCATCAGCAACCAGGGATTGAGGATCGATGCCGGTAATAACGAAAGGATTCTTGTGAGTGATCGCAACAATAGTATTGCCAAAGCTCCCGCCAGCAACGATCTCATCCGGTAAAGGGACTTGATTGTCTGGGGCCCATGCATGAGGCAAATAAAGTTCACTGACGCATATGCTCTTCCCCGAAAACCCGTAGAGCATCCCAGTCGGAAGAGAGCCGATAGAATGCATGTCAGTAGGTGGCTGGTAGTATTCTTCACTTTGGATCACCTCCCCTAAGTTTGAATCAAGTATTGCATCGTTGTATGTGGCTGTGCCGATAGCCAACATTGCCACAAAATAAAAATCCGTTCCACTGGCTCCCGTAGCTGTTCTGAATATCTTAATGTGAGTAACGTCAAAAGCCCCTGCTGGAGCTGCTGGGATAGCTGATAGATCTACAGTTTGCCCAGGCAACCACCCGAGAACATTAGAAACAACGCTCGGCGGACCGTCTTCACCAATCGAGGTGACGTAAGTGGTCAAATAAATTCTCTCCACCAAATCCTCAACTGGATCGGCCTCAGGATCTATGGTGCCGGTAAGAGCGGTGCTTGGCGCTGTACTTGGCGCAGGTAAACCTAAATCATAATCATTTTCTGGATAGTTGGTACCACCAGCTGTAGCGATTCCGGCATAAGTCATCTTGGGCACTCCATCTCCAGTGAAGTATGTTCGAGTGAGAGTGTCGGAATTTATTGGGCCCGAAGCCACGTCAACATCAGTCGTCCAATGAAACCAAAAACCGGAATCGTCATCGCCCGGCACCGGAGCCCAGCGATAAATACTAAGAAGAGTGCCAATTTTAGTTGGAGTCTCCAAAAACAAAGGAGCGTTCCATGGTTTTAACTCGCCTGAATCGATCCTATTATTTTCTGCTCTAACGGCCTGAGTTTCCTTGATCAGCTTGGGGCCGATACGCAACATCGAGCCACCAAAAACCTTAAATGAATATAGCATTAGACTATGGTCACCCCTTTCTGAGAGCTATCTGTCTCGGCATTACTGCCTCTCGTCAAATCCAAATCAACATTAGCTGATACAGTGAAAACGTAGACGTGAGGTTGTGACGGATCGATGGGTTGAATTGTGACTTCAATAACATTTGAAACCGGATCTGGATTTCCGATCTCGATAACATCAAACCCAACGACCATCAGTCCATCGACGTTATCGACTGGAGTAATATCGACGTTACCGCCATTAATTACCGCGCTAACGCAATTAACGCCGGGAGTCACTACACTAAGCTGCAACTCTCCGCCATCTCCCGCGTTAGCTTCGTCGAGAATCGTCTGCACCGGAACGGATATAGGGATATTGAAAGGCGTATTAATCCCCGTAACAATTCCCGCGCTCAGTTCAGCAAAAACAAGATAGGTTGTGCCGATCCCTATCGATACTCCCGACTCGTACAGCTCATGAGTGAACGAATCGACACCAATAAAATCATTATCAGGATCGTATTCGAAATATCCTGAAATGTAATTTTTGGTTAAAGTTCCGTTGGTCGGTTGAGTTACAATTCTATAACTAAGAACGCCGTCATTCTCCGCAGTATCACCTGACATTAGCCCTTCAGGATCAGGAGTAACACCAATGAAACCCTCATTAAAAGTAAAATTTAAAGTTCCAATCTCATAAGATGGAGCTGCAACATCGTTTAGCTCGACGGAAGTTACCGCCCACTCTTTAGTATCTGCCGTAGTAGCTGTGGGCGTGTCAGTGTTAGCGACATCGTAAGATGAAGTCACCCTTCGACCACCGAACCCGTATCCTATTGTGCTCAACGCTTGTTGATTGGGAGCGAGCGGGGTTAGTGTCCCGTCACTATCTGTGCCCCAGCCTGTTATAGTCGTATTAGTTGGCGTTACGTCGAAAGTCAACGCTAGGGCCGTCCCGTATCCAGCCGCAGACTTGAAGTTTTTGGTTGGATCGTCAGGGTTAACGTCGGCGGTTTTAGTGAATGTTATTCCCACCGTTGCGTCTGGAACAACAACAGTTACTATAGAATTACCCCCGACTAAAACAGGACAACCATATTTTGCAAGAGTGAATCTGCTATCCCCTGAATTAATCGTGCCAATAAGGGACCAAACCCCATGCCCAGTAAAGGATGTAGGCGCCGCTCCAGATCCACCCATCTGAATCTCAGCTGTAAGGTAATCATTTGCAACGGTAGTGAATGAAGCACTAACCAAATTTGTTGCGCCAGAATCCCTTTTAATCGCGGGTGTTGCTTCTACTGTAGCCCCTACCATAAGAATTTAGCTCCAAATATTAAATCGGGTTTGTAGTATTCACGAAACTCTGACATTTTGTAGTCAGGAACTTGAAATCGAGAATAGTTTCTCTTAACTGGCAGCTCACAACCAAAATAATGTTTCCAAAATAAATTGATGTCTGAAAACTTATGCAGTGAGTTTGGCACTAACTCACCATCCATCATTAGTTGAGGTAATTGTGGTGCCCAGTGAGCGTTAGGCTTTGCTCTCAAAACGTAGTCAGTATACATTTTTAAGTTGCTAAACAAGCTTTCCTCAATCACAGACTCTCGACACATGACGCTCTTAGGAATGAACTCAGTAATATCGTAATCAGCCCTCTTTACTTCTGTATACAGATTGAAAAAGAAACTTAGAAATCTATCGTAAGGATCTCTGGGGAAAGCTAGGCGAATGGGTATCTCCAGCGCTTCTTTAGCAGTTATCTTTTTACGGAAAAAATCACCCATGGCGGTTGATGCTGCTTTATTTATAAAACCGACGCAGATATTTCCTTCGTCGTTTAAACCATAAGTATTTATCATGTCACGGTCACCGTGTGCAGCTCGCCTCGCCCACTTTCGCCCTGCTCATTTCCGCCCCACGCTGTGATCTTAGCTGGATCTACCGCAGTTATAAAAATAGAATGCTCACCGGCAGCTAGAGATATTTCAGCCCAAAGCGAGCCGACTGGAGTGATTACCGCAATAGGGTTAACCTTGTCCGCAGTCGAATAGACTTTGAATTTAGTTATTGTGTCCCATCGAAATGATTTATATCGTCCGACAGCGACTTTAACTAATCCCACTCCCGCTTTAGCGAATGATCGAAGAGGAGGCACTGTACGACCAAGCTGTGAGTGCGAGTATTCGGAAAGAGATTCACCGTCCACACAAAACCCACGATCCCCAGAAATATCTTTAATGCCAAAATCGGTCCCTCTCGGTGTAGATGCTCTCGTAGGCACATCTGTTTTCACGTAGAGTTTAGCTTTGGCTCTAATCGTGTCTTCGCCTGGAGCTGGCCAGCACCACTCGCCGGTAGGAACATCCCACCCAACATCACCCTCAAAAAATCCTTTTGGACCTTTGAATTCTTCGATTACAGCGCCCTGGCTTAATATGTCGAGCGGTGAACCATCTTCGACTCTGGTGATATAATCCCAACCGTTAGCTGTTGGATCGTCAGAGACCTGGCCCGTTACTTCCCAGACATGATCCGGGTTTGGGTTTATCTCTCCAAGAAAATCATACAAAGTAAAATTAGAAAGAGTGCTTGGTGCGTTGTAGTTTGTTGCTCCCAAGATAGGGCCGACATTAACTACAGTTGATCCATTCCAACCAATTTTATAAAGTATAAATCCTGTCAAATCGACAGCTTGATCTTGTTTTCCTGCGCGAAACACTCCGTTTGCATCGCTTTGAACTAAATCTTCATATGATGCGATTTTACCAAAAGAACCTCGGTTATAAGCAATAGTATCGTTTGACGCCATAACCAAAGGGCTTTGATCTCCTAGACCTGGTGTGAGACTCGAAACAGTATCCCAGGCAACAAAGTTATCGAACCTTGTTACATCGTCGTCCGTTTCCGCATCAAAAATAGAACAGATCATTTGGACATTAATAACAACGTTAGCATCCCACTGCTGACCTGTAGGATACGATGTATCGCCCGTCGATGGGGCTGCGAAAGCTCCCGAATAATAATCATAAAACGGAGCAGCATCTTCTTGATCCGCATCAACTACGAAATTATTAAACACTCCCAATTCCGCAACTTTATAAGCCAAGAAACCAGCTCTAGGCTCTACCCCTCTGTACTCATCAAGTCTGACAATATTTCTTATTCCGAGACAATTAGAAACAGGATTTCCAAACTGCAAACCCTGTCGACAAGCGCCAAAGGCGTAGCATGTATCAAATACAACATAGCCACCACCGAGATATGCAGCAGCAACGGACGCATACGGTGCGTCCGCTTCAGCATAATTATTGGCTTCAACTGCTAGCCCAGAATCAGTAGCCCCAACATTTTCAAGAATTACATGAGTCGGAGCATTACAAGCGATCGCTGAATTTTGAAATCTAGTATATTCAATATTTCCGATTTTTGCGTAATTCTCTAAAGCGTTGCCCTGCCCGGTATCCGTATCAATCCCACAATTAACTCTACCCACGTCATCATGCGGCTCGCCGGAAACAACCACACCGTCAGGGCTTGCACCGTAAATCCCCGTCAATTGAGCATTAGATCCACCAATCCAAGAACCAATGTCTGATGCAAATGCATTTTCTCTATTACCCCACCCTGACGATCCAGTGATAGACGCCTGGTAATTGCCATTTGGAATTATTAACGTATCTCCTGAATTAATTTCATAAGCAGCTACCCGAATGTAAGTAGATAACGTGATATCTAAATCGGATTGGTACTCTCCGAGAATCCTTATTTTACTTGTGCCGATGTTATCAACGTGAATAACTGTTGATACTGTGTCAATTCCGGCAGATGTACTTGCTCCGATAGTTAAAGCGAATGCTTGCCCTCGCGGCAAATAAGTTGTGTCCCAGGAAACCTCTCCCGTTTCTGGATCGACCATCATAAAATCGGGACCATCATCTTTAAAGTATGTGACGTTAATCCCTTGCGATACCGTTGCAGTAAACTCTAAAGTATCTCCTAGCGCCACCTCGAAAAACGGAAGTGAATCAAGGATAGGGCTTTCAGCCTCATAGCCTGGGGGGAATCCGGCAGTAGGAATAACATTATTATCACCGCCAACAAGGGTGGTGTTTTTGCTTCCAATATAATACCTGTCTGTAGCGCCCATATTATTTCTCTATGCTGCCGGTGAATTAACAAATAAACCTGATTCTTCAAAAATTATATCTGTATCAATTGTTATATCCACAGAGCCTTCAACGTTGAGACTTGCTATCGCCAAGAATACATCACCAGAATCAGGAGAGGAATAATCACCCTCTACCAGGCAAAGATACAGCGCTTCCATGTCGTCAACTTCCCCGTTTGTGAAATCCACGTCACCACAATCAAATGTAACCACCCCTGCGGTTTCAGTTAATGTCTTACTCTCCACATTTTGAGCTGCATAATTTGTTGATGTACAAAGATACGATGATATGTCCGAATACAGCTTATGAGCCGTTGACGGAGTGTAAGTATCTTTGGCTAAAACCAAATAATGGCCGTCTGCTACATCCCAAGAAACACCTGCTGTTTTAAATAATTGCAGCATCGCATCATCTTGAAGGCTGATTTGTGAGAATGACATAGAGATAAACCTCTTTTATGCGTTGTAATTAAACACGAATTGTAAATCGTCGATCATCGCCTGGAGCGATACGAGCAATGCTGTTTTTTCTGACGATGACGGCAAAGCGTCAACTTGATCTTTTACCGCCTGCCAGCCGACAATCTCTGAAACTGACGGATCTACAGTTACTCTCAATGGAGTAGCCCCCGAAGAAGGCGTTACGGTGAAGCTAGACACAACGGTAGCGGTAGAAAGACCGGCCACGCTTTGAGTAGCTTGATCGACAACACTTCCTATTGCGACAGTGAGATCTAACGATAAAGTGTCATAGTGACCTGTAGCATCTGAAACTCGTTGAGTAACGCTATACGATCCGCTTGTCGCAAACAGGAATGATGCGTTTGCAACAAATCCAGCGCCAACACCCCAGTCATATTCAACAACTGTGATTGCGTTATCTCCAGCAATAGACGTATCCGTTGCTACTGCTGTGTCGCCAGAAGTTATCGGTGAAGGCATTGTAAATCCGGCTGTAGGAGCTATTACCGGGTTAATACTGATAGTGTCACCGACATTGTGCGTTGCTCCATTATTGTCAATTATCACTAGTCCTACAGTAAACGTGCCTCCATCAGAAAACGTGTGATTGTGTGTAGAGCCTGATCCGACAACTACGTTATCAACAGTCCAGGAGTAGCTGATGATAGATCCATCTGGATCTGCACTCGCCGACCCATCGAATAAAATAGAAATCGGAGCTTTGCCGGTTGCAGGAGTAAGAACAAACATTGCAACAGGTTGAATATTGGTAACGCCTGTTAGGATGGAGCTGATTGTTGCGTCTTGCGTTGGAATAGTAATAAGAAGATCATCAAGTATCTTTTTGCTGGTAATCGGATGCCAAACATTGATCTCGTACTGAGTATTAAGAGTCCCGTTATCGTTTGACCAAAGATCCATATCTACCGAGCCATTCTCGTCAGTCTCGAATTCAAGGAGCCGGGGAGCAACAATCCCCCCACCCGCAGAATCGATGTCATAACCTGTCAGCTTCATAGTCACGCGAGCACCGGCTAAATCAATTCCGCTTTGGCCTGAAAGATTCAGAGTTATTATTGATGTTGGGACAGTCACTTAATCACCTCTAGACGATTTGTCGCTTGGTTACGCTAAGATTAATATTCGAATGGCCTTTGTTTCCTGACGCTACGGCCTCAGATACAGCTACATCGAATAGTTTTCCGTAATGGATCGCTAGATCTGGATTGCTCCATTTTTTACTCGGCATAAGCATTAGTTTGCTCTTTGCTCCGCTAGCAATTTCATTAATCCAATCATCTAATACAAACAAAGGGACTTTAGGGTTTGCTCTGTCGGGCTTCAAGGTCACTGTACCAAGCATCGCGCCACGCATTGTCTTGATCGGAATTCTATCCAATATTAAAGTATTCGGAATTTCCAAGACGTAATGAGATGCCGCACCTGTTCGCGTTCGCCAACCGATAGCTTGGGTATCTAATATTTCATTGGTTGACGGGAGAATCGGTTTCGAATCGATTGTCAGCGATTTAATGCCAACAATTTTGGTGTCGCGTGGAAGATCGATATCATAATTTGATATGTTTTCGAGTATCGAGCAAGGATCTAAATTGAATCGCCAAATTCCAGTTTGGGCACAAAACCTAATAGCGGATTCAGCAATCTCTCTTTCAACAAGGCTCTCTAAGCATCCTCGCACTTCCGGCATAACGTAAGGAGTAATTGAGTCAAGCTCGGTTGTTTTCAATTTAGATGCCCTCTCGTTTTGGGTGAGACAGCTTTATCAACTTGAGCTTTAATGCCGATTAACTGAAGGAATTTTGCGTAGTGCGCATGAGCCCTTGTATATTCAGGGGTATCTTCATCGGATCGAGAAAAGCATCGATAAAGAACCCACTCAACTAATGCCGGTTGATAGATGTTACTAACTGCCAAGGTTTCATCAACTTCAATATCGTATGGCTCAGGCTCTTTAGAGCATTCGATTTCAGCAAAAACCCCAGAAACAAGAGGCGGCGAATTCATGAATTTAGTCGGAGATCGATCGTCGTATATGTATTCCTTAATGACGGCCTTCGGGGTAGCTGCGTGCCAATCTGGCTCCATATCGTCTTTGGTTGCTCTATCGATCAACCTGATTGCCCGGCCTGGAGTTGAGCCATCACCCATATTCTTAATTACCGAATGTAACTTAATGCATCCAGAAGGAATGGTTTGAAGGGTTCCTGCCGCGCATGGCATAACTTCGGTAACAGTGTTTGATTCAGGGATTAACCCCACTAACGCCAATTCAGCATCAATAGTCCATCTTCGAATTTGCGGGACTGTGTAAGTGATGGTGCCAACATCACTCAAAACCTCCGAAACCAAAATTTCGATATCAGAAAACTTCATTCAATTAACCTCTAAGCTTCTTCTTTGCTTTGCCTGCTGGTTGACCCGCTGCTTGCTCGGCACCTGGATCGAAAATTGAATCTGCATCTGGATCTACAGTTAATGATTCAAGTTGGGATTCGTGTACAGACTGACTATTAAATGAATCCGGTTTAAGCTCTTCCAGCTGCTCGGATACATATTCCTTCATTTGCCGTAATTTTACATTAGGCGGTAGATCTACTCCGATCTTGCCCGCAATCTCTCTCACTTGCGCCTCATCCATAAAACGAATTTCAACATCCCAATTAAAGTTCTTTGCCACCTTTTTAGGGGGAACATTATTTCTTTTGCTTTTATGGATGGCCTCTAGGTCCGCTTTTTTATATTTCGATAGAAACTCTTTAGTTTCTGCGGGGGAAGCCATTTCCATCATTGTGTTATTCAAAAGAAGCGGTGTAGCTAGGAATAATCGTTTATTTGCTTTATGTTTTAGGACTTTCATTAATTTACCCTTGATTGTAAAAAAGGGCAGTCCACAAAATGCAGCTGCCCTTTTTATAGAATGCGGAGTGCACTCTACTTGCTTACTACGCGGCTTTAATTACGCCATGCGTTAGCAAAGTATCATTAATGACTTTGTATCCGTAAACCTGGAGCCCTTGCAAGAGTTTCTGGAACTCGTTGGGGTCGTCCATGATTCGGTTTTTCACCAGCTGAGTAGCGAATGTTAAACCGCCTTTGTGGCCGGACATAATGTCAAACTCTCCACCTGCAACATTAACGTTGTTGGACATATAGACTTGAAATCTGTCGATTTGACCAACCTTACCGTTTCGCATTGGAGAAACGCTATCACCAGTAACGTTTGCGCCTTTCAAATCAGAAGTTTTGATTCGAGCGCAAGCCCATGCCGGTAGTACGATCCATCGGCCTTCATCCGGGCAATTAGATTCATCTAACACCTGGCCATGACCGATAATGTAATCAATGATGTTTGTTGGAGTCAAAACAATCGCTGTTGCTGCAACACCTAAATTGACGTTAGAGCTGATTGCTCCAGCAGTCGCGCCAGCATTTGAAGCGGCAACATCAGTGAAGACATTTCCTAGTACATCGGTATCGATAACAATTTTCATTTGTTGAGCTGCGTCATCACTCCACTCGTCCATCATATCGATATCCATCTGGGTCTCATCGACTAAGTTAAGCCCTACGTTGTAGTACTTAGCTTTATCGATTAACAGGTCAATACCGGCTTTCGTCGGGGTCTGAGCTGTCCCTAATCCACCGCCAACCGTGTAATTACTGATGGTGATATCTGGTCGAGTCCTTAGGTGAACAGTGTCACCCATATTTTTGATTTCGCCTTCATAATCTGTATTACTAATGGCTCCAAAAATAGTGGACTTGTAAAATTTCTTCACCAATTTCTTGGCGTAAATCTCGGGGATATAATTCCCCGTATTGGTTGCGTAGTTTTCGTAACCACCGTCGCGTGCTACTGGCATGATAATATCCTCGTTGCGAGCCGCGATGAGGTGCCGTCATTAGTCTATAACGCGGCCTTCTTTCATTGCGGCATCAAGCTCTTTTTCGATAGCATCGCCCTTTTCAATTCCTTTCTCAGTATTCCGGTATTTTGCGTTGGATGAGATCTCGTCATAAAGAAGACCCCATTCTTCCATCGTATAAACCTTCTTGCCGTCCGTTCTCTGTTGCGAAATATCGCTCGCAACGGCTTCGGGCTGCAACTGCTCATTCAAGGTATTGTCCGTAAGCTTTTTGCTATCCTGCGAGGATCGCCAATCAATGTAAAAACCTGCTGCTTTCGAAAGCTGTCCAGCTCGAAAAAATCGAACCAAGGCATTGCGTCTAACCAAATTATATTGAGGGTCGTACTCGGCTAACCATGCATTGAACTTAGGATCTTCGTCGATCAGATCAAATGCGGTCTGTCCACCAACCTCATTAACAATAAACTCTTCCCATTCTTCCGACTGCTGCTTGCTTGGTCCTGGTTCTTGGGTAGACTCATCTTTTGGTTTTAGTTTTTGTTCAGGCGCTTCCTGCTTTGGTATTTGTTTTGGGGCTCGTGCATCCATCAAAGCCTGCATCTGGTTTGCCAACTCATCACCGAACGATTCACGAATCGCTTCAATTGGATCGTCCGGTTGCTCTTTGGCGATGTCATTTGCTGGTGTTGCTGGTGTCGCCGGTCTTGCTGCCAATTCTTCTAGTGCGACTTTTAACTTATGGTTAACGTCGCGAAGCTGGCTATGCAATCTCGGCACTTCGTTTTCATATTTACCGCGCAAAACATCGTATTTCTGCTGGAGCGTGTTGGTCGCTGGTTGGTGTTCCGGCTTTACTTCTTTAGCTGGAGCCTGCACTTGAGTCACTACGCTTTTATCACTTTCATCGGGTTTGGAGTTAGGAGTCGGTTTACCGGTATTCCTCTTGTCCATCAATTCAGCCAACATTTCATCGGCCAATCTATCGCCCTCTTCAGCTTGTCGATTCATTAATTAGAAATCCTTGTAATTATGTTGAGCCAGTTTGGATATTGGGTATTCCTGCCCGGTGTTGCATCGCGCAATGCAGCCGGTGGAGCCCACAAACGTGGTGTTCAATCAATCAGAACTTGAATTTGCAAATGAGACGATAAATCAGGCAAGGTTTGTTGCTGCTCTCATTTGTTTCTGAAGCTCTAAAAGAGTTTTGATAGAGCCCCTGAATTGATCTACAAATTCTAAAGGGCAGTGAAGCTGCCTTGCTTGTAAATCCTCGATACACCCATCGATATAGCTCATCAAGCTGTCACCTTCTTCAGATTGCACTATTAAAGACAAGTGCGCATATTGTAAATTAGTTGGTATCGCTTCTATCATCCCATTGCCCCCATTTCACCGCCGACAGGATTGCCACCACCTCCACCCTGCTGAGCTAACATCGCTTGTTCTTCTTTCATTATCGCCTGTTGCTTCTCTACCATTTTTTGGCGCAACTCTTCGGGAGTCGGCACTATTGATGTGTCGTAATCTAGTGGCTTGAAAGCTTCTTTAAGCATTTTAGCTCGACCTTCCTGGCCAATGATTTCGAGATCAACCGGGTTGTTAGTGTAAGTGAGCATATTCATTCGACGCATCTGTTGAGCGTCTTTGTGAAGCAACGCATTAGATCCAAGGACAACAACATTGATATCCCCTTTAACTTTTTCATCGTGAGAATAAAGCATGTTGTGAACGTACAATCTGTAAATTATTCCCTTGATCGACTCGTCAATAGATTTGATGACCTCTTTAAGATTCTTGGATGCGGATTGTAGAAGCATGGATAATCCGCTTGCTGTTTGTCCGGCTCCACCGACCTTTGGATCTCCGTATGTATACGCCGGAATCCCCGTGACTTCATCGGCATACTTTGCGAACTTCTCATAAATTTGTAGTAATTCATTGGTTAGCAACTTTGGTTGAAAGAAATGAATTGGCAGTTTTCCGCTGGTGCCCATTCCCTGCTTTATCTGCCAAATTTTCCATGGATGAATGTTGGTTAGCGTTTCCCCGGCTGGCAATGCAGTAGGATCGATTGCAACTTGGGGCCCACTCGCGATCCCAAGATTATCAACTAACGCTCTTACTGACGCATTACAAACTGATTGAGTGTCTGCCATTAAGTTTGGTACTGACTGGCCCCAAAATGAACCGGGAATTTCTGAGAATGGAGATTTAGAAAAAGGTTTCTTTCCTAGTGGATCGCCATTCAGCACACACCTAACTACCCGCCCATCGATAAGCCATCCCTCGATTGAATAGGTTTTCAATGGATCTTGAATTCTGGCTGGGTCCATTCCCCACTCTATCAATAGCTTGCCTTGAGCTGATCCGCGATACTCCACTGCGGTTATGTAATTGCTAGTGTGATCGTATGCAGTATTCTTTCCTTCAAGAGTGAATCTTTCTGTGTGATTTATATAGCTCCACTCTTTTAATCCAGACGTACCGTATAACTCTAAAATTTCGCGAATCTCTTTTTCTTTGTTGCCTTTGATGCCTAGCATCTTATAGAGATTGTCAGGCAATAATCGATGAATGAAACAGCATGGGCCATCATCGAATGTGGTCGAATGAGCACTAGGATAAACGTCAAGAGGACTTACCCGACTAATATCAACAACAACTTTCTCTTCCACTATTGGCTTGAAGTCCTCAGACCAGCTAAGAACAGCTTTACGCTTTACGATTGGCCCTTTCAATACGCCAGTGCCAAACGTGACGATATCATCGATGTATTTTTTAAGTTCGCTTTCGAATTCGCTCTCTGCCAGCTGGTCTTTAATCAGCGTTGACATATTCTCGGCGCTTTCTTTAGCAAGTTGATTCAGCTGCTTCTTGATCTCGCCTTCAGCATCCTCCAGCATTTGAGCAGCTTCATCTTCTGTGAATTGACCTGACTGAACTAACTGTATTGCAGTCTGGATCATCGCCTCCTCTTTATCGTAAGAGAGATCTGGAATTGGCGTATGCTCAAGCGTCCATATGTCATCTTGTGACAACATAATATCTGATATTGATGCTTTAGCTCCCCGGCACTTAACATCGGTTAGCTTCAGGAAGATCTCATTACCACCCTCTTTCCTGATCGCAGCTAATATCCTGTTTTCATAGATCCCTTTCCGTTGACGAAGATCTTTGAGCATCTGCGATTCGTGCTCTTGCTTAGCGTGATACGCTTCATTCCACGCACTTGTAATATGCGCAGCCAAGCCAGAAACCATGACTTCCTTTTTGTTGATTTCAAGGCTTTGAGAGTTCGCGTCCTCCCTTTGCTCTTCGTCTCTCAATTGAGATAGGGTTTTCATATTGACCATTGGCCGATGGGGCGCGTTGTCTGACGCGCCAGTGAGATTTGATATCATTACATTGTTCTCCCGCTACTGACGTTTTGAATTCGCGCAGCAACATCATGGTTAATTTTACGGAACATTGGATGCCCGCAAGCTAGCGTCATAAATGCATCTGCTCCATTACTGTTAACATCGTGGAATGGTATGTCTTTGTATCGACCTAGTTTCTGATCCCACTCACGCCGATAGTTCTTTAATCGTTCCACTCCAAGGTGCGTGTTAAGTTCGTCGAATACGCATATTGCTAAAGCGTCACGAGCCAGGTCAATCGCATCATGTTTGCTTTGAACCTTTGGAACAACGTTAAAGATAAATCCCCATTCTTTGGCCTTCTCCACTCGACTTTTACCATCACCCATCAACTCCCTGACCTCTAAATCGTGGGGCCCGTAGTGTTCGCCGTATGTATAATCAAGCTTTCTTAATTTATCGATATAATATTTCATTCCTTTGCCGCAATCCTCGATGTATCCGATTACGTGTATGGTGCCTCCAATTGTCTGAGTTAGCCAAATCGACATCATATCCCGCATGCCCAAATCCCACCAAGAATTTACAGGAATGCCGGGGTGATGAGGGACTGTCGTTATCCGTTTAGTTGCATAAATATCGGTAAACTCTCGCTTGAAGTAAGCACCTTTGATTATTTGCTTAAATGCTTCTTTCGGAGTTGCCGGATACTCTCTAAAAATATCATCGCCAAGCAACTTCTCCTGCTTCACATACCAAGCGCGTTGATTGTCGGTAGTATCGATGCCTTGCTCTACTTCCAGCTCATAGAAATATTCTTCCAAGCGATCGGGTATCTCTGTTAACTCGACTCCCTCATCATCCAATTCATATTCAGGGTTATCCCACCAAGGAAAGAAGAAAAACTTGTAATCATGCTTAGTTAATTTCAGGGCGCTAACCATTAGCTTTTCAGCGTCAGTCGCATAATCGTAAAAATACCCTTGCTCCCCTTCTGCCGTAGACTCAATAAATATAATTCCAGTGTCGGCCACCGCTGGAAATGACCCAGTTACTATTTCGCGGGCTCTTTCAGGCGCTTGTCTGCAAATCTTACCGAACTCACTAACGTGTAGTATGTCGTAATTACCGGAGCGCATTGATGTACCGACACTAATAAACGATCCGTTGTGAAATCTGATCTGTTTGCCGCTGCTTCTCTTAGTCGGCTTGATTGCTTTGAGCCATGCCGGGAGATTGTCATAAGCGAATTTAATCTTGTTCTCGAATATATCCTCAGCTTCTTTCAATCCGTGAGCGATTACCCCAGCTCTTTTGTTATCAACAAATAGACATTGATCGAGCATGAATATCTGCACAGCTGTCGTCATCCCCAACTGACGTGCCTTGAGCAATATGTTGCGAGTCCATAGCGACTTAAATAATCTACGCTGAGCTCGATTAAGTTTGAACTTAACCTTCTTTCCTCTCCGATCGACGATGTAATAGAGGTTATTCATCCTCCATAGCCAATCTCCCAGGTTGGCTTTGGCTTCGGCGATATCGGATTCAGAGACAAACTCTTCTCGACCTAGTTTGATATCCTCTTCTGACAACGAGTCGTCTAGCGAACTGAGCGGAGCAAGCATCAGTCGAAACTCGGCGAATTATTGCTTGAGCCTACTAGCTCTTTAACGATTTCTGCGAGGGTTTGGCTGGTGTTATCCCTCTCTCCTTCTGACTTATCGTCATAGTCGCCATCCATTTTGTTGAGAATGTCGATTGATCTCATCGCATTGCCAAAATCTGGCGACTCTTTCAGCATTGCGGCTAAATGAATTTTAACTAACTGGCTTCTCTTCCATTTCCCGTCATAAACAGCTGCATCTAATTGGATGTCTTGGTATAGCTGATACGCTTCTATGAAGACAGGGAGCTTAGTTATT
>SDBT01010319.1_pt1 | contig 15090 bp, 11 predicted proteins | sample 2277101 | NCBI WGS metagenome assembly SDBT01 (sample SAMN10404973, study PRJNA504765) | marine sediment metagenome | isolation source: marine sediment core GS10_PC15, 103 cmbsf | place: Arctic Ocean: Southern Knipovich Ridge | collected 2010 | reverse complement strand
GAGCCCTCAGGACGTTCAGCAGGTTATCGACAAGGTGAAGGACGAGCTGAAGAACGATCGTGTATCCGCTGATTTTGTCGACATGACAGCATTGGGTTTGGTGGAAATCACGCGCAAACGTCAAGGCGAAAGCCTGTCCGACATGCTGGAAAGCGCCGACTTTGATGCTTAGGCAACTCAGCACGTTGTGCTGAGTTGCCGGATGCTTGAACGGAAGAACTAGGAAAGCTAGAATGCCTAATCAGCCAAGCGCTCAGTGGGCGTTTAGCTCAGTTGGGAGAGCGTTCGGGTCACATCCGAGAGGTCGCAGGTTCGAGCCCTGCAACGCCCACTGAGCGCTTGGCATTTGTCTTTCCCGCATTCTTCCATTAACTCATCTGCGTTCGGTGTCACATGGGAACTCAATGCATGCATTGAGTTCCTTGGGGTTTCGGCATGGTGCCGAAACCCGGGAGCAACTCAGCTGGGCTGAGTTGCCAAAGGTCATGCAGGTGGCAACTCAAGACTGCGCCTCGAGTTGCTCGCGAGTTTCTTTCTTCGTTCGAAACTCTGGGAGCCCTACGTTATCAAGGGCCGGAGTTTGATGCTTGCAGCAAACTCTCAAGCAACTCAGCACGGTATAGTTGTCGGACCAGAGTTGCACATCCATTGGTGCAACTCCAAGCTGCTCCTCCGCATCGACCATCGTACCAGAGCTGCGTCTATTCGCGCAGCTCTGACCTGCTCTCGGACACATCGAGGAAGAGCAGGCAGACGCACCCGCCACCTGCTGAGCCCCGACTGCAGTTTCGGCTGATCCCTTTCGCTTTGGACTACGCAATCTCGCTCGACCTGCGAATCCTAGAATGGGCATTTGACGGCTGCATCAAATGCCCAAGCAACTGCGAGCAGTCTCGTTGTCGGTCCAGAGTTGCCTCCATTGGCGCAACTCAGGCCTGCTTTCGGACATCTCTGCGAGGGAACAGCGGTTGTTGTGATGCGCTCGAAGTGGTCTCAGTTCGAATCCTCTCAGGTACCCCTGACGTTATAACCGTACCGAGAACTTTCATCAGGAAGTTCTCCCTACGAAAGTAGATAGTGCTCGCGGATTATCCCCATGCCTGCTCATCACATGAGCAGGCATCTGTTGGTTCTCGCAGGCTGAGCCTGCCACGGCTTAGGTATTCTTTTCCACCTGCCGAACATCCGTTGCGTACGACCAGCGCCACCCCACCCGTTCTTGCAGTTCTTCCCTGAGTCCCCTTAGAATCATCTCAGCCGAACCAACGTCCCTAGGAATCACAATAGGAGCACTATGACGAGACATGCCAGGCTAGCACCGCAGGGATTCTCCGACAAGTGGCGGCAGTCGACGCTGAATGCATACACAATGTCGCAGAAGCACTTCGCAGCCGCAGTCGGACAATCACCATGCTGTCAGTTCTTCATTCGCTTGCGTCAAAGGATTCATAGATGCCATTGACTGGAGGAGCATCTGCGAAGTACGGCGATCGTTTTGAGGGGAAGTGGACGGTCTACTGCCTTGCCCAGGTACTTGCGGAGACTGCGCTGGGAATTCGTTTGGAGCCTCCTGGACCTGAAGGAGAGGGGTGCGAATTCCGGCTGAAACGATTAGATGGGGTAACTGAGATCACTGAGTACCATCAAGTGAAACGGCAGCATGCTACTCCTAGGTCTTGGACGATGGGAGATCTGAACGGCGAGGGCGTCCTCAACACCGCATACGAGAAAACCAAGGATATCGACTCAAGATTCGTCTTCGTTTCCACACAGAGCGCCAGTGCTCTCGCGGAGCTCATCGATTCCGCCGTCTCCGCAGAATCGTTGGAGGAATTCGAGAGCTTCTTCATTTCAGGCAAGCTCAAGAAGAATGGTTGGACGTTGCTTCTCAAGGCATGGAGATCCTCGGTTTGTGAGGATCTAGGTCTAGATCCGACTGACGGGGCGTCGCAGAGACATGTCGCTCATACGGCGTACGAGCGACTGCAGCGGATTGACCTTCGGGTCGTCGATGAGGCTTTGCTAGGAGAGCTGGTGGATTCGCGGCTTGGGCTCGTGGTAAGCGGTGTTCCTAGCGAGACTCTCCGTTCGGAGCTCGCTGCATACGCGTTCGAACACGTGCACGCCAGTGTCGATACCGCCACTCTCTTGGAGTGGGTGGCCAGCAAGAGTTATGGACTCGTCAACTACGCGAAGGACGAAAGAGTCTGTGCGGCTATCCGAGCCCAGAATGCGCGTCACGCCGGAATGATCGATCCCATTTCGGGGCATATCACTCTGGCCCGAAAGGAGGCTCAGAGTGCTTTCGAGATTCTCGCTGGAGAAGAGGAAAAGCAGTCCGTGCTTGTGTCGGGTGCCGCTGGAATAGGGAAGAGCGGAATCATCGCGCAGACGATCGACTTGCTTCATGACGAAGGGATACCGTACCTCTACTTCCGTGTTGATCGCCTCAATCCGTCTCCCATTCCCAAGCACGTGGGAGAGCAACTGGGCCTCCCTGAATCCCCATCCGCGACTCTTGCGAACTACGCTAGATTCAAGCGCAGCGTTCTAGTGGTAGATCAGCTCGATGACGTCAGCCTCGTATCAGGCCGGAACCCTGACTTCTTCGACTGCATTGACGAGATCATTCAAGAGGCAACCAGACTGCCCGGCGTACGCCTTCTCATGGCCTGCCGTGAATTCGATCTGCAGAAGGACAACCGCCTTGGCAAGCTCGTTGGGAAGAACGGACCGGCAGTCGAGGTGTCGGCGTCGCTTCTCGACCTTGACGAAGTGCTCTCTGTGTTGAGTCGGCTTGATCAGAAGACCAATCCTCAGGATTCCGAACTAACTGAATTGCTCCGCCTTCCGCTTCATCTGTCGATGTACGCTGATGTCTTGGCCTCCACGCCTCAGGGGATTCCCGTCGTCAGATCAAAGATTGACCTGTTCGACAAATTCTGGGAGACGAAGCTTCGACAAGTCAATAGAAGGTTAGAGGGGAATCCGTGCCCGTGGACAGAGGTGGTCGATCGGCTTTGTGAGCGGATAACGGCAGATGGCTCACTCTTCGTCGATAGGATAGCTCTCGATGACTTCACTGCTTGCTGTTATGCGATGCTGACCGAGCGTGTTCTTGTCCTAGAGGGCGATCGAATCGGATTCTTCCACGGCGCCTTTTTCGACTATGCCTTCGCTCGACGCTTTGTGTCCAAGAACAATGATTTGCTTGTCTACGTTCTAGACGGCGAGCAGGCTCTCTTCAAACGTCCGGTGCTACGTCAAATCGTTCTCTACTGGGTAGAGAAGGCGGCCACGGAGTTCGCCGATGCAATTCGCAGGTTACTCTTCGGCGCTGAAGTTCGCTTCCATCTTAAGCAGTGCGTACTTGACGCCATTGCGCAGGCGGGAACAACAAGCACCCAGCTCTGGGCCGTACTGGAGGAAGCGATCGAAGGAGAGGATAAACCAATGGCTCGGGCCGCAGAGAGGCTTCTAGTAGAATCGAGTACGTGGTTTTCCTTCCTCTACGAACGAGGCATCTTGAGCACGTGGCTTGCGGCAGAGGATTCAGCCACCAATAATCGAAGCCGTTGGTGTGTGAATCAGCAGATAGAAGTATTCCCCGATGCATGCGCCGATCTTCTCCTGCCGTACATTGGCAAATCTGATGAATGTGATGCCTGGATTCTGAGAATCACAGGTAGTCATGCACAGGGAAAGAGCCGTGGATTGTTTGACATCTTCCTATCTCTTGTCAATCGAGGTGTCATACCTACCGGGGCAACGCCCGACTTCTGGACGTACACGTATTCTCTGCATGAAAAGCAACCTGCATGGGCTGCCGAAGCGATTTCATCGTACCTTGCTCGTTGTTTCGAGACGATGACAGCAGATGAATTCAAGGAGCAGATTCTGAAGAAGAGCGTCCATAGTGACGAAGTGATCCCCAAGATCAGTGCAGGTGCCCCCTATGAGTTCCTCGACGGCGTCCTACCTATCTTCCTCAAGATCATCAAGCAAAACGAAAGGCGACTTGACCCCAAGCGGCTTCGCACTGATTCCGTGTGGTTGTTCCGACACTTGGGCTCGCCGATGTATGTAAGCGACGCGCTGCTGGAGGGCCTGGAGGGCGCATTGCGGCAAGTGGCCGAGGATGATCCAGTGGCATTCCAGCGCTACTTTGAGTGGCTTGCTCCGTACGGGGACCACGACAGCGTCAACTTCCTCCTCTTGCGAGCGGTCGCGGTACTCGATGAGACGTGTGCAGATCAGGCCGTTGAGTACATGTTGGAGATTCCACAACGACTTGAGAGCGGATGGCAAATGGGGGGGACACCGTATTGGGCCGCAAGGGAGGCGGTTTCGCACTCCAGCGGCTTGTGCTCGGACGGCCTGTTCCAGCAACTTGAGAAGGCCATGATGGACTACTATCCTGCATGGGAGAGATCCAAGGACGGACATCGCGAGCATGGCTACTGGCAGCTGATCATGTTGCCTGCCCTCGAATCGAGTCGTCGAAACCAGGCCACCGACGCACGAATCCTTGAGTTACAGCGCAAGTTCCCCGATGCGGCGATTGCTGCCCCCAACCCAACGCCGACGCTTCTCGGGGCTATTGGATCACCAATCCCCGAATCGGCAACGAAAAAGATGTCCAACGCCAATTGGCTCCAGGCGATATCGAAGTACGATCAGGATCGAGATTATTCTGGGAAGGATCATCGTCTCTGGGGCGGAGCCGTAGAGTTGTCTCGACAGCTCGAAAGCGCAGTAGAGGAAAACCCTGACCGCTTCGCGGAGTTGGCTCATGACTTCACACAGGACACGAACCCGTACTACTTCGATTCAGTTCTTATGGGTCTGCGCAAGGCTGATGCCGCGAAGGAGACAGTGTTCGATGTCGTGCGCCACTTCTTCAGTCTAGCAGGCAAGCCCGGTGCCCGCTGGATGTCTGGTGCTATCATCAAATACTCTGCAGAGGAGATCCCCGAAGACATCTTGGGTATCGTCGGATGGCTTGCCACAGAAGCAACTGACCCGAAGACAGACGTTGAGGCAGAAGAGTGGTCGAAAGACTCACCAGAAGAAGAGAGACCAGGCAACTACGTCAATAGGGCCATCAATACGGTGAGAGGATCCGCCGCAGAAGATATTGGCTACCTCATTCATGCCGATGCAGATCGAGTCGAGTTCTTCTCACCATATCTTAGAAGCATGGTTCACGACCCAACTGTGACCGTTCGTTCTACTGCGGCGCATGCACTGCGCGGACTGTTTGCGCACGATGAGGATCTGGCCATAGAGCTGTTCTTGAAGCTGTGTCAGACTCAGAATGATGTTCTTCTTGCCACAAGTCATGTTGATATGTTTCTCTATCACGGGAACATTCTGCACTTCGATCAACTACAGAGCGTCATACAGCGGATGCTGGAGTCTACATCAGATGTTGTTCGTGAGGCAGGTGCACGACATGTGTGCCTTGCCCAGTTCAGCATACCTGCAGCAATTGAACTTGCTGCTGCCTGTGTAGCCGGAGATGAAGCCCAACGAAAAGGAGCGGCCAGTGTCGCCCAGGCCAACGTCTTCACAGCCAAGTGTCGGCAATTCTCCGAAGCAGCATTGGTCAGCTTCTTCAACGACCCCTCAGAGGAGGTGCGAGACTCGGCTGCACGATGCTTCATTCGCGCCAAAGGACAAGACCTCGAAGATGCCCAGGGGCTGATTCAATCGTTCTTGGGAAGCAGATCGTTCCCGGAGCAAGGGGAGTTCCTTGTCATGGGGCTGAAGAATTCGACTGCAGACCTTAGCGCAGTGATCATCGAGGTATGCGAAGCAGTGCTGTCAGCCTTGGAAGACCCTCTCGCAGAGCCATTCGGCAGACTCTTCTTCGAGGCACAGGATCTCGCCAGTTTAGTGTTTCGCGCGTACTCTCAGAGCAACAATCCCGACTACCGATCGAGGTGTCTCGACATGATAGATGGCTTTGTCGCAGCACAAGCCTACGGAGTTGCGAAGCAGTTAATCGAGTATGAGCGATGACACCATCCCTCGGTCCGGCCGTTGGGTGAGATTGCGTTCGACAAGATGCAGTGTCTATGCACAAGTCTCACGGTAGGAGAACCCTCTAGCTGTGACTCGCCCTCTTCGCAACAATAGCCTTCTTTGGTTGCATCTTCTCGATTGAGGTGCTCAGCACTCTGCTAGGGCCAAGAAGAAGCTCCCGTGTCACCTGCAGCTCGCAAGGGCGACATGAAATGGATTCATGACTCCAGAGATGCATCCTCACCGCAGAACCGAAGAGTGGAGGCAAGACTCGCATGGGCACTGTCGCGATACTGTAGTTGCCCGCACTTCGCGAAGACTTCGAGTGCCTCTTGGAAGGCAGTGATAGCCAAGTGGCAGTTGTGCACCTCTCCTCGACCTCCGCTAGCTTGCCATAGGCGTTCCCGAGATTGTTCTGTGTCATTCCGTATTGCATCGAGAAATCGTCAAGGGTGTAGACCTTGAATGCCTCTTGGAAGGCAGTGATGGCCAAGCGGCAGTTGTCCGCCGTCTCCTCGATCTCCGCCAGCTTGCCATATGCGTTTCCGAGGTTGTGCCGTGCTAGTGCGTATTGCATCGGGAAATCGTCAAGGGTGTAGACCTTGAGTGCCTCTTGGCAGGCAGCGATGGCCAAGCGACAGTTGTCCGCCCTCTCCTCAACGTCCGCCAGCTTGCCATAGGCGATTCCGAGGTTGTTCTGTGTCAGTGCGTGTTGCATCGGTAAATCATCAAGGGAGTAAACCTTGAGTGCCTCTTGGAAGGCAGTGATGGCCAAGCGACAGTTGTTCGCTTTCTCCTCAACCTCCGCCAGCGTCTGGAAGGCGGTTCCGAGATTGTTCAGCGTCAGTGCGTATTGCATCGGGAAATCGTCAAGGGTGTAGACCTTGAGTGCCTCTTGGCAGGCAGCGATGGCCAAGCGACAGTTGTTCGCCTTCTCCTTTACCTCCGCCAGCCTGCCATATGCATTTCCAAGGTTGTTCTGTGTCCCTGCGTATTGCATCGGGAAATCGTCAAGAGTGTAGACCTTGAGTGCCTCCTGGTGGGCATTGATGGCCAAGAGGCAGTTGTCCGTCATCTCCTCGACCTGCGCCAGCATCTGATAGGCGTTTCCGAGGTTGTTCTGTGTCATTCCGTAGTCCATCGAGAAATCGTCAAGGGTGTAGACCTTGAGTGCCTCTTGGCAGGCAGCGATGGCCAAGCGACAGTTATCCGCCCTCTCCTCAACGTCCGCCAGTATCTGGAAGGTGGCTCCGAGGTTGATCTGTGTCGTTGCGTATGGCATCGGGAAATCGTCAAGGGTGTAAACCTTGAGTGCCTCTTGGCAGGCAGCGATGGCCAAGCGACAGTTGTTCGCTTTCTCCTCGACCTGCGCCAGTGTGCCATAGGCGGCTGCGAGGTTGCTCTGTGTCATTCCGTAGTCCATCGAGAAATCGTCAAGGGTGTAGACCTTGAGTGCCTCTTGGCAAGCAGCGATGGCCAAGCGACAGTTATCCGCCCTCTCCTCAACGTCCGCCAGCGTCTGGAAGGCGGCTGCGAGGTTGCTCTGTGTCGCTACGTATTGCATCGAGAAACCGTCAAGGGTGTAGACCTTGAGTGCCTCTTGGCAAGCAGCGATGGCCAAGAGGCAGTTGTTCGCTCTTTCCTCGACCTCCGCCAGCTTGACATATGCTCTTCCGAGGTTGTGCTGTGTCATTGCATATCGCATTGGGGAATCATCAAGGGAGTAAACTTTGAGTGCCTCTTGGTAGGCAGCGATAGCAGCATGGCCCTGCTTGGGTGCACTAGCACGTCTCGCCTTGTCCAAAGAGGTGTTCCCCATCCTGACCAGGGCACTGGGACTAGCCGAGAAAACACCTATGAGTTGCGTCACAATACTTACTGCATCGATCTCCCCTTCCATCACTTCCTCGAGTAGAGCCTCTTCGCACTTAACCGGAGCGGAAGGGTTTTGCAGAAATCCCTGCTTATATAGGCGGTCAAGCGCTTCACGCCACTTGTGCTTAGGGAACTCTAGGCCCTCCAAGCTTCTGCAGGCCGTCAGCAGTTCGGACTCAGGAACACCCTCCTTGACGCTGAAGGCTCCAGCCACATGCAGCAATCGCAAGACACGAAGTATCGACAGATCCTCATTTGAGCAGTTGTGAAGCTGCTGCCTTAGGTCATCAAGCGGCAGGAAGAGACTGCCAATGGGACCATAGAAGCGATCGGGTTTTTCGATGCCGGCACTCTTCAACACAATCTGCAAATCGCTATCTTGAATGACTCCGACCTTAACACGAACCTGGAAAAGCGAAAGCCAATTTCGAACTGATTGCTCAAACACTACTTCGTTTGTCTCCCCTGCACGGCAACTTGCAACTAGCGTCGCCCCTCTTCGATGGAAGTCTTCCAGCATTTCCAAGAAACCTAACTTGGTCGCCAACTTGTCTACGTCATCGAAGACGATGACTTCGCGATTGAAGAGTCGTCGAAGATGAAAGGGGATACGATACCCTGTGAAATCCACTTCCCTGACAACCGACACATCAAAACCACTTGGGAGGGAACGCAGAGACTCGTATACGGCTCTTGTCTTGCCCGCCAGTGGAGGACCAACTACGAGCACGTTTCGTCCTCCCAAGATCGCCTCGCGGATTCTCTCGTCCTCCAGACGTTGGTAGTAGTAGGGTCTGAATCCCAAATCATGCGAGCAGCGTACTGGCAGCAGATCGGCGGGCTTGAGCATTCGGGCTTGTCGCCAGCGGACACGAAAGCAACCACGAACCTTCCGAACGTGGTTCCGTGCGAATGTAGCAAAGGCAACAAGGGCTATGACCACCAAGCCCGTGACAATTGGACCAACCCAAGTAGTCAGCAGCCCTCACTCCTTCACATCGTGATGTGGCAGTATAACACGGTCAACGCGCCACTGAACAAGACTGTTTCAATGTAACTGCCTCTGGGTTCGTAAGATGTGTGGCCGGCGATGAAAGGCGATGCGCTGCATGAAGATCACTCTCTCATCTCCAAGGTCCGGAGCAGCATGGGCGTTTGTGTCTGTTCGGATACCAGTGCGCGAATAGCCTACCGAGATGGCCAGTTCGAACGCTCTCAGGTGCATCTCGGGTGAAGGACTAGCTCCCAGTTCGAAAGTAGTCCACTAGGGGGTGCGTATTCACAGCGGAAAGGGCGACAACGAGAGACACGTATACATGGGGCGTGCGCTTCTTCGAGGCACGCGCAAGCGAATCGAAGTGCGCGGGTTCCATCAGGAAGGGACACCGTTCTTTCTGACGAAGGATGGCAATCGGCTCGAACTCCGCAACGTGGAGAGAATCATCGAACGAATCACCAAACGAGCGAAGCTTGAAGGCATTCGGATCACACCGCACATCCTCCGACACACATTCGCGACTCACTATGTCCAGAATGGGGGAGATCCATTCAGCCTTCAGCGCATCCTCGGACACTCCGATATCAAGACAACCATGATCTACGTCAATATCGCCGGAATTGGACTACAAGAGGCGCATGCGAAGGCTAGTCCAATGGATCGTTTGCTCTCATGATTGGTAGAAAAGCATAATCAAGGACTGCAGGATGGAGGTGCAGAATGAGAGCCTTTGCAGCGATGTGCGTTTGCTTTGTCGTCGTGTTCAGCGCACTTGGCGAAGATGATACGAGAGAGCATGTCTATCACGAAGGAGACATCGAGTTAGCCGGAAACGAGAGGATGACAATCGAGAACGTCATCTATCATCAGTCCGGGAATATCTGGATCCGGGACAACGCAGAGCTGACGATTCGAAATGCTCATCTGGTTTTCGAGGATGTGGCTGAGAACCGCTGGGGGCCTGCCATTTGGGGTGGAGTCCTGTGCGTTACGGCATTTGATGAGTCAACGATACACATGGAGAACGTTGTCATTTCTGCCGGGGATTTTAGAGGCGAACCGGCATCAGTCCGAGTTGATGCCGGTGGTCAATCACAAGTGACGCTTGATGGTGTGACAATGGAGAACTCACCAGCGTATGGGCTTGATAGTGGCACACTGATCATCCGCAATAGCCGCATCAGCAGTCTTAATGTCTTCCACAACGCCACAGTTGAGGTTCACTCGTCATGGATACTGGGGATGATCGCGCTGGTTTTCGGAGAGGATACGAAGGCCGTCTTGACAGACCTGCGTTCAGGGCTCATCGAGGAGTGGCAGTTCCCTAGAGACCATGACGCAGAGAATCCTGCGTTCTCTCTACTCGTTAGGGACACGACTAGTGGCAGCGGTTGGTCTGTCCGGGTCGATGATAGCGCGGACATCACGATTCGCGATTCACAACTCGACCGTAGCATTCTCGGATTGAGGAACCCTCAAGGCACTCTTGGGAACATCGCGCGAGGCTACTTCCGGGACTGGTCCAGCGCCGGGAAGGGGCTGGAATCCTCAGCCATCTATCGGCTCATCAACACAGAGGTTTCCGGACACTGGAACCTGTTCGTATACGACGGTTGGTGGAATCTGACGATCAAAGACTGCGAATTCGCAGACGTGTCGTTCGTCAATTTCACGGGGCAGGCGCGATTCGAGAACGTGGCCATCACAGGCTTTCAGATATCGAATTGCACAAGTAGTTTCGAATTCGTCAATTGTGCCCTGGATAGAGGTTTTGACTTCTGGGATACATGGTTGGAGATGTCAGGATCTTTGGAGGTTTCGAGCGATGCAATCTTCAGCATATGGGAGAGAACGAACGTCAGGCGATCATACGACCTCCTTGTGCTGGATGCTGATGGAGACTCGATTGGGGGCTGCTCGGTGCGCGTCGGGAGCGGAACGAGCCATGCCCAGAACCTGACGACCAATGACGCTGGAAAGGCAAGCTTCACCTTACAGTTCGGAGGATACAACGCACGAGATCTCCTATCGATCGAGGTCTCAACCCCTGGTGGGGACACAGTCTCAGTTGAGGTGGGCTTCTTGTCCAGCTCGCCAGTGGTGATCCGTGTCGATCAGTAGGAGAACCGGGGCGCAGTAGAAGGTGTAACACAATGGCGTGGGAAACAAGAAACGGGAAAGGTCGCTATTACACGCGCAACAAGCGAATGAATGGGCGAGTAGTCCGCGAGTATGTAGGAACTGGCCTGATCGGGGAACTAGCTGCCGCTGAAGATGCTGAGAGGCGTACGAGTTGGTACCAAGCGATAGCATTGCGGCACCGCTAAGTACTCAGGGTTTTCAAGCTACGAAATATCTGAAGGTTTCCATTAGCGGTATGAAACCCTGCCTAAATAGCCTCCTTGACTGCTCCGAAACGCCAGATATAGCACCCGAAACTGCATGGGTGACGAATGTCCAAGTCTGCGTCTCGGGGCCAGGTCTTGTTCTTTGACCTTTTGTATTCCAGTCACACGAATACCGAGCGGGGGCCAGGTCTTGTTCTTTGACCTTTTGAATGCTATGATGATTCATGGCCCGACCACTGCGTATCGAGTTTGAAGGTCTGCTGTCGGCTACTCAGACACGCTGAGTAGCTTGCGAGTTGCGGCGCAACTCGTGGCCCGATGTCAGACCGTGGGATTAACGCTGGGAACTCGTAGCCACGAGTTCCTTGGAGTTCTTGCAGAACTCTCGTCTTCTATCTCATCTTTCTCGATGACAAGGATCGCATGCACTTCATGGATGTGTTCCGCAATGTCGTCGAGCGATTCGGCTGGATCTGCCACGCGTATTGCCGAAACGGATAGGCGAACGTAGTTCGCTCAAGGAACGCGGAGCGTTGCCACACTATTCACCTGCTGGTTGAGACGCCCCGGGCCAATCTCTCACGCGGCATGAGGCATCTCAACGGTGTCTATACACAATCATTCAATAGACGCCACAAGCGTACTGGACATGTCTTTCAAGGGCGATTCAAGGCAATCCTCGTTGAGAAAGAAAGCCACCTCCTCGAGGTAGCGCGATACGTCGTCCTCAATCCCGTACGTGCGAAAATAACCAAGTACCCGAGGCAGTGGTCGTGGAGTAGCTATCGAGCAACAGTTGGAGAGATCGCTGCACCTACATTCTTGAGTACAGGTTGGCTCCTTGCACAACTCGATCGACAGCTGAAGCGTGCCTGCTTAGCTTATCAGCGTTTCGTGGACGCTGGAGCTGGGTTTTGTCTGTGGGACAATCTTAGAGGTGGAGTGCTGCTGGGGAACGAACAATTCGCTGAGCAGATGAGGCCGCTCCTTCATGCCGCGGCGCAATCGAAGGAGATCCCGCGCATGGAACGGATGCTCGCGAAGCCGACGCTTGAGGAGCTGTTTCAAGACACAGAAACAGACAAGACATTACGGAATGAGCGCATCCACGCAGCAGTGCGCGAGTACGATTACACATTGTTTCAATTGCAGGAGCACCTGGGGATGCACTATTCGACAATTAGCCGCATTGTGAAGCGAGTTGATGCGGAAAGAAGGTCAAACAACAAGACCTGACCCCGGAGCTTTCGGCGAGCGTTTCGGCCTTGAGATTAGGGACAACTTGGGCGCGAACATCGCCGTCTCGTTGCTTCATAGCGACAACGATTGTCTTGCCCTTTGCCCCACGTCCACGCGGACCTTTGACGCGCCCGCCAATGTAGGCGTCGTCAGCTTCGACGATACCAGCGAGCTTATCTTCGAACCCATACCCTGGCCGCATGGCCTTGCGAATCTGCATAGCCATACGCCAAGCAGTCTTGTAGGTGACTCCAAGGGTTCGTTCGAGCTGCTTTCCGCTAACGCCCTTCTTGGATTCAACCATCAACCAGATGGTGATAAACCACTTCTGAAGTGGGGTTCGGGAACCATGAAAGATAGTGCCGGAAGTGTACGTGAACTGATGTTCACAGGCTTTGCACTTCCAGAGTTTACGAGTAGCAAGCCAGTAGGGGTGTTTGGTTCCACATTGAGGACAAGTTACACCATTGGGCCAGCGCATTTTCTTGATGAAGTCTTCGCACTTGCGTTGGGTGGAGAAGCGTTTTTGGAGTTCGATTATGTTCATGATTCATCCCTATAGGACTATCATAGCACAATCGGACTGGTGTGTCAAGGGGATAAAGCCTAAATACAATGATAGACCCCAACCCCTTTTCTTATGGCTATCACGGGGAACGCGAGCAGTCGGCAGCTGCCAGGGGTCGACTGGTTGGATCAGCGAATACGGTATTGGGATTCAAGGAGAAAGGGCTACGAAGTACGCCAAGGCCAGCAACCCGCCTGTGTATGGTGGGGAGTATGCTCAAAGCGACAGAAACCAGAGACTGACATAGTCGCATGTCAGTTCACCCTGACATTCTCCTTGACAACGACAGCATCATAGGAATCTTGCTTTGGTAAGTAACATCCCGTATAATGAATATAGTTGAGTATCATAATTGTACCTAACAGAAGGAGGCCTAATATGCGACATATGATATGGTTAGTTGTGGTTTGCCTAGCTCTTCTCGTAGCTTTAACTGTTGTTCCAGGTATGAGTGCGGTTGGCGAGAAACCATCGAGGTATGAAGACCCAGGATGTACATTCGAAGATGAGTATCATGGATGCCATGATTCCGGTTCCTTAACTTTGTGTTGGCAAGACGCCACCTACTCGCGCTGGGGCATGCCAGGAGAGATTCCTCTTGAGATTTCCGTATATGCCCTCGCAAAGTGTTTGTACGTGCACATCTGGCCGCAAAGATGCGAGGATGAGGACACTGAGATAGGCTCTGGAGAGGTTACTGCTGAGGCTGAGTGCGTCATTTTCCAGAGCTTCTCTGGCGATTGCTTCAGTTATCAGTGCGACTACTCATGCACAGAAAGGTAACTCTGTTTGCGACACTGCTTCACGTTGTAGTTTTCGCCAATGTGATGCTGTGCGTCGGAACAGAAGTTGCGTGGCTTGGCGAGCTTGTTCCCTGGCCTATGTTTGCAGCTGGGTTCGCCGCGGAATCAGTGATCCTTGTTGAAACACCACAAGAAAGCATCGTCTTGGGAGAAATGTCCGCTCACGCCAGATTTGGGCTACTCCCAATTGGCAGTGGTTTGGATCCCGGAATCTCGTTTGCATTGCTTGAGGACGATGGCACACCCCCGCTTCTACGTCTGGACGCAAACAACGACGAGAACTTGAGTAATGATCCATGGTTGAGCTATTCAGAACAGGAAGGACCACGGAAATTCATGTGGTTCTTAACCATCACGCCGGAATATGAAACCAACGAGACAGTTTCGCGGGTTCCGTATCATATTGTGTTCGTTGCTGAGTATGACTACGATGCCGGAGGTTATGAGTGCTACTACGCCGGGTTCTCTTATCGTAGAGGCTTGGTGAACATCGATGGCGCAACTTACGCAATTGCAGTAACAAGCCTTGTTTCTACAGGCTTATACTCAGACCTATCCACTCTGGTTGTGGCTGTTGATTTGGACCAAGATGGTTTTGTCGACACGTTGCCATACTCACATGAGGCGTTTGGTCCAGGCGAGCCGATCGACTTTGCAACAGGAAAATACCGCATTTCATGGGCAAGTGACGATGGACGCACTCTGCATCTAGAACGCGAAGGGGAAGCAGAACCAAGACCTGTTATCGCACGAGGTAGGCCGGCTCCTGGATTTGAAGCACTAACTATACAAGGAGAAAGCGTCTCGATACCTAGCAGATTGAACAAAGTAACAGTTTTGCTATTTCTTTCAAGCATAAGCGACGGAGACTGCCCTAGCTGCGGTGAAAACGCTGCTACAGTTAACTTTTCACGACTTGAGAGCATTCAAACCGCTCTCTCCAATTTGGCCAAAGAAGGAAGTATTTCGCTGGTAGTTATCGTAGACGCCGATATCTCGGATAGTTTGATCCCAGAATCTGAACCTACTGCATATGTTGTATTTGATCCCGCAATCAATCGGCTGTATCGCCGAAGCTTCGGGGTAGGGGCTTTTGTCATTGACCAAGACGGAATTATCGTAGCTATGGATGAAGCGTGGTCAACTTTCGGATGTACTCGTCCGCATGGAGCATATAGTCAGCTTAGGACTTCGGAGATTAGAGCTGTTGTTGAAAGACTACTGCAACAGTAA
>SDBT01010318.1_pt1 | contig 15091 bp, 17 predicted proteins | sample 2277101 | NCBI WGS metagenome assembly SDBT01 (sample SAMN10404973, study PRJNA504765) | marine sediment metagenome | isolation source: marine sediment core GS10_PC15, 103 cmbsf | place: Arctic Ocean: Southern Knipovich Ridge | collected 2010 | reverse complement strand
GGTTAACAGCCGCTCGCTCTACCATTGAGCTATCGGGGAATAATGGACATTCATCATTATTATCTTTCTCAGGCTGGAAGTCAAACTCAGTTACTCCTGATTACCGAAAGACCACATGGCTAGCAGAATCATGGTGGCTCCAAATACTGCCAGTACCGTAATATTATTCCAGAGTGACATGGTATGCCCAAGCAGACTGATGCTATAAGAAGAATCAGGTGCTGCTCCCAGTATTACCTGACGGATGGGGGCGATGCCATAGGTAGCCGGGTTAATCTTCACCAGGATATTCATCCATGTCGGCAGTCCTTGCAGAGGGAAGAAAGCCCCGGATAGGAACACCATGGGAAACATCAACATTTGCATTACTGCCTGAAACGCCTCCATGGACCTGATGCGTGTGGCTAGCAGGATGCCTAGAGAGCCCAGGGAAATCGCGAGCAGGAACATCACTGGTAGCAGTACCAGCAATGTCCACCCCGAAATGGGGACACCAATTAAGGGTGCGAATAACAGGATGAGCGCGCCCTGGAACAGGGCCACTGTGGCTGCCCCCAGTGTCTTCCCCGTGGCTACTGAGGCGCGGCTGATTGGTGCCACCAATACTTCCTTGAGGAAGCCGAACTCTCGGTCCCAGACCACGGATACCCCTGCCATAAACGAGCTCATGAGTACCGTCATTCCAATAATGCCAGGGAAAATGAACTGAGTGAAGTTAAGGCCAGGGCCAAGGGCGCCCATTCTGGAACTGAGGCCGCTGCCAAACACGAACAGAAACAGGAGAGGGAAAATTACGGACCCAATCAGGCGCATCTTATCATGCCAGAAGCGAAGTATGTCCCGGTACCAGATGATGTACACGCCTCGCAGGTTATTCAATAATCCCTCCTAGTGTCGCATGCGGAGACCATGCTGGCGAACCATTGCCTTGAACTCATCACTAACGTCCTCCTCCCGCATTTGACGCCCGGTAAGCTTGAGAAAGACGTCTTCCAGGCTCGGGCGGCGCAGATTGACACTCAGTATCTTGGTGCCAAATCCCCTGATGAAGGCAGGGAGAAATTCCTCTCCGTTGGTTATCTCAAAGGTGAGGCTATTATTATCAAGCCTAGCCTCGATTTGGTAGCGATGCCTGATCACTTCAGCGGCTCTATCATTATCGTCGGTTTTCACAGAGATAATGTCCTTCCCCACCATCTTCTTGAGCTTTTCTGGAGTATCTATGACGACGAGCTTGCCGTAGTCAATGATAGCAATGCGGTCTGCTTGTTCAGCCTCATCCATATAGTGAGTGGTCAGGAAAATGGTAGTCCCTTCACGCTGGCGTAGTTCAAGTATGTACTCCCATATACGGGTGCGTGTTTGCGGGTCAAGCCCAAGGGTGGGTTCATCGAGGAATAGTACTTTGGGGTGGTGCAATAGGCCTCTGGCTAGCTCCAGGCGGCGTTTCATGCCTCCGGAGTAGGTGCGCACCTGGCTGTGGCGCTTGTCCCAAAGTTCCATCATACGGAGCATCTGCTCAATTCGTTGTTTACGAATTGAGGCAGGCATGCCATACACCAAGGCGTGGAAATGCAGGTTCTGTAATCCGCTGAGCCGTTCATCGAGACTAGGATCCTGAAAGACCAGCCCAATTGTCCGACGCACCTGGCTCTGCTGACGCACCACATCCAGGTTATCAATAGTGGCTCGCCCTGATGTCGGTTTAGACAGGGTACACAGGATATTGATGGTGGTTGTCTTTCCCGCTCCGTTCGGGCCTAAAAAGCCAAAGATTTCCCCGGGGGCTACACTGAAACTAATGTCATCTACTGCCGCCAGTTTACCGAATCTTTTGACCAGATTTTCTACTTTGATAATGTAATTGCTCATGTTTCTTCTGAGGAATAATACTAGCAAGGGGTTGGTATTAATCGCCGTAAGGCTGGCGGGACTGGACCTCTCTCTGAAGCAAACTCGTTCCCATTACTATTGTAGCACTTTAAGCTTATCTTTGTTTAGAAGCAAGGTAAAAGGTTCGCCTGGCGCTGGAAACTCAACTCAAAATCCTGTAATATGGAATAAACAGGCTATGGCAGGGGGAAGTTACGGCATGAAAGTCATTGGCATTGTTGGCAGCCCGCGAAAGAAGGGTAATACGGAGATGTTAACCGCTCACACCCTCAAGGCTATTGCTGAGGAGGAGTTGGATATTGAGCTTATCCCTCTGGCCGGACTGGACATAAGACCCTGTAATGCTTGTATGGTTTGCGTTAAGGAGGAGCGATGTCCCATTAAGGATGACCTGTTTCCCATATACCTCAAGATGAAAGCGGCCGATGGTATAATCCTGGCCTCGCCGGTATATTATGGCTCGGCAACAGCGCTAATTAAGGGACTTATGGAGCGCACAGGATACATTGCTCGCAACAATGGTGAGCTATTCAGTGGAAAGGTGGGGGGACCTCTGGTGGTGGCGCGGCGCGCTGGCCGCAACTTTACCCTGGCACAACTCACCTTCTGGTTTCAGATTCTGGGCATGGTGGTGCCGGGGTCAACCTATTGGAACGTCGCCATCGGGCGGGAGAAGGGTGAGGTACTAGGTGATGAAGAAGGTATGAAGACGGCCTGGAATTTTGGCAAGAATGTGGCGTGGGTGGTGAAAAAACTCAAGGGCTAAGAGCAATGAGATATAGAAGCTACCAGGATTTTAAATTAAGTCCCATATTGGTCCTAATAGCAGTGAACTTTCTGTTGCTTATAGTTACTTATATTAATCGGGAATTTATTATTGGTAATTTAGGATTATGGCCCATCCTTTTTCCGAAACAACCCTGGACTATTGTGACCAGCATGTTCCTGCACGTCGGGTTTGGGCACTTATTTGGTAACATGCTGACGCTTTTTTTCTTTGGAAGCTACCTGTCCAGACTGGTTGGCGATAGTAAGTTTCTAATCGTTTATTTTGGTGGGGGTATATTGGGTAGTATTTTGTTCATACTCCTCGCGCCTCCGTTTTCTGTGGCTGTCGGTGCCTCTGGAGCGGTCTATGCTGTAGCCGGAGCCCTGGTAATGTTGAGGCCTAACTTAAGAGTCCTTTTGTACTTTATTGTCCCGATGCCTCTCTGGGTGGTAATTACCGTGTTTTTTGTAGCCTTCTCCTTTATCCCTGGCGTCGCCTGGCAAGCTCATCTTGGCGGCTTAATTCTTGGCCTCGTTGCTGGCTATTTCTTTAGGAAGCGGGAGCGTTATTTCTTTTAGTCTGACCAAAGATAGGACTTTAAACAACCTTGCCCTACCAGCTTGACTTTTAAGTCATACAGTTTTTATAATTATCTACGCCCGTTGGTATTTTCCGTTAAAGCTGACGGAAGTGGTGCCTGAGTAGCTCAGTTGGTTAGAGCAGCTGTTTTGTAAACAGCAGGTCGTGGGTTCGAATCCCCCCTCAGGCTGGGTATTTTGTGGCGAGGCGTGCACCGGGAGGGGTGCCGGAGTGGTTAATCGGAGCAGACTGTAAATCTGCCGCCCTAAGGGCTACGCAGGTTCGAATCCTGCCCCCTCCACCATAATCTTGATTTGATAGTACCTTGACAATCTGCTTCTACCAGTGCCTATGGCCTGGATTATGTTCCTTCATAATATATTGGTTATTAACTTCCACTTGACAAAACCATGCGAAACACTTTAATCTATATTCGTAGTCCTTTATTGTCGCTTGAGACTTGGTTTCACCATGCAATTCAGTATGCAGCCTTAGACTAGCGACCTTATACTGGTAACTAAAACCGTGTTTTTATAAGAACGTGACCAATTGATTGACTTTTCATTCGCTTTACCATAAAATAGCTACGATAACTTGCCCACATAGCTCAGTTGGTAGAGCACGTTCTTGGTAAGAACGGGGTCATCAGTTCGAATCTGATTGTGGGCTTGGAAAAAACGGAGGTTGAAATGGCTAAACAGAAATTTGATCGGACCAAATCACATGTGAATGTGGGTACCATCGGTCATGTGGATCACGGGAAGACAACCTTAACTTCAGCGATAACTCTGGTATTGTCTAAGGCAGGGACTGGTACCGGCTATCGTGCCTTTGACAGTATTGACAATGCACCAGAGGAAAAAGCACGGGGATTAACCATCGCCATCGCTCATATTGAGTATGAGACAGAAAAGCGTCATTACGCTCATATTGATTGTCCGGGACATGCTGACTTTATCAAGAATATGATAACTGGGGCTGCTCAGATGGACGGCTCTATACTGGTAGTGAGCGCTCCTGATGGCCCTATGCCTCAGACCAGAGAGCATGTCCTGCTGGCACGTCAGGTGCAGGTTCCATATATCGTAGTTGCTCTTAATAAGGTAGATGCAATGGAAGATGAGGAGCTTCTGGAGCTGGTGGAAGTGGAGGTAAGAGAGCTGCTCAGTAAATATGAATTTCCCGGGGATGAAATACCGGTAATACGGGTGAGTGCTCTTAAGGCATTGGAGTGTGGCTGCGGTAAGAGGGAGTGTCAGTGGTGTGGCCCCATCTTGAATCTGATGGACGCTGTAGATGATTATATTCCTCTGCCAGTGCGGCCTAAGGACCAGCCGTTCCTGATGCCAATAGAAGATGTTTTTAGTATCAAGGGTCGAGGCACTGTGCCCACCGGCAGAGTTGAGAGGGGTACGATTAAGGCTGGGAGCGAGGTTGAGATAGTTGGCTTACATCATGAGCCGCGTAAGGTGGTAGTTACCAGTCTGGAAATGTTCCATAAGATATTGGATTATGCTGAGGCTGGAGACGCTGTCGGCTGTCTCCTCAGAGGTGTAGAACGGGAAGAACTAGAGCGGGGTCAGGTATTGGCTGCCCCCGGTACTATTAAGCCGCATACTCATGCCGAAGCTGAGGTATATGTTTTAAGTAAGGATGAAGGAGGCAGGCATACTCCCTTCTTTAACGGATATAAGCCCCAATTCTATATCAGGACTACAGATGTTACCGGGGTTGCTGACGTGCCGGAAGGCGTAGAGATGGTTATGCCCGGCGACAATGTAAAAATGAAGATAAAACTTATTTATCCTGTAGCCTTGGAGCCAGGCTTGCGTTTTGCTATTCGCGAGGGGGGTAGAACGGTGGGCGCTGGCACCTTCACCAAGATTTTAGAGTAGATTATGGCAAAAAAAGGTGAAGCAAGGGGTATTGTTTACCTCTCTTGTACTAAATGCAAGGAGAGAACATATACCACAACTAAAAACAGAAGAAATGACCCTCAGCGATTGGAATTGAGGAAATATTGTCCTCGTTGTCGTACTCATAACCTCCATAGAGAGGTAAAATAGTGCGGTGCTATCAAGGGGTGTGTGAGATTTGACATATCATGCGGCTACTACTAAGCGCGGTGGTTCAAAGTTTAGATTCATTGGCGAGATTATAGCTGAGTTAAGAAAGGTAGTCTGGCTCTCCAGGAGAGAGGCTATATATTTAACGGTTCTAGTGCTGATTGTTTCTATTGTCGCCGGGATCGTCTTGGGAGCGGTTGATTATGCTTTTGCCGGTCTCGTCGAGAAAGTCTTTTTGGGTAGATAAAAGCTTGTCGAGTTTTCATATTGGCTTGAAACCGTAATATTCACGGGGCGGTTTTTGCTTTTTCGAAAATTTTAGCCAGTGAGGTTATTTGTGGCGGAGAACGGAATACATTGGTTTGTAATTCATACCTACGCAGGGTATGAAGACCGAGTTAAGAAGAACTTGGAGCAACGCATCAAGTTTATGGATTCCGCAAGCGATATCCTGCAAGTGGTTATACCTACTGAGGATGAGATTGAGGTTAAGAATGGGCAGAGGCGGACAGTGACCAAGAAAATATTACCCGGTTATGTCTTGGTTGAGATGAAGATGAGTGATCAGAGTTGGGGTGTGGTGCGTAATACCCCCGGGGTCACTGGTTTTGTTGGTAGCGTGGGAAAGCCCACGCCGCTGCAGGAGAGAGAAGTTGATCAGATTTTGAAACAGATGGCATCTGAAGCACCTAAAGTTAAGGTTGGTTTTAGACGGGGGCAGAGTGTCCGGGTAACTGATGGTCCGTTTATTGATTTTGTCGGAGTGGTCGATGATATAAACACTGAGAAGGGAAAGGTTAAGGTGTTTTTGTCCCTTTTCGGTCAGGAAACGTCGGTGGAGCTTGACTTTTTACAGGTAGAGAAGCTTTGATCCTTATTTAGGAGATAATATGGCAAAGAAAGTTAGGGCATTAATTAAGTTACAGATTCCAGCAGGGCAGGCAAACCCGGCACCTCCGGTCGGCCCGGCTTTAGGTCAGCATGGGATTAATATTATGGCCTTTTGTAAGGAATATAATGAGCGTACTTCAGCTCAGACCGGGTCTATTATCCCGGTGGAGATAACTGTCTTTGAGGATAGGTCATTTACTTTTATTACTAAAACACCCCCAGCTGCTGATTTGCTGAGAAAAGCATTGGGCGTGGAAAAAGGAAGTGGCAGTGCTGGTCATGAGAAAGTAGGTGCGTTGTCGCGAGATAAATTGCGTGAGATAGCTCAGCTTAAGGCTAAGGATTTAAGTGCTAACAATGTTGAAGGGGCGGAGCGAATTATTGAGGGCACTGCCCGAAGTATGGGAATTGAGGTAGAGTAGAAAAGAATGGCAAGACATGGTAAAAAATTTCAGGAATCAGCTCATAAGGTAGATAGCATAAAGGCTTATCATCCCCAGGAGGCTATAGAGTTAGCTAAGGAGGCAGCCTACACTCGCTTTGACGGGACGGTTGAACTTCATCTACGTATGGGGATTGACCCTCGAAATGCCACTCAGCAGGTACGGGGAGTGGTTCTTCTCCCACATGGGTTGGGTAAGAAAGTGAGGGTTTTGGTTTTTGCCCAGGGGGAAGCGGTAAAAATTGCTGAAGAGTCTGGAGCAGACTTTGTTGGTGGTGATGAGTTGGTTAAGAAAATTGAGGATGGCTGGCTGGATTTTGATGTTGCTATTGCTATTCCTGAGATGATGAGTAAGGTAGGTAAGCTGGGGAAAATTTTAGGAAGGCGTGGGCTCATGCCTAATCCTAAATCAGGAACAGTGGTCGCTGCTGATAACTTGACCAGGGTAATAGGTGATGCCCGTAAAGGGCGGGTAGAATTTAAGCTGGACAGAACAGCTATCATCCATGTGCCTTTGGGGAAGGTTAGTTTTGAAAATGATATGTTGATGAGTAATCTGACCGCGGTGGTGGAAGCTGTGGTAAGGGCTAAACCTAGCGGTGCTAAGGGCCAGTATGTTAGAACGGCCGTTTTGACTACTACTATGGGGCCAGGTATAAAACTTGACCTCAAGCCTACCCTGTCTTTAACTGCTGGTTAGCACCCTTTCCCGTGTGCAGATAATAAAAATACTAGTGATAACCTGTGGATTGGGGAGGAGATTAGAAAGGGTTAACTTTCTAAGCAAAAACAGGTAAAATTAAGCTGAATAAAAAAATAAGAAAGTATCCGGAGACAGTAGGCGCCGAGTAAGGCTTAATTAATGTGCCTGCCGAGGAAAAACATTCCAGATTAACCAGATTTGGTGAAGTCCTCATGTGGCAGGCATGAGGACTTATTTTATTACGCAGGTTGGGCAGTATGGTGGTATTTTAGGAGGTTGTAAAAGATGTCTAGAGAAAAGAAAGCGCAGATTATTGATGAGCTGCAGGAGGTATTCTCGAAATGTAGCATTAGTATTTTAACTGACTATCGGGGGCTATCAAATGCTGAGATAACTGATTTGCGCCGGGCACTAAGAAAATCAGATGTTGAGTATAGGGTGGTGAAGAATACTCTGGCTCGATTTGCCGCAGAGAGAGCCGGTAAGAATGACTTGATTGCTTTACTTGAGGGTCCAATAGCTATTGCTTTTAGTTATGGCGATGTATTGGAGCCAGCTAGAGTTTTGGTTGACTATATTCGCACCTCAAAAGCAAGCCTGGGTATTAAGGGAGGCTTTTTCGGTGATAGAGTGCTTAATTCGGATGATGTGGGGACTCTTGCTACCTTGCCATCAAAGGAGATATTACTGGCCAGGATTTTAGCTGGGATGCAAAGTCCTGTCGTTACTTTAGTTAGTGTTCTCGTAGCTCCGATGAGGGGGATAATGGGGGTGCTACAAGCTAGGATTAAACAATTGGAGGGAGAATAAAATGTCAGAAAAAGAGGCAGAAACCGCTCAAGATGCGGCTGAGGAAGTAGCCAAAGCGGAAGAATCGGCGCCAGCGCAAGAAGCCGAAACTGCTCAAGAAACTGCTGAAGTCAAGGCAGAAGTTGAGGAGCAGCCACCGGCAAAGGAAGAACAAGAGAAGCCCAAGGCAGAGAAAGAAGCCGTTGCTGAACAGCCTGCTCCACCGGCAGGGGAAGAAGAGAAAAAGCTTAAAGCGGAGAAGAAAGCTGCTGTTGAACAACCCGCTCCGCCGACAAAAGAAAAGGTAAAAGTATCTCCAGCCGTTGAGAAGCTGATGACTAGTATCAAGGGAATGACTGTACTTGAATTGGCAGAATTAGTCAAGGCTTTGGAGACGGAATTTGGGGTTAGCGCTGCCGCCCCGGTGGTAGCTGCGGCAGCTGTGTCGGCTGAAGCGGAAGCTGCGGCTCCAGCGGCTGAAGAACAGACTGAGTTTAGCGTGATTCTTAAGGAAATAGGGGCTAATAAGATTAGTGTGATTAAAGCCGTGCGTGAGGTGACTACTTTAGGCTTGAAAGAATCTAAAGATCTGGTAGAAAGTGCTCCCAAAGCGGTCAGAGAGGCGATTAATAAGGAAGAGGCGACGGCTATAAAAGAGAAGCTGGAGGCAGCTGGGGCTACTGCTGAGGTTAAATAATACCTTCTCCACTTAAGGCGAGGGAGGTAGACCCCCGTTAGGAACTCTAACAGCGTAAAAAGGTAAGGTTAATAAGCAATTTCACCTGGCCTGTTTGAATATACTGCTAAAATAGCATATAGTTACCACCAATAGCGCTCCTATTTTAAGGAGAGGGTGGGGATATGCTTTATCGAGATTATTTTATACTAATGGGTGTTGGTGGTTTGTTTATAATTCTTGGTTTGGCTACCGTTATCTGGGGAAAGAGGGAAGAAAAGGGCTACTATAATTCTATTTCTACTCGCCCTGGTGATGTGAGAGAATTCTTAGCACATTGGCCACCACGCTCTCAACCCGGTGCCTTAAAGATAGGGGGCTGGATAGCCGTTACCATTGGCGTGGTTATGCTCGTGACGGGGATAGCTCTCTGGCTATGGGGTTAAGATTATTTATCACCCTCACCCTCTGTATCCCCCTCTCCCTCAAGGGAGAGGGGGAATATAGCTTTTGAAGGGGCGAAGCCCCTTCAATCTACCCCGATGGAGGGAAAATTGCCATAATGGGCTGGTCTACACTAACTGGGTTGGGCGAGCCGAGGGTTCGTACATTTGGATATCAGGCGAGATATTTCTCGTTCTCTATTTTTACTTGCTCCCTGCTCCACCAGGTTGCCTACGGCTCAGGCTGTAGGCTTAGCTCCTGCAAATCAGCCTCAATTCTAAGCGCATTGGCTTGAAGACGATTGGAGGGCATCACTTCGCCATCTTTAAGCAGGAACCAAGTGGCTTGCTGCCAGTATGGTCTCCATTCCCATTCCTCAACAGCGGTCATATTAACAGAGATGTACCATATGCTCGTGCCGTCTTTGAAAAGTTCTGACTCAGCGCTCCAGTTATCACTGACGGTATAGAATTCGGCAAGATATGTCTTAGCTTCATGGCTTTCCGCTTGGCTCAGAAGATGCTCATAAACTGCCAGGATAGCTCTGTCCTCGGTGGTGATGGAAGTGGGGGTCTTTACTACCTTCTCTGGCGCTGGTTTCTCTTCCGGGGTCTCAGGGGGAGGAAACTGCCCAAAATCTGCACATCCGGTAACTGGCCAGACCAGTAGCGCAAGCACGAAAATAATAAGGGCAGGTTTTAAATATCTCTTTTTCCAGTCAGTCATCTTTCTCCTTTCCGAACTTGTTTCATTGTAGCTCTACTCCGTTCTTCTTGGCCTGTACTGGATGGCTTCCGCCACGTGGTGGGCTTTCATTATATCAGTATTTTCCAGGTCAGCGATAGTGCGAGCTAGTTTGAGAATGCGGTGGAAGGCTCGGGCAGAGAGGTAAAGTTGTTTCATTGCCGCTTTAAGTAGGCTTTGAGCCGCTTCTTCTACCTGGCAGAATTCTCTTACCTCAGTTGGCGTCATTTCAGCATTACTGGTTAGTGTAGTTCCCTCAAAGCGCTTAAGTTGTTGGGAACGGGCGGTTTTAACCCTGCTTTGAACCTTCTCTGATTGCTCGCCTAATCTGTCGTCAGCCAGTTTTTCGTAGTCAATGTGGGGCACCTCAACGAATATGTCAACCCGGTCAATGAATGGGCCACTGATACGCTTCTGATAGCGGGAAACCAGGCTGGATGGGCAGGTGCACCGTCTGAAGGGGTCACCATAGTAGCCGCAGGGGCAGGGGTTCATTGCGCCTACCAGCATAAAGTTGGCCGGGAAAGTTACCCGTCCCTGAGCCCGGCTGATGGTTACTACTTTATCTTCCAGGGGTTGGCGTAATACCTCAAGCAGTGAATGTCCAAACTCAGGAAGTTCGTCAAGGAAGAGAACGCCCCGATGACTAAGGCTAATTTCACCTGGTTTTGGCCACTGTCCGCCACCAACCAGGCCGGCATTGGAAATGGTGTGATGGGGGGAGCGGAAGGGTCTTTGCCTGATCAGGGGAGTATCCGGTGGGAGCAGACCGCTGACACTATATATTTTGGTAACCTCCAGGGCTTCCTCAGTAGTCATTGGCGGCAATACAGAGGGAAGTGAGCGCGCCAGTAATGTTTTACCACTACCCGGGGGGCCACTCATTATTATGTTATGCCCTCCAGCTGCGGCCACTTCTAAAGCTCGCTTGACATGTTCTTGACCTTTAATGTGAGCCAGGTCAGTAGTGGGGTGAGAAGGTGGGGGATTGTCTGGGACTTCATCGGGCTGATATTCGGGGGCGGGTATTTCGCCACGAAGGTAGCTAATCAACTGAGCTAGTGAGGCGACAGGGATGATTTTAGCGCCTTCTATCAAAGACGCCTCTCTGGCATCAGCCTCAGGCACAATAACGGTAGTTATTCCTTCCTTATGAGCCACGGCCACCATGGGTAAGACACCATTGGTATGGCGTAAGCTGCCATCCAGGGATAACTCGCCGAGGAAGATAGTCTGGGAAGCATCGGTATTTACTTGCTCCGAACTGAGAAGGATACCAACTGCTATCGGTAAATCATAAGCTGGCCCAGCCTTCTTGATGTCGGCTGGGGCAAGGTTGACCACGATACGTTTCATCGGGAAGGTAACGCCTGAGTGCCGTATGGCAGCACGGACTCGTTCTTTTGCTTCTTGGACGGCGGTATCCGGCAAGCCAACGATGGTCATTGCGGGTAGGCCACTTGAAATATCAACCTCTACATCAATAAGATGACCTTCAAGACCTACCACGGCGGCAGTTTTTACCTTGGCTAACATCGTGCTTAGCTGTCCTTTTTATGGTATCTGTGGCTGATTATAACACAGCTCAAGCCTGAAGTCTCAACCCATTTAGGCGTTTATCTGTCAAAATGCAATTAGCCCAAAAAGATAGAACACTACAGCTATGACCAGGGCTGCCAGAAGAGCACCAGCTACTGCTTGAGTTATTGAGTGATATTCTAATTCTACTCTTGCCCAGACTATTGGCGGGAGTAGCACTGCAGTTACTGCACCGGAAGCGCCGTATGAAACAATCATTACTGTTACTGAAGCAGCGATAAAGGCAGTGTGAAGGCTTATCTTCCACAAGAAATTTATACACATAAATATGAGTATCGCTGAAAGTCCAGCCACAAATGTGGCCACCAGTACTAACGGTGCCCCCAGATAAAGAATAATGATACAGCCGACAGCGGCACAAACGCCTGCCAGAAAGTAAATCTTGTTCCTTTGTTTGCGAGGACTGACGAAGATGCCCTCAAGCTTCCGGGTGTGAACAAGATACACAATAACTGAGAAAACCGGCAATACGCTAACCGCTACTAAAATCAAAGACCATTTAATGGCATCAGCTGTGCTGGAAGTTGACTCAAAGGAAAGAAACAAGATTACGGCAAAGCTCACCAGGAAGGGATTCAGGATGTTAGAGGTCAGGTTAGCTATCTGTTTTTTCATCTGTGTCTCTCTGTACTCCTGGGTCAATCTAGGTATTATACTATACTAACCTACGACGCGCCTTTTGCCAAGAAGTAGGGAAGTGCAACGGGCAGTCGTTTATCAACCTCCGTCCTCTACTTTAAGGGCTGGTTGAGGCTGTGATATAATATCATTGGGTGGGAATTATGTTGGACCGATTAGCAAGAATAGAGAAGCGTTATCAGGAACTGGATGAGCAAATGTCTATGCCTGAGGTGGCTTCTGACTTAAAGCAATTGCAGACCTTAGCCCAAGAGAGAGCCAGTATTAGAGATGTGGTGACCAAGTATAGGAAATATAAAGTAATTTCAAAGTCGCTGGAAGAGACAAGGGTGATGCTGGATGACGGGCTGGGCGAAGAGATGACCGCTCTGGTCAAGCAAGAGATAGAAAGTCTTGAGTTACAGCAAGACCGTCTGCTTCAGGAAGTAAAACTTACTCTCTTACCTAAGGACCCAAATGATGAAAAAGACATCATTATGGAAATCCGGGCTGGGGCTGGTGGTAATGAAGCCGGACTATTTGCCGCTGACCTTTTCCGTATGTATAGCCGTTATGCTCAGGCTAAAGGTTGGGGTATAGATATTATTAATCTTAGTGAAAGCGGCATCGGCGGCTTTAAGGAAATCGTGTTTGAAATAAAGGGTAAGGGTGCTTTCAGCCGACTGAAGTATGAAAGTGGAGTTCATCGGGTACAACGGGTGCCTACTACCGAATCTTCGGGTAGAATCCATACTTCAACATCTACGGTAGCCGTTCTGCCTAAGGCTGAGGAAGTGGACATATCTATTAAACCTAGTGACCTGAAAACTGATGTCTTCCATAGTGGTGGTGCCGGAGGGCAGAACGTAAATAAAGTAGCCACTGCCATCCGTATCACTCACTTGCCTACCGGCATGGTAACCGTCTGTCAGGATGAACGTTCACAATTGCAGAATAAGATAAAGGCGATGGCGGTGCTGCGAACCCGGCTTCTGGATATAGAGCGGCGCCAACAGGAAGAGCAAATAACCCGGGAGCGGCGCTCTCAAGTAGGCACTGGCGACCGTGCTGAAAAGATACGAACTTACAATTTCCCTCAAGGTCGTGTTTCTGACCACCGCATCGGTCTGACTCTCCATAGCCTGCCCCGAGTCCTGGAAGGAGAGCTTGACGAACTTATTGATGCTATAGCCACCAGCTACCAGGCGAAACAGCTAGGGGAACATGTAGCATGACCCTGAAACAGGCCCTTAGTCAGGGCCGAGGGATTCTTGCGGCTAATGATATTGAAGATGCTTCTCTGGAAGGTGATCTGCTGCTACGGCATGCACTAAAGATAGGTCGAGTTCAGTTATATCTGGACCTCAACCATGAGTTAAGTCCAGAACAAGAGGAAATCTTCTGGCGTCTAATTAAACGCCGCCTGAAGGGCGAGCCCACAGCGTATATAACCGGGCATCGTGAGTTCTATGGTCTTGATTTCTATGTTGCCCCCGATACTCTCATCCCCAGACCAGAAAGTGAGCTACTGGTGGAAAAATCTCTAGATCTGGCTCACCAGCGCCCTATATCTACTATTGCTGAAATTGGCACCGGCTGTGGTGCTATTGCCATCAGTTTGGCACTAAACTTGCCAGAAGCTAAAATTTATGCTATCGATATATCAACCTCGGCGCTTAAAGTTGCCTTAATTAACTGTCAGAAACACGGCGTGGTAGATAGAATTTGTCTTTTACAGGGTGATATGCTTGACTCTCTGCCTGAAATTGTTGATCTCATAGTAGCTAATCTGCCTTATGTAAAAGAATCAGAATTGCCGCGAACGGGTACGGTTAGTTTTGAGCCGATAGTGGCATTAAATGGAGGTGTGGAAGGACTGGAGAAAATACGTCAGCTCTGCCAACAGGCAGGCGGCAAGCTTCGTCCCCAAGGGTGCTTACTTCTGGAGATCGGGCAGGGACAAGAGAAAGCAATAACTGCCTTCTTGCGCAGTTTATACCCATCAGTGGTGGCAGAAGTTACGCCGGACCTGAGCGGCATAAAGCGGGTGGTCAGCCTATGCTTGACATAGAACAGGCTTAATGCTAAATTAGTCTTGGTCTTGTCTGAAATTGTTTAGTAACCCATCCCCCCGACCCTCTCCCCTTAATAAGGGGGCCTGTGGGTAAGAGGGGTGAAGCCCTTTCTTAAAATCTCTTCTCCCTCTCTTTTTGAGTAGAGAGGTACCGGAGGAGAGAAAGACAAAGTCCCTCTTATATATCTGTTTCCCCTTCCCTGTAATAGGGGGGTAAAGAGGATGGGGATACCAGATAAAACCTAAAGGGGGGTGAGTCAATAAAAAACACTATTTGACTGATACTAAAGGGTAACTTTTATAAGGAGGAACAGGCATAATGAATATGATTGTCTGCGTGAAGCAGGTGATTGACCCTGAGGCACCGCCAGCCAGTTTCAAGGTTGATACTTCCAGTAATAAGGTAGTGCCGCCACCAGGTGTATCGCCAGTAATCAGTCCTTTTGATGAGAATGCTGTAGAAGCGGCACTGAGAATTAAGGATGTTCAGGGAGGGAAAATCACGATTATAAGCTTGGGCATCAACCTGCTGCGGGAAGTGGTGAAAAAGCCGCTATCTATGGGAGCTGATGAGCTTGTCCTGCTGGAGGATGAAGCTTTTACGGAGGGTGATAGCTGGTCAACCGCCTATGCCCTGGCAATGGCTATCAAGAAGATAGGTGAGTATGACCTCATCTTCTGCGGCCGGCAGGCTGCTGACTGGGATGCCGGGCAAGTAGGCCCGGGTATTGCTGACATACTGGGCTTGCCCAGTGTCACTGTAGCCAAAAAGGTAGACGTCACTGATGGTAAGGCGAGGGTAGA
>SDBT01010317.1_pt1 | contig 15092 bp, 16 predicted proteins | sample 2277101 | NCBI WGS metagenome assembly SDBT01 (sample SAMN10404973, study PRJNA504765) | marine sediment metagenome | isolation source: marine sediment core GS10_PC15, 103 cmbsf | place: Arctic Ocean: Southern Knipovich Ridge | collected 2010 | reverse complement strand
CGTTTGTAATAAAATTTGAAGATGTTGTATTAGTATATTCTTTATCAAATTTGTTTGGACCAAACCAACTTGTTAATCCTAGGAGAATTAAAAGAACCACCAAAGATAGTGTGGTGGTTCGAATTAGACGTTTGGCTGTTGAATCAAACGTTTGGTGAGAATGAACATTAGAAAGAACTATAACAGCTTCCTCTTCTTTGATTATTGGCTGAGGTTTAATTTTGTTTGCTTGACGTTTGTTGATTTGAGCTTTCTCTCTATATTCTGTAAGAGATGTTCGATTTACATACCAACACTTTTCGAATTTTACTCCTTCAACTTTTCCTTGCCTTGCAAGGAGACTTACGTGATTTGTGTCATATCCAAATTCTTTTGCGAGTTTGGACGACAAAATTAAACCATCTTTTGGCCTTGTGATCATACTACGCTTATCAGGATTTTGAGCATTAAAATTACTCATAAAATTTCGTTGGAATTACTTCCCAACAAGCGTTTGGTCAACAGCCAATAAACATTGAATTATAAAGGAATATTGCTACATTTATTATAGTAGTTATTGCTATACTGAGTCAACAGTTTTTTGTCCATATTTCAGAGATAGTTTTATAATAGAAAATAGAGAGATAATTTTAGAGATTTTTCGACAAATCTTACATTTATTGTTTATACATTGAAATATTAAAATTTTTGGAGTTATATGGAGTTATATAGATAAATTGAAGAAAATCATTTCTTCTTCTAGTTATTTCAATTTTGATCTTAATTTGATAAAAGTAGTCGAATAAGGTTAAGTGATGGTGAATAGTTTAATTCGAGATAAGGTCAGACGATATTTGGCATGGTTAGTGAGAAAAAAGGAACACTCTATATTTGTTTAAATACTATTTCCAGAGGGGGAGGAGGTCTAATCCCTCTAATATTTTACAATATTTTCAAAATTTACTAATTTTTACTGGACTATATAAACATTAATAAAGAATTATAAACATGAGTGAAAAAAGTTGTATATTTAAAGATAAACTTGTTGTTATCTTAGATAATATTCGAAGCGCACATAATGTTGGGTCAATTTTCAGAACTTCGGATGCTGCAGGAGTTGATAGGCTATATTTGTGTGGAATCACTCCGACACCTTATCCACAGCGAGGAGTTGATCGTGTCTCTAAAATATCACTTGGAGCAGAAAAGACCGTTGTGTGGGAATACTATGATCAAACACAAAAACTAATCGAAAAATTAAAAAAAGAAAAATATAAAATCGTTGCATTAGAAATTTCCGAAGGCGCTATTAATTACAAAAATTTTTCTCCAGAATTTCCACTTGCTTTGATTGTTGGGAACGAAGTAAAAGGATTAGATAAAAAAATTCTTTCGCAAGCCGATATAATTTTAAACTTACCAATGTACGGATCAAAAGAATCTTTAAATGTTTCTGTTGCGTTTGGTATTGCCTCTTACAAAATTAATGAAGTTAGAAATTAATGGTTAAACTTCCTTCAAAGAATTTCGAACGAAATTTATTTAAACAAGGATTTAAAAATATTGTTGCGATAGATGAAGTTGGTGTTGGCTGTCTCGCCGGCCCGGTTGTTGTTTGTTCGGTCATGATTGATAAAAAAATCTTTCGTAAAAATTTTCGAAGAAAAAAATTATCAGGGATTCGAGATTCAAAACTTCTTACTCCAAAACAAAGAGAAAAATATTTTGAAAATTTAATTTCAATGCCGGAAATAAAATGGAGTGTTTCTTTTGTTCATTCGAAAACAGTTGATAAATATAATGTGTATCAAGCGACTCGTCTCGGCATGAAAAGAAGTTTAAAAAAATTTGATAAAATTCCCGATTTTATTTTAGTCGATGGAAAGTATCCTATTCGAGGATTAACCATTCCTCAACAATCCATAGTTAAAGGAGATCAAAAAATCTTTTCAATTGCTTGTGCTTCTTTGATAGCAAAAGTTACAAGAGATAGATATATGATAAATCTTTCAAAAAAATATCCTGAGTATGAATTTTATAGACATAAAGGATATGGTACTAAACTACATCAAGCTCGATTGAAAAAGTATGGGCTTTCACGTATTCACAGACTCTCTTTTAACCTGAAAAAATTTATGTAGTCAAGGGATTGAGCTCTTTCCATTGATTGGTATAATATAAGGAACATGGCAAAGAAAATAGCAATTAATGGTTTCGGTCGAATTGGAAGAGCTGTTTTGAAAGGCTCTATAGATTTAGATGAGTTAGATTATGTAGTTATAAACGATCTGGGGGACATAGAGAATCTAGCTTACTTATTAAAATACGATTCTGTGTATGGACGTTATGATAAAGATGTATCTGTTGAAGAAAAGGACGGTAAAAAATATTTAAAAATTAATGATAAAGAAATTCTTTTTCTTCAAGAGAAAGATCCTTCTAAATTACCCTGGGGAGATCTCGGTGTAGATATTGTTATCGAAGCAACCGGTGTTTTTGCTAGTTACGAAAAATCCCAAGTTCATTTGGATGCTGGAGCAAAGAAAGTAGTAATCACAGCTCCTTCCAAGGATGAAGACAATGATATTGGCAAAACAGTTTTATTGGGAGTGAATGAAGACGAATTAAAGACTTGTAAGATTTCTTCTAATGGATCTTGTACCACAAATTCCGTATCACCAGTGATGCAAATAATAGTAGAAACCCTTGGAGTTAAAAAGGCATTTCTTACTTCAACACATGGATATACTGCGACCCAGAATTTAGTTGATGGCCCAAGTAAAGGAAAAGATTATAGAAGAGGAAGAGCTGCAGCATGGAATATAGTCCCATCTTCTACAGGTGCCGCTATTGCAGTAGCTAAAGGTGTTAAAGAAGTAAAGGATAAATTTGATGGTATTGCCGTTCGTGTTCCTGTTTTGGATGGTTCCATCTCTTCTATTGTTTGTATAACCGAAAAGAAGACAACAGTAGAAGAAGTAAACGAAATATTTAAAAAAGCTGCTCAAGAAGAAAGATGGAAAAATGTTTTAACCGTTACAGAAGACCCATTGGTATCCTCTGATATAGTTGGTCAAAAATATGGTGCAATCGTTGATTTACCCATGACCCGGGTTGTAGATGGTGATATGGTTTGTATTTTATCTTGGTATGATAACGAAGAGGGATATACACAAACACTAATTGGACATGTTTTGAAAGTTGCTGAAACTTTGTAATGACTCTTACTGATGAAAAAATAAAAGAACTGGATTTAACTGCTAATAAAATAAGGCAGGGCATTATTGAGATGCTTGCTGTAGCAGATTCTGGGCATAGTGCAGGTCCTCTCGGGATGACAGATATTTTTACTGCTCTATATTTTCATGTTTTAAAACACGATCCGAAAAATCCCGGATGGGAAGAAAGAGATCGTTTAATACTTTCAAACGGACATATTTGTCCTGTGAGATATGTAGCAATGCATCACGCAGGATACGATATAACAAAAGAAGAACTTGCAACATTTAGAAAAATTGGTTCTCGTCTTGAAGGGCATCCATCTGTTAAAAGAATTCCTGCACTAGAAACTTCTTCAGGTCCATTGGGAGAAGGAACATCTGTAGCAGCTGGAATAGCCTTAGGATATAGATTTGATAAAAAGCCAAATCATGTTTGGTGTCTTGTTTCCGATGCTGAACAGCAAGAAGGAATGACTTGGGAAGGAGCGATGTTGGCGGGGAAATATAAGCTAAGTAATTTAACAGTTATTATTGATAGAAATAATATTCAAATCGATGGTGTGACAGAGGAAATCATGCCGCTTGAGCCATTAAGGGAAAAATATGAAGCATTCGGCTGGCATGTTATTGAAATAAACGGACATGATATGAGATCAATCATCGATGCTTTAGAAGAATCAAAAGCAATTCAAGAAAAACCCGTATTTGTTATTGCCAACACAATTGCAGGAAAGGGAGTTAGTTTTATGGAAAATGATTACAAATGGCACGGGATGCCACCAGATGAAAAACAAGCTGAAGAAGCTTTAGCGGAACTTAAAAAACAAGAAGAGGAATTAAAACAATTATAATATGGAATATAAATTTGCGGACAATTATTTAGATGATGAAAAAGTAAAATGGGAACCCATGAGAGATGGTGCAGGAAAGGGTATGGCTGAATTAGGAGAAGAAAAAGAAGATATGATTGTTTTAGGAGCTGATACTGTTGGTTCTGCCAGGGCGAAATATTTTGCTGAAAAATTTCCTGAAAGACTTATTCAATGCGGTGTTGCCGAACAAAATCTTATCGGTGTAGCTGCTGGTTTAGCATATCAAGGGAAAGTTCCCTATGCAGTTACTTATGCTCCTTTTTTGATCGGTAGGCCATGGGAACCAATACGAACACTAATTGCATATCCAGAAAAACATGTTGTGCTAGTTGGTTCGCATGCTGGAATTAATACAGGCCCTGATGGAGCAACACACCAAATGACTGAAGATATTGCTCTTACAAGATGTCTTCCTGGGTTTACGGTTATTTCTCCTTGTGATTCTGAACAAGCGAAAAAGGCGGTCAAAGCAGCCTATGATTTAAAAGGACCTGTATATATTAGAAATGCTCGTGAGGCTACTCCAGTATTTACGACTGAAGATACACCATTCGATATCGGCAAAGCACAAGTATTACGTGAAGGAAATGATATTACTGCTATAGGGACAGGTTATTTAGTGCATAGACTTTTACAAATCGCAGAAGAACTAAAAGATGAAATTTCTATAGAAGTAATTAATTTACATACAATTAAACCAATTGATAAAGAAACAATAATCAATTCAGCTAAAAAAACAGGCAAGGTATTTACTGCCGAAGACCATATGGTAGCTGGGGGAATGGGATCAGCTGTAGCCGAAGTTTTAGTCGAAAAACATCCTGTTCCTATGAAAATGCACGGGATTTACGATACTTTTGCAGAATCCGGTTCTGCTAAGGAATTATGGGAAAAATTTGGTCTTGACAAGAGTGGTATTGCCAAGGCTTTAAGGGGATTGACTTAAAGGTAACTTTGATATATAATTAAGTTGCCATGAGATATGGGATTATAGCCGAGATTAGGCTATTTTTAATTATTTTAATAGTAGCTTTTGCGGCTACATACATCATATTCAACGCGACATCAATGGTTGCGCAGGTTGATTATGCTTTAGATAACAAAGAAGAAAGAGGAGCATATATTCTTCCAGTAGTTGAGATTCCTAATAGTATCCATATCCCAAAAACTAAAACTGTTGCACCGATTGTTATAGAGAATAGTGATGACGAAACAGTTTTACTTGAAGCTCTCAAGAAAGGTGTACTTCTTTTCCCTGGTTCAGTTAATCCAGGTAAAAATGGTAGTACGGTGCTTTTGGGGCATAGTTCTGGTTTTATTTGGTCTGAAGGGGAATATAAAACTGTTTTTGCTTTACTTAATAAATTAGAAGAGGGTGATTTAATCAAATTGTATTTTAATAACGAGAAATTCGTTTATCGAGTTTCCGAAACAAGTATTTTAAATGTCGAAAAAATAAACAATGTAGTTAGTCAGAAAAGCGATAGCAACACTTTGTTTTTATCAAGTTGTTGGCCAATTGGTACTGATTGGAATCGTATTATGGTAACTGCTAAATTAATCGATTAATTATGAAAATAAGTAAAAAATTTATAATAATTGCTTTGGTCGTATCAGCTGTCTCTACTTTAGCTCTAGCTTTTGCTGGTTATGCTATTGGAGTAAGTGAAGATTGTGGAGATATAAGTACTTACCTAGACACAAAGGGTAGAAATATCAGTCTAGCAAGAACAAAAATCATAAACAGTTCTTCTACCTGTACATATACTGTTGGTTTTGCATCATATCAGATGTTTGATCATAAACTAGAGAATCAAAAGCTTTATGATTCTGATACAGTAGTATTAGGACCTGGAGAAAAAAAGGTATTATATGTTGATGTTCCTAATTGTGCTTATCAATTAGATACTTTTGAGGGACCTGTAAGACAACCTCCTTTTTATAGGATGTCACCAGGTAATTATTTGTTAGAGTATGCAGAAATTAATTGGTTGCCGTATTGTGGTACTCCAACCCCAACTCCAACTCCAACACCAACTCCAACACCTACACCTACACCAACTCCAACTCCGACACCAACCCCAACTCCGACACCAACCCCAACTCCTACACCAGATCCAAGATTGATTATTACAAAGTATGTGAGAGAAGCTCATGTTGATGATCCTAGTTTCTCTAAATCTGTAGAAATTAATCCAGAAGGTATAGCAGAATTCTCTATTTGGATTGTTGGTGGTCAACAAAGCATAGTTCATGATGTTCATGTATATGATGAATTGCCGTTGGGACTAGTATACTATCCAAATACATTCAGAATAAACGGTAGTTATACAATTGATGGTGAAGATCTTGTAAGATTAGATGGGATGCATATTGGCAATATTGATCCTGGAGAAATAGTAGAGATTAGCTTTATGGCTGGCGTAAAAGAAGCAGGATATTTCCCAACCAATAGATCTGAATTAATTAACTGGGTACATGTGACTTCAAATGAAGTACCTAGACAAAGCGATACCGCGAAAGTAATTGTTAGAAAGTTTTCTGTATGTATAGGATGTATACCTACTGGACCGTTAGATGTAATGAGAAATACTATGATGATCGCAGCACTATTATCTCTAGCTGCGTATATCATTATACGAAGATCTAAAATGGAAGATCTAGGTTCAGCTCTAGTATTCTATAAAAAGGCTTACACTATCAGATGGAAAGAAAGAAACTCAACATTAATCTAAATTTAAAACCCCCCTCCAGGGGGTTTTAAAATGGTGGGTGTGGGAGGAATCGAACCTCCGACCTCTGTCTTATCAGGACAGCGTTCTAACCACTGAACTACACACCCGTAAGATACATAATACCATAAATTTGGATATAATCAATATTAAAAAACGAGCCTCTCTGGCTCGTAATTCATTAATAATACACTTTATTATAGAACTTCAACTCCATTCTGCCGCTTTGTCCTTCGTTAGGCTTTCCCTCATAGAGAGTAACACCGCAGTTTAATGGTTTCTCTTCATGGTCTAGTCTTATGAACTCATCCGCATCCAGGCGTTCTAGATTGGCTCTTGTCGCCAGGATATTTAAATGGTGAGTGATTACCATCATTCTTTTCTCAGAGAACTCTCTTGTTACAGTGTTGAGCCATAAACGGTTTCGTTTTCTTACATCCGCAACATTTTCCCCTTGAGGGTACCTATACCAATACCTTCCTTCAATGTTGTACAGTTCTCTTTGTTTGGGATGAAGGACGTGGAATACGCGCCAGTCGTTATATAAATTAGCTAGGCCGTGCCCTTGCTCTATAATCAGTTCTTCTTTGAAGAAGGGAACTTCTATCAATTCGGGCCATCCAGCGTATAACAAGTTGAGTGTCTGACGAGCTCTCAAATATGGGGAGGTATGAATAACATCTGGGAGCGGGAATCTTTTTTTTAGCTCCTCTCCCGTAGTTATGGCCGTGTGCTTTTTTGATTCAGTAATTATAGGAGTATTCCAATCACCAACACCAAGGTTGTATTTTTCTCTGACCAGGTGAGCTAATTCTACAGACTTTGTGCTTTCCGGATCTGTTTCGAAAGATTTCACGAATTGCTGATACAAAAAATCATTCTCCTTTTCGTCTTTTAGGTTGTTATAAATAGATTTGGCATGTCTGATTAACATGAGTGTTTTAGGCCATTTCATTTGAAGCTCCTTTTCTAAGAACTAGATTCTTTTTACACAATTAATTAGCAAATGTCAATCCTTCTTGTTTTGATGGTCTTTTGATATACTAAAATCAATATGGTAGAAAAAAAGCAAAAAAAGGGGACAATGAATGTTCCAGCCTCGGAACTTCCAGTGGAAAAAAGAGCTAAGGATTTTAGGTCGTCGTTTCATTGGAGGGTATTTAGAATAATGTCGGAATTTGTTAATGGCTGGCAATTTTTAGCTGACTTCAGCAAAACTGTTACATTTTTCGGATCGGCTAGATTTAAAGAAGATAATAAATGGTATGGTGAGGCAAGAAAGTTGGGACGGATGCTCAGTAATAATGGTCTTTCTGTAATGACTGGTGGTGGACCAGGGATAATGGAAGCAGGAAATCGTGGTGCGGAGGAAGGAGAAAAAGGTGATTCGATAGGTTTAAATATTCAGCTTCCATACGAACAAAGAGTTAACCCATATGTAGATAAATCAATCGGTTTTCATTATTTCTTTGTAAGAAAAGTAATGCTTTCTTATTCAGCAAGAGCATATGTGTATTTTCCGGGTGGTCTAGGTACTCTAGATGAATTTTTTGAAATTATTACTTTAATACAAACGAAAAAAATTGAACCTATTCCTGTAGTGTTAATAGGAAAAGAATTTTGGGAACCGCTACTTAAATGGATAAAAGATGATGTGTACGGTAATTTTCAAGCAATAGATGAAGCCGATCAGAATATATATAAATTAGTTGATACGGTTGAAGAGGCATATGAGATTATCAAAAATGCCCCAAAAAGACATGAATTTGGTGAATTTATCTGTCCAACTGGACCGGAATCTGCTTAATGCTTTAAATATGATAGAACAGACTATTAGAGAATTTAATAAACAGTTCGAATATGATCCGATTATAGAAGGTTCGATAAAATCAGCGAAGAAGTTTGTGGTAGCTGGTATGGGGGGTTCTCATTTGGCAGTTGATTTAATAAAAGTATTTGATCCTTATTTAGAACTTGTAATCCATAAAAATTATGGACTTCCTTACTCTATTGATGAAGAAAGTCTATTTATTGCCAATTCATATTCGGGTAATACCGAAGAAGTATTAGATTTTTTTAATAAAGCGGTAGAAAAAAAATTAAACATAGTAGCAATATCGACAGGAGGAAAATTAATTGATTTGGCGAAAGAAAACAACGTTTCGTATATTCAAATACCTTCAACTAGTATTCAGCCTCGATCAGCTTTGGGATATAGTATCAAAGCCTTACTTAAGGCTATGGGGAAAGAGGATTGGCTGAAAGAAATTAGCGAACTAAATTCAACTCTAGATCCTGTCTCTTTGGAAAAGGAAGGAGAAGAATTGGCAAAAAAAATTAAAGGGAAAATACCTGTTATTTATTCTTCCGAAAAAAATGAAGGATTGGCGGTAAATTGGAAGGTAAGATTCAATGAGACAGCGAAGACCCCCGCTTTTTATAACGTATTTCCGGAATTAAATCATAATGAAATGATCGGGTTTGATAAAAAGATGAATGATTCAGGATTAGCGGATAATTTTTTCTTTATTTTTCTTAAAGATAATGACAATCCAAGAATTCAAAAAAGAATGGAAATTTTACAGAAATTACTAGAGGATAGAGAATTACCAGTTGAAATATTGGAATTAAAAGAATCGAACAAATTTTATTTAATTTTTTCCTCGATAATTTTGGCAGATTGGACCTCATACCATCTTGCTCAGTTATATAATGTAGATCCTGAGCATATTTCTTTAGTTGAAGAGTTTAAGAAAATGATATAATATAACCCTCAGTTATTTAATAGGAGGGTTTATTTGATTGCATCAACACATCTTTTAGTAGGAGCGGCTGCAGGAGTAATTGTGGCCAAGCAAACAAAAGATAAACATTCTTTTATGTTGTTGGTCTATGCTTTAGTCTGTGGGATATTCTTTGCTCATTTTTTTCTGGATATGATTCCTCACGCCGAGTATCGTATGGATAAGATGGGGATACAATTTATTTCAATCTTTACATTTGAAGTATTTGTTTCGTTGTTAGCTATATTAGTAAGTAGTCTTGATATAATATCAGAAAGAAAATATTTTATTGGGATTACTGCTGCAGTTTTCGGTTCAGCTTTACCTGATCTGCCTGATATTCTCTACCAAGTATTTGGTTTGAATTGGTGGATATTAGAAAAATGGATGGTATTTAATAGTTTTTTTCATGCCACACTAAATTGGGGTACAGTCAATATTATTGCACAAATATGGATAGCGTTCCTCGCTTTCTCATTTCTAATCTTTTTTAATCTTAGATATATAAATAGGATTAAGAAAAAAGTATCGAGACGTGTTGATCCTAATAGAAACTTGCTCACCAAATAGGTGGGCTTTTGATTTATTTATAAATAGAGATATAACTTATTGTTCTTTTGTGGACCCGACTGGACTCGAACCAGCAACCTCCTCGTTGCAAACGAGATGCTCTACCATTGAGCTACGGGCCCCCATTTGAATCTATATTATAACATTAAAACCCCGCCTTTTCAAGCAGGGTTTTAACGCTGTAAACTAAGCAGCTATATCCTTGTCTTCTTGAGTTTTTTGCTCTAGATCTTCAAAAGCTTCATCTACGTCACTGGCTATTTCTTCTTTTTTAGCTCCATGTAACTCTTCTTTTGCTTTGGCTTGTTCTCCTTTTTTCGTTATTTCTCTTTCCAGTCTATCCATCTCAGCTACTGAGTCCAATGTCCCTTCTAAATCTCTTTGTTCTTTTGGTGAGGGTTCTGCAGGTATTTCGAGTTCAGATTCTCCAAAGCCTAGTAATTTTGCAAAGAATTTTTTTAATCCCATATTAAATAAAATATTTGGTTTTTATTCGACCAAACTTCCACTTTTATTATACCACGTATAAATAATGTGCAACCTATTGTCTAAAAAGGTAAAATGGTGTATTATATATCTTAACTATGAAACCCAATTTTGATAAATTTAAAAGCCCCACATTGGGGCCCTGTGATTTCGAAAAGGTAGTCAATGAACTAACCGATTTTATTAATAAAGACCCTGACGCTAAATACTCTGTTATTGTCGGATCCGATTCCGAAATGAAGAATGGGGCTGCTGAATTCGTTTCGATTATAGCCGTTCATAGAGTTGGTTCTGGAGGAAGATATTTCTGGACTAAATTTAGTTCAGTAGTCGTTCATTCAATGCGTGATAGAATATATAAAGAAGCTCTATATTCATTAGATTTAGCGCATAAGGTTGTTAATTTATTAAAAGATAAAATTGCCGATAATCAATATGGTTTTGAAATTCATGTAGATATAGGACAAGCCGGTCCTACGAAAGATATGATCAGAGAGATTACCGGTATGATCAAAGGATATGGATTTGTTCCTAGAATTAAACCTTTTGCTTATGGGGCAAGTAATGTAGCGGACAAATACGCTTAATGGATTATTTTCCAATATTTTTAGGAATAATATTTACAGTGGGTTTTGCTATCCTCTTTTTGAATCTCAGAAAACTTTCTCACAGAAAAGATGATGAAAAAATGATCATTTTAAATGAGAGAATGGAAAACCTTGCTACAAATATTAAATCTTTAAACGAAGGAGTAAATGTTCGTTTGAAGGAACAGAGAGAAAGCGTCGAAAAATCTACAATGAATGTATATAATCAGGTTCGAGGTTTTACTTCCGGTATTACTTCTTTAGCTGAAAAAGTAAATCAAGTACAGGATTCTGTTAAAAATGTTTCCTCTTTTCAGGAAATGTTCAGAGCACCTAAACTAAGAGGTATTTGGGGAGAAATGGCCTTAGATGCTTCTTTATCTCAATATTTTTCTCGTGATTCGTATAAACTCCAACATTATTTCAAATCAGGAGAAGCTGTTGACGCTGTTTTAAAATTACCGAATGAACTTTTATTGCCTATTGATTCCAAATTTAATTGGGAAAATTTTGAAAAGATGATTAATGCGGAAGGTGAAAATGAAAAACAAACACATCAGAAAGTTTTTTTTAATGATGTAAAGAAAAAGATTGATGAGATCTCTTCAAAATATGTATTACCTTCAGAGGATACAGTAGATATGGCTTTAATGTATATACCTGCAGAAACCGTGTATTATGAGTTGATTAGTAATACGAAAATGATAGACGTTCCTAACTATGCAAGAAAGAAAAAAATTGTTTTAACTTCGCCCAATACATTTATGTCTCACGTTTCTGCTATTCAGCATTGGATAAAAGATATTCAATTATCTAAACAAACGAAAGAAATAATGAAGAAATTAGATAGAGTTATAATCGACAGTACGAAGCTGGATGAGGATTTTAATAAATTAGGTAAACATATGAAAGATGCGCAAAGTGCGTTTGATAATTCCGAAAAGAGACTTACATTAATGACGGATAGAGTTCAAAGAGTTATGGAAATAGAAGACAAAGAAGAGGAAGTTAAAAAACTTGATGCCGATCATTTAGATGTGTAAATAATTTATATCAATCATTGTATTATCAGTTTAAATTATAAATTAAAAAGTTCCGGTATTTGACATGCCGGAATTTTTATTACAGTTATCCACAAAAAATAAAATTATGTATTTTTTTTCGTGATAAAATTTAATTGGAGTTATTTTGCAAAATAACTTAGTAAAGTTTTAAGAGAAAAGGAGGTGAAAAATGTTTGAAGAAATAATAACGCAATCTTTGGAAACAACCTACGCAGCAGTTGCTAGTTTTTTGCCGCAATTGATCGCTGCCATAATTGTTTTTATAATAGGTTGGTTAATCGCTATATTATTGGGTCGGGTAGCTTATCATATCGTTAAGATACTCGGTGTTAATAAAGCATTAGTAGGTCTTGGTCTAGGAAAGATTTTTGAAAAGGGTGGTCTTCGATTAGATGCACCTAAGTTTTTCTATGAACTAATAAAATGGTTCTTCATTATCGTCTTCCTTTTGGCCGCAACCAATATTCTAGGCTTGGTTGAGGTAAGTCAATTCCTAACTGAAGTATTGTTCTATATCCCGAACGTATTAGTTGCTGCGATAATTCTTTTAGCCGGTGCTCTAGTAGCAAAACTTTTGGCTGGATTTATCCGTGCATCAGTAAAAGCGGCAAGTCTAAGTTCGGCAAATCTATTGGCCTCTATTACCCGTTGGGTAGTTATGATCTTTGTTATTTTAGCTGCCTTAGTACAGTTAAAGGTTGCAGCTGATATCGTAAGAATTGTGATTGTTGGTTTGGTTGCCGGTAGCTCATTGGCATTCGGTTTATCCTTTGGATTAGGAGGTAAGAAGATGGCTGAAGGAATGCTTGATGACCTAAAGAAAAAGATTGAAGGTTAGGCTTCAGATATTTTTCAACTCAAAAGCGCCCTAGGGGCGTTTTTGGGTTGACAAAGAACAAAATTATTTGTAATATATTCTTGTAGCTTTTTAACAAAAGGAGGTAGTCGTGAACTTGAAAAATTGGATGAAGGTAGTGAAAGACACGCGGAAAGTTCAGGGAAGTTTAGATAAGGATCAAAAGAAAAAAGCTCTTGAAGTTGTGTATGATAAAATTTGGTCTATCGCTCCTGGTTATCAAGGCGAATTTAAGTCTATTAATAATTCTGTGTTGGTAGAAAGATTTAAATTAGGGATTTTTCTTTTAGATATTATGGCGTCCCCTGACTGGCATAATAAAATTGATTTAGAGAAATTGGAGATGTCTTCTCCTAGTAGAGATATATTGGCGCAATTGTATGGTAGTTATGTAAAAGGGTGTAAAGAGTTGAATATCGCAGGTAACACATTTTATCTTGGCCTTAATGCTGCAAGAAAGAGAGAGATCAAATTTTTAAATATTCTTTGGACTCAAGAAATCATAAAAAGAAAAAAAGATGAATCCGAATAGTAGTTTCTTGTAAATTTGCTTAAAAAACACGATAAAATCAAGCTTTTATAAATCAATCAATTTTACTACTAATTTAGACCCTTTTGGGGTCTTTTCTATTTAGGGAGTTTTCTTGACTATATTATATGTTTTGATATACTAGAAAACACAGATGGATATACTATTAAACATGTACAAAACAAGCGACTGTTAATGCCTCTCTGTTTTAGCGCATTATAGCCGCTTATAGCGGCTTTTTAAGTCCAATTCATCTGTAAGTTATTTGATAAATTAATAGGGTAACAACGGCAAAAGAGAATTGCATTTATAAGGAATCACATATAAGAGCGTACGGTGGATGCCTTGGCATCAAAAGGCGACGAAGGACGTGGCGTGACTGCGATAAGTCTCGGTGAGCTGTCTAGCTAGCTTTGACCCGGGAATGTCCGAATGGGGAAACCCCTTTGAGTCTAATAAACTCATTGACTCGCTCAGTATTTTGTATCTTTAATTTGTCGTGGAGTAATTTAGTGGTTAGAAGTCTGCTTTAATAAGGTAGACGTCGGACCTTTCTCTTCGACCATTCTTTTAAAGATCCAGAATTCTGAGCGGGGGCGAACCTGTGGAAGTGAAACATCTCAGTACACAGAGGAAAAGAAATCAAAAAGATTCCCTGAGTAGCGGCGAGCGAAATGGGAATAGCCCAAACCATTTTAAAATTTTTAATTTCGAAATGGGGTAGCGGGAAGATATACCTCAAGAAATAAGAGTGTGGAGTTTTCTCCTAACTCTTATTTCTTGAAAAAGAGTTACAAATTTATTAGTTAGCCGAATCACGCTGGAATGCCGAACCATAGGAGGTGAAAGTCCTGTAGGCGAAAATTAATAAACTCTTCATATCTCTCCCAAGTAACACGGGATCAGACTGTCCCGTGCGAATCTGGAGATACTACTCTCTAAGGCTAAATACTTTTGGTGACCGATAGTGAACCAGTACCGTGAGGGAAAGGTGAAAAGTACCCCGGCGAGGGGAGTGAAATAGTACCTGAAACCGTATGCTTACAAGGAGGTGGAGCTCTTAATCTTCGGATTAAGTAAGTGACACCGTGCCTATTGAAGAATGATCCAACGAGTTTAAGTAAGTTGCCAGCCTAAGTCCGGGAAGGACGGAGGCGTAGGGAAACCGAGTGTTAATAGCGCGAATTTTTAGTAGCTTGCTTAAGACCCGAAGCCAGGCGAGCTAACCATGGCCAGGGTGAACCAGTCGTAACAGACTGGGGAGGCCCGAACCGACTTGTGTCGCAATACGAGCGGATGAGCTGTGGTTGGAAGTGAAAAGCTTATCGAGCCTGGTAATAGCTGGTTGTCTCCGAAATGCGTTTAGGCGCAGCCTCGTCAAGTAACCGTGGGGGTAGAGCACTGATTGGTTTT
>SDBT01010316.1_pt1 | contig 15093 bp, 18 predicted proteins | sample 2277101 | NCBI WGS metagenome assembly SDBT01 (sample SAMN10404973, study PRJNA504765) | marine sediment metagenome | isolation source: marine sediment core GS10_PC15, 103 cmbsf | place: Arctic Ocean: Southern Knipovich Ridge | collected 2010 | reverse complement strand
GCATATGACAATGTCTTTTATACCCTGGCTTTCCAGAAGTTTTATAACATAGTAAAGAAAAGGCCTGCCATGAAACGGTATCATTACTTTGGGCATAGCTCTGGTCAATTCTCCCAGTCTGGTACCCAGCCCACCCGCTAATATGACCGCCTGCATGGTTGATTCCTCAGGCCGACTCAGCCAGTATCTCCTTTATCGCCAAACGAATTGCCTCTTCAGAACTGTATTTCGGTTTCCAGCCCAGTTTTTCCATCCGTGACGTTTCCAGGCAGATACGGGGGACGTCTCCCGGCCATCCTCGGGTTCCTCCCGTGTATTTCAGCTTAACCTCAGACAGCCCCATCTGCTCCAGAAGTATGCGACCTATCGTCGTGACATCTACCATGTCATGGTTGCCCAGATTAAAAACGTTGACCTGTTCGTCGGAATGCTGGTGACCGTATAACAGGCCATCCACACAATCGCTGACATATATGTAGGGCTTTGACTGTTTGCCATCACCGAGTATTTCCAGCTCCTCGGCGTTCTTTTTCAATTTATGAATGAAATCGTAGATTACACCGTGGGTTGCCCTCGGGCCAACGACGTTGGCAAAGCGGAAGACCCACGCCTGCATGTTAAAGAGGTGGCAGAATGCCGTAATCAGTCCCTCGCTGGCAAGTTTGGCGGCACCATACAAGGATATGGGTTGCAATGGGCCATGGTCTTCTGAAACGGGCTCGCCGGATGTCTCTCCATACACAACGCTGCTTGAGGCAAAAATGATTTTACCGATACCCTGTCTTCGCATGGCCTCCAGAACGTTATAGGTAGCGATGGTTCCCTGGTTCAGGTCCGCTTCAGTGTCGTGCTGCCCGATTCTCACATCTGGGTTAAATGACATATGAAGGACAACGTCGCTGCCTTTTATGGCCGTTGAAAGTTGCTCTCGGTCCAGGATGTCAGCTTGAATGAAGTTGAAATTGGGATTATTTAAATGCTGACTGATGAACTCACGCTTCCCGGAACTCAGGTTATCGTAGACGGTTACCGCACCCGTACTTATCAGGCGGTCAACCAGATGACTGCCGATGAAACCCGCGCCACCGGTGATAAAATACTTCATAGATTACTCGTTTCGCAGTGAAGTCTACTCGTAGTGAACGTTACTTGAATCGATTAAATGTAAACCGTTGGCTTGACAGAAGATAAAGACAGCGCTTTCTATGAATTGATTGAATCTTCCTGGAAATCTATTCCAATCTGTCTTCATCCCTACAGTGAATCGCGTATCCGCTTCACAAGTACATTCAGTATTACGCCAGCAAAGATACACAACATCCCAACTGTAATCAGGAGCATTGCCACCATCGCCGTGCCCACGGCCAGTTCGTTAACGGTGAAAAGGGCTTTCAAAACGATAACACCGGCCGCGATGCCCAGAATTATGGCAATGCTGCCGGCCAGTCCGAAGAACAGCAGTGGCCTTCTTTCCGATATCATTACCAGTACCCGATTCAGAACACCAACGCCGTGCTTTACGGGGTTCAGTGTTGAGCCATCTTTGGTATAAATAGCTGAAATAGGAACCTCGGCAATTTTAAGCCCTTTGGCCGTGGCCTCTGATATGGTCTCCGCCGAGATGGCCATTCCCTGCTCCTTAGGTTCAAGCACGTTTATTGCCTTCCTTGAGAAGGCCCTGAATCCCGACTCCGTGTCAGATAATGTGCTCCGGGAAAGCACGCGGGTGAAAAAAGAAATGATTTTTTGCCCGAATTTGCGATAAGCTGGTATGTCTTCGCTTTTTATCTTTCGTGACCCGACGGCCACATCGGAACCATCGAAGATGGCATCCACCAGGGACGACATCTCTTCGGGGTTATGCTGTCCATCGGCGTCAAGTAACACCAGTACGTCTGGATTTCTCTTTTTCGCTTCGGCAAGCACGGTCTGGACAGTAGCACCATAGCCACTGTTTTTCTGGTGCTGGACAACCGTGGCGCCGGCAAGCCGGGCTATCGGCGCAGTGCGGTCGGAGCTGCCATCGTCAACCACCACCACCTCGTCGGCAAATTGCCGCGCCTGCAGGACAACGCTGCCGATATAATTTTCCTCGTTATATGCCGGCATACCGACGATTATGACTGGCTTTTCCGGTTTCTTCGTCTTTCTGCTATGTTCCAAGTACCTTTCCTCGCTCGTCATTATAACATATGTCGGGCAAAGTTGTGCCTTGTGCAAATGAAAATTTGGTCATGGTACCAAAAAGCACATGATTTACAATGCCCCCGTTTTGAGGTAAAATAACTGATGTTCGGGCAGTTAGCTCAGTTGGTTAGAGCACTCGGTTCACATCCGAGAGGTCGAAGGTTCGAGTCCTTTACTGCCCATTTTTATTTCAGCCAGGCACATAGTCCAATGAGATTACGTCTTCTTTTGACTTTAACATCAATCCTCCTCGTTTTTTTGTTTGCGGGTTGTTCCGGAGAGCCGGATATCTACCGGGAACCGGGCGTAGTTATCACTGTAAAGGCCAACCAGGAATTTATTATTGCCACGGAAACAAGCCCGCCCACCGGCTACATGTGGACCGCCATTGTAGACGAGAGTATGCTGGAACTGATTTCATCGACCGTTGAAAGCAGCAAGGTGGAAATACAGGGAGAGGAAAAGACCGTTCTGGAGCAGTACTTTCGCTGCCGGGCTTTGAAAACGGGCACCACTGAAGTTCAGTTAAACCTCAGGGGCCCCGATGTAAAACATAGCTGGGACCAGAAGGTATTTCCTGTAGAAATCCGATAAACAGCAGTGCTATTTTTTATCGATAAGGTGGCAGTTCACGCAGTTCGGCATAGGCTTACCCCTGAGGCCCGCGATAAGGTTCTGTGCCCCAATAACGCTCATGTTTACCCCGGTGTCCAAGGTCTGGGTACCGACATGTGGCAGGACGATGACATTGTCCAGCTTTAATATCGGGTCATCCGGCGACATTGGCTCTGGCTCGGTGACGTCCAGTGCGGCACCCAGTATTTGCTTTCGTTTTAACGCTTCATGAAGTGCTTTCTGGTCAACAATCGCGCCTCTGGCGCTATTGACCAGCATGGCCGTTGGTTTCATGCAGGATAGCTCCCTGGCGCCGATTAAATTCCGGGTCTCTTTGTTCAATGGCACGTGAATACTGACGAAGTCAGATTTCTTGAGCAGTGTCGGTATATCCTCGATGTATTCCGCCCCGAGCTCAGCCTCATCCGGGCGCCGATGTCGGTTATGGTAGAGCACCTTCATATCGAAGCCCTTTGCCCTTCGTGCCACCGCAGCGCCAATCCGCCCCATGCCTATGATGCCCAGCGTTTTACCATACACATCGTATCCGAGCATCTCCATGGGGCCAAAGTTGCGCCATTCGCCATTGATAACAACCCTGGTCATCTCAATGAGTCGGCGGGACATGACCAGCAGGAGGGCAAAGGCAAGGTCAGCGGTGCTTTCCGTGACCACGCCCGGGGTATTGCTGACTCTAATTCCCCTTTTCGTAGCCGCGTCAACGTCTATATTATCGTACCCCACACTCACATTGGCAATAACTTTAAGTTTTGGAGCCGTGTCCATGGCTTCGCCGTCAATCGGGTCGCCTCCCCACTGCAGAATGCCGTCCACATCGGCGATGCGCCTGAGAAATTCCTCACGCGGTATCGGCTCCTCTTCTACCCAGGCATCAACCTGGGCATATTTTGAGAGCATTTCGATAGCTTCCTGAGCCACCGTTCTGGTAACGAAGACCTTGACCATCTGTACCCTCCTTGGCTGGTATAATTCCAGTAACAGCAATGCGTTTCAGGTGTTCTTTATCATATCTGAAAGTCGTTTAGCTTGTCCAGCAGGCACAAGTGCGACTGCTTGACTAATACACAGGAGGAAAGTAGACTAATTTGGACTTGAAGTAAATGGTGATGAAATGAAAATCATCGGTCTGACCGGCGGTTTTGGCAGTGGGAAAAGTACGGTATCAAAGCTTTTAACCGAGCTGGGAGCGGTGGTGATTGATGCCGATAAAGTGGGACATGAGGTCTTCAAACCCGGCACCGAAGCCTGGCGGGTAGTGGTTGGTATCTTCGGCCAGGGAATTATCAGCACTGATGGGACCATCGACCGCCGAAAGCTGGGTAAGATCGTTTTCCGCAACCCTGATGCCAGAGCCCGACTGAACCAGATAATGCATCCCCGGATACTGGAGCGGGTAAAAGCCATGATTGAAGAATATGAAAGGGGCGGTGCTGATATAATCGTAATCGAAGCGCCGCTGCTTCTGGAGGTGGGGTGGAAGTCAATGGTCAGTGAGCTGTGGATAACCAGCGCCCCACAGACAACGGTAATCAGTCGACTCAGGGAACAAAGGGGCATACCTGAGTCTGAATCACTGGCTCGCATCCGTGCTCAGTTGACCGATGAAGAAAGAACCAGCCAGGCAGACGTGGTCATCTATACCGACTGCACCCTTGACGAACTCAAGGACAGAGTCCTAGAGCTATGGCTTGAACTGCGTTCTCGTATTTGACACTTGAGCATGGCAGCTGGTATAATGATTTGGTTTTTGTATTTGGAGGTTTACCATTTACGCAATAGTTGAAACCGGCGGCAAACAATATAAAGTGTCTCCGGGCCAGACAATTGAGGTTGAACGGCTGGGCGTGGCTGAGGGAAGCAGCGTGGAGCTGGATAAAGTCCTCTGCATCGCCGATGATGCCAAAGTAACACTGGGTACACCAACGGTTGAGGGAGCCAAGGTAATTGCCACCTCTCAGGGAGAGAGAAAGGGCGACAAGGTCGTTGTCTTCCGGTATAAACCGAAAGTTCGCTACAGCATAAAAACAGGACACCGCCAGTTTCATACCAGACTGGTCATCGACAGAATAGTCAGCCCCGGGGCAGCTCCGGAAGAGCCTGTGAAGAAGCCTCGTAGCCGCAGAAAAGGAGTGACCAAAGATGGCGCATAAAAAAGGAGGCGGTTCCAGTCGCAACGGCCGGGACAGCCAGCCAAAACGACTCGGTGTGAAACGGTTCGCCGGGCAGACAGTTAACGCCGGTACCATTCTGGTCAGGCAGAGAGGTACTCGCATATTCCCCGGTAACAACGTCGGAGTTGGCCGGGACCATACCCTCTTTGCTCTCATTAACGGAATGGTCAGCTTTGAGCCGGTCAGGAATAATCGAAGAAAGGTCAGCGTTTACGCCAGTTAGCAACCGTGAAAGATAAGATTCATCCCAAATATTTCAATGATGCCAGGGTTGTCTGTTCCTGCGGCAATACTTTTACCACCGGCTCCACCAGAAAGGAGCTGAAGGTTGAGGTGTGCAGCCAGTGCCATCCGTTTTATACCGGAGAAAGGCGTGTCCTTGATGCCACCGGCCGGGTGGAGCGTTTCAAGAAGCGCTACATGGTGAAAGACTAAATCAGCGCGCTGATTAAAAATGGGGAGCGGGTTTATCAGCACCGCTCCTTTTTCATTATCGGAGTACATTGATGAAGGCAAAGTTCTATTACGGGGGTCAGGCGGTAATCGAAGGGGTGATGATACGGGGCCAAAAGGCGGTGGTTACTGCCGTGCGGCGTCCCAACAGCGAGGTAATTACCAACAGCCGACCTCTGTCCTCAGTCTATACGGGCTGGGTGCGAAAAACGCCATTTCTGCGGGGAGTCATCGTCATCATTGAGGCGATGGTGCTGGGCATAAGCAGCCTTCTCTATTCGGCGAATGTATCGCTGGAAGAGGAGGAGGAGGAAATCACCGGGAAAGCAGTATGGCTGATGATAGCCACCGCAGTCTTGTTGGCTGTCGTCCTGTTTCTCATAATTCCACTTTTTCTCACCAGGCTGCTCAATCCATACATCGACTCGTCCCTGGTTTTTCATTTAATTGAAGGCGCCATCAGGCTGGCCATCTTCATTGCCTACCTGAAGCTGGTTGGCCTGCTGCCGGACATCAAGCGTATCTTCACCTATCACGGCGCCGAGCACAAAGTGGTGAACGCCTATGAACATGGGGCTCTGCTGGAAGTTGAAACCGTAAAAACACATGACAAAGCCCACGTACGCTGCGGCACCAGCTTCCTTTTCGTGGTGCTGGTGATTGCCATCCTGGTTTTCGCGCTGGTCGGCCGGCCGGCGCTGTGGCTGATGGTGCTGTCCCGTATCCTGTTCATTCCCGTGATTGCGGCCCTTGGCTACGAGTTCATCCACTTCGGCGCCAGACATACAAAAAACCCGCTGGTCAAAGCCGTGTTGCTCCCAGGACTCTGGCTGCAGGGAATGACGACTAAAGAACCGGGAGACGAACAGATAGAGGTGGCGCTTGCTGCCCTGAAGAGGACACTGGAGATAGACGCTGAGGAGATGCCTCAACCCTCATCTTGAGGTGTAACAATCGTGCCGTCTTCGTTTAGCTGCTGGAAAAAGCAGGTCCGGCTGCCGGTATGACACACGGGGCCGAGCGGCTTGGCCTTCACCAGAATCGTGTCACCGTCGCAGTCGGTCCACACCGAGCGCACTATGATTCGATTGCCGGAAGCCGCACCCTTATGCCATAGCTCCTGACGACTGCGGCTGTAAAACCAGACTTCACCGCTGGCAAGGGTCCGCCGCAATGCCTCTTCGTTCATGTAGCCCAGCATCAATACCTCGCCGGTATCCTCGTCCTGGGCAATCGCCGGGATGAGCCCCTGCTCGTTGAATTTCAAATTATCAATCGATTCCATTTCGTCCTACCCAATCTGGCTGAGGGCGGCGATAGCCTTTTTCAGGTCGATATCGCCGGTATACAGGGCCTTGCCCACAATGGCCCCTTCCGCGCCGAGCTTTTTGAGCATTTTGAGGTGGTTGAGCGAGGCTATGCCGCCGGCCGCAATCACCGGCGCCCTCGTGGCATCGATGACTTCGGAAATGGCGTTGAAATTGGGCTCGGTAAGCGTGCCGTCGCGGCTGATATCGGTGTAGATAAATCGCTTCACGCCGAGTTTTATCATGGCTTTGATAAGGGCAAGCGCGGGCAGCTCCGTTATTTGACGCCAGCCGTGAGTGGCCACCTGCCCTTCGTGAGCGTCCACACTCACCACAATCGAATCGCGGAACTTGCGGCAAGCCTCGGCAACGAGCTCGGCATTTTCCACCGCCGCCGTGCCCAGCACCACGCGCTCCACGCCTTCTTTCAGCAATTTCTCGATGGTTTCCAGATGGCGAATGCCGCCGCCAAGCTGCACCGGAATGAGAATAGCTCTGGATATCTCCCGGATAATGTCCCGGTTGCGCAGCTCGCCCGCCACCGCACCATCCAGGTCAACGATGTGCAGCCTCGGTGCCCCCTTTGCCTGCCACTTCAGGGCCACTTCAAAAGGGTCGTCTGAAAAGACTGTTTCCTGTTCGTAGTCGCCCTGGTACAGGCGCACGCACTGTCCGCCTTTGATGTCCACTGCGGGAATGATTTCTATGGCCCGGCCACCTCCCGTTTTCCCCACATTATAAGTGAAATGCGGTTACGAAGACAATTTATCTTGTTTTTATAGATCTCACCCCATTTGACAAAATAGTATCCTGATTATACAATCACCTTGTTAATGATGAGTTTCGCCATCGACCCATCGGGCGGTGAGCACAGGGAAAATCGATTGTACATGATGGTCGCTTGGATCGAAGATGACCGAGACGGCAGAGATGAAAAATACGGACAGAAAGTCTTCTTCGGGTATCGCGGAGAGGGCTTTTTTATTTAATGGAGTTGATTACGCTATGAAAACCATTGAAACAATTTCCGGGATGAGGCAGGTAAGAAAAAATCTTAAAGAGCCGGTGGGCTTCGTGGCCACCATGGGCTTTTTCCACGAGGGACATCTGAGCCTGGTGCGAAAGGCTCGCGCCGAAAATCCCTCCGTGGTGGTCAGTATCTTTGTCAACCCCGCCCAGTTCGGCCCCACCGAGGATTTTAACGCTTATCCCCGCGACCTCTCCCGCGACCTCGCTCTGCTGGAAAAGGAAGGGGTCGACGTTGTCTTTGCGCCATCGGTGGAAGAGATGTACCCGCCCGATTTCAACAGCTGGATAGATGTGGAAGGGGTAACCGAGCGACTTGAGGGCGCTTCCCGGCCCGGCCACTTCCGCGGGGTGGCCACGGTGGTGAATAAACTGTTCAGCATCATCCGGCCCAACGTGTCCTACTTCGGGCAGAAGGACGCGCAGCAGGCACTGGTCATCAGAAAGATGGTGCGGGAACTGAATATGGACATTGAGATAGTTACCCTGCCCACGGTACGCGAGCCCGACGGCCTGGCAATAAGCAGTCGGAACGTTGGCCTGAACCCGGAGGAACGTAAGGCCGCCCCCATCCTCCACCGCGCGCTGTGCCTGGCTCAAGAACTTTGGGGAAAAGGGGAAAAAGACGCGGAGAGCATCAGAAAGCAGATGCGAGAGCTAATCCAGCAAGAGCCTCTGGCAAGCATTGACTACGTGAGCATCGCCGACCCGGAGACTTTAGAGGAGATGGAGGAGGTCAGGACACCCGCCCTGGTCTCACTGGCGGTGAAAATAGGCAAAACGAGGCTGATTGATAACGTGGTGGTGGGGTAGCTTTTAACTTTATGCGGCGATATTGATTTAACGCTATTTAATTATACCAGCTTTGTAGAACAGTTCTTCAATGAGTGCACGAAATTTATGCTGTATAGGTTGTATATCTTTTTTACGACAATTGTAGAATGGGTTATGTGCTGACAGGTCACCCTTTTCTTTAAAAATACTTATATACATTTTAGCATTTTGTGATAAATCTATTTTCTTATTACTAACAGCTTGATTAATAATTCTTGACAGCTGTAAATAGTTACCCTCTGAATCTTTTATGCAATCTTCATGACCAATTTCTTTGAACGCAAGTATTAATAACATCTCAATAAGACGACGCATTAATACCGCAGTGCCATCATATATGGCATAGTGAAAAGACTTGTTAATTTGGGCGCTTATTTTCTCGATGTTTTGTCTTGTATTTTTATATAATTCAAAGGGAATAATATCATCTGAGTAGGCTTCTTCCGAGGGTGCTTTACGAGGTTTTGCGATTGCCTCGCTTGGAAGACTATCTATAAATTTACGTATATTTCGGATATAATGTAAATCCTCATTCATCAGGTAACAAATACTGCTTCATGCTCTTGAATATCTTTTCGATCTTATCATCAAGTGTATCAGCAGCGATATGTATCTCGATATTTAATTGAATTCTTGGTTCTACCCTAACCCCAGTTCTTAGCAGTGAATCCTGTTCATAATAGCGCGCTGGTTCTTCTTCTTTAGCTACTACGCCACCAAAATCAGCATGGCTACAAAACGCTCGAAATGTTGATAATATTTTTTCAAGTACTGAGCCTGATTTCCCTGTTTGCTGCTTAAAATAGCCTTCAAGTTCGTCTTTTGTAAGCGTTTGAGCACTAGGATAAGCTTTAAATAAGGCAGGATACGCTTTTTTAATCCCATCTGTTAATACTTGTTTTGCTATGGTTGCGTTCTGATACTTCGCATATAGTTCTAGAGGAGTGCCAGAAGCATCAATAAATTCCATATCTCTCAATATGGTTAATACTGCCTTGTATTGCGAATTCCTAAGGAGCCATGTATCTCTAACATAAGGAAAAGTTAATTTGTCTGGTCGACCCGTGCTTTGAATTTTCTTTAATATATTAGTTATGTGTGTAGGAGAATATACATAGCGAAATCCTTTGTTACCATTCATGTTTTCACCCCCTCACGTTGAGAAGCTTCACTTTATGTATATTATACCATAGATTAAGCTAGTGAATTAGACACTTTATTTAAAAGATAGAGATATAAAATCCTTCCTTGACACCCCTCTCGTTTTCCCCTTACAATTACTCTTGTGCCGAGGTAGCTCAGGTGGTAGAGCAGCGGACTGAAAATCCGCGTGTCCCCAGTTCGATTCTGGGCCTCGGCACCAAGAGTCTATAACGCCGAAGTGGCGGAATGGCAGACGCGGCAGTCTCAAAAACTGTTGGAGGGTAACCTCCGTGTCGGTTCGAGTCCGACCTTCGGCACCAGGAAGCGAAAAACCGAAGCGTCCCACCGCCAGGATTGCCGAGTTGTGTAGCGGTAGCACAGGGGACTTTGGATCCTCTAGCCCAGGTTCGAATCCTGGCTCGGCAGCCATGAATTTTAAATCAATTCCCGGTTCAACGAATTGATAAAGGAGAGGACATTGGCCGACTACGAAGAAAGAGTGAAGCTGGTAAAAGAGCAACTCAGGCTGGCCATCTACTTCGCCAGGGAGTTCATGGATGAGCTGGGCAAGGAGAAGGCGCTGGAGATAATCGAGAGGGCATGGATAAAGTACGGCGCCGATAACTGGAAAGGCCGGCTTGCCGGCATCCCCCCGGAGGATATAATCAAGACCATGGGGGAGTGGTTCAAAGCGCAGTCCGAAATCAGGTCGGAGCTCAGGGTCGTCGAGGCAACGCCGGAGCGCCTGAGCATCGAGTTCAGCCAGTGCCCGCAGTATGACGTCTGCCAGGATATGGGCGTCCCCGAGATTTGCCAGAGATACTGCGATTCGGATTATGGCGCGGCCGCCCTGATGCACCCGAAATTAAAGCTGGTGAGGGATAAAGAGCTCGCCCACGGTGCTACCATCTGCAACCACTCCTGGATTATGGAAAAATGAGCAAAACAAAGGCAGGCATCATCAACGTTACCGGCTATGCCGGCATCGAGCTGGCGCGACTGCTCCACGGGCACCCTGAAGTCGAGGTAACCTCGGTCACCGGTCGCAGCGCCGCCGGTCAGCCGCTGGGCGCGGTCTTTCCCCATCTCGCCAGCCTTGAACTCACCGTGGAAGAGGCGCTCGGCAAGGTTGACGTTGCCTTCTCGGCGATGCCGCACAAGGAAAGCGCCGAGGTCATCCTGCCGCTGGTCGAAGCCGGCGTGAAGGTAGTGGACATCAGCGCCGATTTCCGACTCAGAGACGCTGGCGATTACCCGCGCTGGTACGGCTTTGAGCATCCCGCCCCCGAGCTTTTATCCACAGCCGTCTATGGCCTGCCCGAACTCTACCGCAAGCAGGTCGCCTCAGCGCAGATTGTGGCCAACCCCGGCTGCTACCCTACCGGCGCCATCCTCGCCCTCGCTCCGGCGGTAAAGGCGGGGCTAATTACGCCGGACGTCATCATCGACAGCAAGTCGGGCGTTTCCGGGGCGGGGCGGAGCCTCAACCTGCAAGCGCATTACGCTGAAGCCAACGAGGATGTTTCCGCCTACTCCCTGGGCGGACACCGCCACCTGCCCGAAATAACGCAGGAACTGAGACGGCTCGGACTCACCAGGCCATCGGTCACCTTCATCCCGCACCTGATACCGATGACTCGCGGTATACTGACCACTGCCTATGCGCCGCTGGTCTCCGGTAAAATCGACAGGAGCGAAAAGGGGAAGGCGGAACTGCGCAAGCTCTACCTGGACTTCTACCAGGATGAGCCGTTTGTCAGGGTAACCGAGTCCCCACCTCATACCAAGCACACTTGGGGAAACAACCTCTGCCTGGTCTACCCCACCATCGACGAAAGGACCGGCCGACTTATTGTCATCAGCTGCATCGACAACCTGGTGAAGGGGGCGGCGGGTCAGGCCATTCAGAATATGAACCTGATGCTCGGATTGCCGGAGACAACCGGACTTGAGGCCATCGCCATCTACCCGTAAAGCACCACACTATTCTGTCTCACGCTCAAACACCCACCTGTAAGCTGACCTCAAGCGCGCGTCATTATCTACAGCACCGAGCTGGCAAAATAAGCCTCGTTAAGCCGTGTCATATCCCTTTCCCCTTATTTCAGCCTCAATGGCCTCAATTTTCGAACTCACGGTTAGCTTCATCACCACACCTGTGATAATGCCCGACAGCGTGCCAATTCACAACATTATGTCAATTATTATAGCGATTGCCTCCTGGTGCCCGCTCTGCTATGCTTTAGGACAATGAAAGACAACTTCAGGCGCTTCGATTACATTAAAATAACCATTTATGGTTTTGCCCTGGCTGCCCTCTGGAGCAGCCTGCACAGCATCGTGCTGCCGCTCCGGCTTCTCGACCTGGTTGCCGAGGCCGAAAAAAATACGAAGCTCGGCCTGCTCACCTTTGCCGGTCTAATCCTGGCGATGATTGTCCAGCCGATAGTCGGCGCCATAAGCGACCGCTCTGGCTTCAGATGGGGCCGGAGGCGACCGTACATTCTACTGGGCAGCCTGGTTGGCATCCTGCTTCTGCCCGGAATAGGCCTGTTCCAGAGTTATGCCGCCCTGTTCGCTATCTACTGCCTGCTGCAGATGACCAGCAACCTGGCACAGGGACCTTATCAGGCATTCATCCCCGACCTTGTCCCGCAGGGCAAGAAAGGGCTTGCCTCCGGCGTTAAAAGCCTGCTGGAAATTATCGGCGGCATTGCCATTGTTAGACTCATCGGTTATTTCATGGGCAATTACGTCCCCGGCGAGGGTACTCTTTGGCTATGGCTTGTGCTGGGGGTGCTGGCAACCGTTCTGCTGGGGGCCATGCTGGCAACGATAATAATGGTGAAGGAACCACCTGGCAGGATAAGTGAAAGGCAACCGCCCATGTGGAAAACCCTTGTCCGGAGTTTCAGGATTGATGTGAGAAAAGACCGTGATTTCATCGTCTTTCTCGTTTCCCGTCTTCTTATCTTCATGGCGCTGGCCACCATCCAGACGTTCGCTCTCTTCTACCTGAGGGACGTCATCGGTCTGGCCAACCCGGCAACGGCCACGGCGGACCTTCTCATTGCCGCAGGCGTCGGGATGCTGCTTTCCGTTTACCCCGCCGGAAGGCTCTCCGATAAGATCGGTCGCCGCCCCGTGGTCATTTCCTCCGGCCTTTTGGGAGCCGGTGGCATACTGGTCATCTTTTTCTCCACCGGCTACGGCGTGCTCATTGCCGGTGGCGCCATCGTTGGCATTGCCACTGGAGCGTTTATGAGTTCCAACTGGGCTCTGGCCACCGACCTCGTGCCCGGCGGTGAAGAAGCGCGTTACCTTGGGTTGACCAACATGGCGACTGCCGGCGGGGCAGCTCTGGCACGCCTCATCGGGCCCGTAATTGACTATTTCAACCGTTTCGATGCCGGCCTAGGCTACCAGGTAATGCTGGGAGCGTGCTTTGCCTATTTTGTTGCAGGCTCATTGCTGCTTCTTAAAATCAGGGGGCGGCATTAACCAAAGAAAGGCAACAGCGCTTGCCAGCCCAGGGCGGCCAGCGTTACAAAAACAACGTACAGTATCGTCCTGCCCAGTCCGCAGAAGAGGATGAATTTCCAGAACGGAAAACGGAGAATCCCGGCGGCAATCCCCACCAGGTCAAAGACAAACGGTACCAGCGAAAAAAGGATTATGGCCGTGGCTCCCCACCTCCTCACCCACCCTTCTACTCTTCCGTACATTTTCCCTCGCGCCACAATCTCCCGTCCACTGTAGCCGGCAATATAGCCGGTGGTCTCCCCGATGACCGCACCAATTCCTCCAAAAAGACCCACAATTATCGGGCCAGATAAACCGGTGCTGCTGTAGAGCAGAATTCCCAGATTGGACAGTATTACCAGGACCGCACCCGGGAAGATAATGGTCGCATTGCCGATGAGGCTGACGAGAAATGCTCCCCAGTAGAAATGCGCCCTTAACTCGGCCAGCCTCTCCGGATGGAGGCCGTAGACAAGCTGCAGAGTCACGGTAACAGCAATAACGAGCAGAAGGGCTACGACAAAGAGTAGTCGCCTCTGTTTGGATTTCTTACCCGGTTCAACTGGTTGCGTTTCCATGACCGTGCTGTTCGTTTCCGGCAGTGAACAATATGTAAACTGCCATTTGCCCGCCAAGCTTGTTTCTGCTATACTTGGCCCGTGTGCCCCCATCGTCTAGAGGCCCAGGACACTGGCCTTTCAAGCCGGCAACAGGGATTCGAATTCCCTTGGGGGCATTCTAATTCACCCACCGCCCCCAATGCAAGCGAGACTCAGGATGAACCGCGTAGAAAGGCTCCCCGGGAAGAACAATTAATCGGTGAACTTACCGGTTACCTCGCGACATACGAGAAGCTCGGCCTCTTCCTAGTGCGCCATCACCCGCCGCACCACCTATCGCTACCGCGGTGTACTTCTCCTGTACCAGAAATTCCTTGCCGAGGATACGCCATCGCTCGAGGCATCAAAAATATTCCTCGCCCACCTCCGCAAACAAGGCTACGCCCCGCCCACACTCCGCATCTACCGGATGGTACGGAAGTACGGCAACCTTGCCGGGAAGAATTCTTCTACGAAAGACCTTATAGTTTTAGAGTTTATAGAAAGGAGATACCCCGGTGAGAGTGAAGAAGCAAGTAAAGGACTTTTCTATTTTTGAGAAAAATGTCATATCTAAAGGACTGTGTACAGCATGCGGTACCTGCGTCGGTGTCTGCCCTCGAGGCATACTGGACATTGGCTGGGTAGCTGGAGATGCCGAACCGTATCTAGCTAAGCCGCCTTGCCCGAAGTGTGGGATTTGTGTTGAAGTATGCCCGGGTAAGGATATCCCGTTACTACAACTTGAAGAGATGGCGTTTGGTAGAAAAAGAGCTCCTGACCGGGATAAGGTCGGTGTATATAAGGAAGCTTTTTCCGTACATGCCGTGGATGCCAGCGTTCGCGAAAGCGGCGCAGCTGGCGGGGTAGTCACGGCTTTGCTCGCATTTGCTTTGGACAAAGGTGTAATCGATGCCGCTGAAAGATTCAAGACTATGGGAGAAAAGGAACAAGAGGCGGTCATCTCGGAGGCAAGAGTCTACAAACCTATTTTCCCATCAGGCTGGTCGATACCTTAAAAGAAAGGAGGGCAAGATGGTTAGCGAGCATGAAGCATGGCTTGGGTTAACGCTTGAGGAGCCAATAGATCCTGCTCTACCAATTTGTGACCCACACCACCACCTGTGGGATCGTCCCAACGACCGATACTTGCTTGAGGAGTTGCTACAGGACACCGGAGGAGGCCACCGCATTGTCCAGACCGTATTTGTGGAG
>SDBT01010315.1_pt1 | contig 15095 bp, 16 predicted proteins | sample 2277101 | NCBI WGS metagenome assembly SDBT01 (sample SAMN10404973, study PRJNA504765) | marine sediment metagenome | isolation source: marine sediment core GS10_PC15, 103 cmbsf | place: Arctic Ocean: Southern Knipovich Ridge | collected 2010 | reverse complement strand
CCCGCCGAAAATACGGCCAGGAACAGCACACCCTTCGCCGGGTCGCCCTCGATAACTGACAGGCCGATAATGCTGCCCAGGATCGGACCGATGCAGGGCGTCCAACCCGCCGCAAACGTCATCCCCAGCAGCAGCGAACGGCTGTAACCGGGGTTTGGCGACTCTTTGGGGTTCATGGTGTATTCACGGTTCATGAAGCCCAGGTTGATCACACCGAGCAGGTGCAACCCCATGAACACGAGGATCGCCCCGCCGATTTCCCGCATGTAGTGCGCGTTGTCGATAACGATATAGCCGACTAAACCGAGCGCAGACCAAAAACCGATGAAGATCATTGAGAAGCCTGCCACAAACGCCAACGCGTGCGTGAGGTTAATCATGCGCGGTGCCGGTTCCGGGCTCTCCCCGGAAACCGTCACCATATGCCCGATATACGCCGGGACGAGCGGCAGGCAACACGGCGATGCGAACGACAGAACGCCGGCCGCAAAGGCAATCAGGAGGGTCAGGTTATCGCCGTCCACTTCTCTCTCCTATGGCCCCGGCGAAGCCTCCGGGCCAGCCATCTCCTGCAGGCCTTCCATGTGGATCTGCACCGTCTGTGCCAGTTCTGTTCCCGGCGCCAGGTCCAGCACCATCTGCCATGCCTGGCTCGCCGCCTCGAAGTCCGGTGGCTCAGCGTTCGCATAGAGGAATCCCATGTTGTAGTGCAACTGCGGATCCTCCGGCGCCAGCTCCAGCGCCGTCTGCCAGGCAGCCTTCGCTTCATCCGGGCGGCCCAGGTTGTATTCCGAGGTCCCGACGTCTGTCCAGGCGTGTACGTTCTCCGGCTCCAGCGCCACCAGCTCGAGGAACCAGTCCAGTCCCTGCTGCCACTCGGCGGCCAGGAAGTACGCCTCGCCCAGTTCGAACAACGTCTCGGGATTGACCGGGTCCTGCTGGTACGAGGTGATCAGCTCAGCGACGCGCTCAGTGTCGACCGGGACGAATTGCTCGTCCTGGACCTGTGCGGCCGCCGGATCCTCAGAACCCTCTCCGACAAGGCCCATCTCCGCGATAAATACGGCCAGGAGAACGGCTCCACCGACGAAGAGCCCCAGCGCCAGCGCCATCAACGGCAGCCGGGCCCCTGCACGGACTGGCGGTGCTTTCCCGCGCCTTTCCTTGCGCGATGTCGCCGGGGCGGCGCCGGACACATCCGGCTCGACCGCTGCCTCCTCTTCAGGTTCATCTTCCAGCCCCGCGCGCAGGTCCGGGTCGGACAGCACTGCGTAGGCCTCGTCCACATGTGCGGCCTGCTCGCGCGCCCATTCCTGTAACTGCGGTGGCACGTCACCGGATGCCAGGTACTCGGAGAGTTCCTGGTACCGTGCTTCGATGTCCTGGCCAATTGCGTTCAGCGGCAGCCCCAGGACTTCAAAGTAGGTCGCGATTGCCGATGGCTTTTTTGGCGTGTTCATGGTCTCGTTGCCTTACTCCAGCGGAAGCGGCGTGTCCGTGCCTGGACCAATGTCGCTGAACTCCAGGTCCACCGCCGCCCTGATTTCACTTAGTGGCCGCCCTGCGGACGTCATCTCCCGCGCCCTCAGCGCAATATTCACGCACACGTCGCAGGCCGAGCCGTGATCTTCAAACTGGATGTTTCCCGACGAGCTCGTCGCCTTCACGAAACAGTCCCGCCCGCTCTCGTGCCCGCTATGGTCGCCGCAACCGCAGTAACACGGCATCCAGAGCATCACGTCCGGGCGGGCCAGCGCGAATTCATATGCCAGCACTACCTGGGCTCCAGCCGCCGTTATGTACCGCGGTAGTGCACCGTCGGTCCCTTGATTCTGGACGCCCGGCGACGCGCTTCCGTCGTCGGAGCCGCCCGCGAAGGCGAACAGAACCACCAACCCGACGACGACCACGAGCCCGGCGGCCCCGGTAGCTATCACGGCGGCGGGAATCCAGCGCCCTTCTGTCCTCTGGCCACTCATTACGGGCTCCTCCCTGTCGGACTAGTTCTCTCGCTGCCATCATCTGATCGGCACGCGTGCCATTCCATCCGTCGCGGCGCACATTCGGGGTACACAAGGTACATGCGGCGCTTGTCTGCCTTCGGGCAGTAGTCATGACGCAGGCATGTATCGACCGGTAGAGAGAACTGTGAACCGGGTGGTCTTCGAGCTAGGGTTCGCTCGGTCCGTAGTCCTCCTGATCGTGCGTCACCGCGTGACAGACGAGTGAACACGTCCGGTCTGCTGCGGACCAGCTGGGAGCGACGTCCCCCGAAGAAGGTTGCACGTTGGGAGCGAAGTTGACGCCATGGGAGTAGTCCTGGTTTTCGGGCCACGGAGCGAAGCGGGTGCTGTGCAGCTCGAAGTGACATTCGGCACAGAGAGAATTGCCTTGACCCGCACCGAGTGTGTCGATATCAAGTGAACCGTCGCCTCCATCGTCTATGTCCGACAGGTGCAGCCCGTGCAGCTCGAAGTTGGTGTCGTCACGTGGGGCCCTGCTTGAGTCGGAAAACGGAGCTGAGCCGTGACACAGGAAGCACAGCTCGAAGTCAGCGCTACTGTAGGCTTCAAGCGCTGGCTTCAGATCGCGATCGCGGTAGTTCGCCAGGAGGAGCCCCCGGTTCTCGCTGGCGTGCGGCGCCAGCTTGCCGTACCACGTGGGACTGCCCGCGGCCAGGCTGCCATTTCCGTGGCAGTTCAGGCAGCGAATCGTCGAGGCGCTGGTGAACTGCCAGAGCGAGCCGCCGGCCAGGCTGTTGTCCATTGCCGTGGTCGTGTTCTTCCCGGGCGCGAGCACGGGGTGGTACGAGGCGTTCGCGGGATCGAACTCGGCAGCCTTGTCCGTCTTCTGCTCCGAAGGCTTTATATAGGTCAGCAGCTGCGTATAGCTTGAGTGGCACTTCAAGCACAGTTCATACTCATACGCGAGGGGGTTCCGCCACGTCAACGGCGTCGTCGCGGCGACCCCGGCGGTCCCGCTCAGGGACCCGGACGCCAGCCAGCCTGTCCCCGTCACAACGGCGTCAGCAGGCGTCAGCGTATGCGGGTTGTGGCAGTCGGAACACTCCGCGTGTCTGTTCAGTACGCCTGAGAACTCATCTTCCCGGGCACTTGTATGAGTTGAAGGGCCCGGCCAGGCGTGGGAGTAGAAGCTGCTCGTAGTGGCGTCGTTGACGGGGACGCTAACGTCGGAGTACTCGGCGGCAACGTTGTACCTGGAGCCGGTGCCGTCGTGACAGGTGAAGCAGAGCGTGCTCTGGGGGACGCTTTCGAGGAGTCTTTCGTTCTGTCCCGTATGGTTGCGATGACAGGCGGCGCAAGTGTCCGTCGTGGCGCCGGCGCTGACGTGTGGACTGGGGGAATCGGCCGAAGCAGGCGACGGCAGGGCGGCCAAGCCCGAGAGACCAGCCAGCGCAACAAGTGCGATAGCGGCGATTGTCCATCTTGTCCTAATCGCCCTGCGCAGCGTCTGCACGGCTGGTCTCTCTGCTTCTACGCGTCACAGCGCTAGTACTCCGTGTGGCACTTGACGCAAATACCCCGATTGTTCATCTTCAGGAGTCTGCTGTTGTTGTTATCGGTCGTACCAACTCCGCCGTCCGGCCACTCGACCGTCGAAGAGTAGGTGCCCGTCATCAGCGCGTTCGTGCCGTGCGAGGCGTGACACGTGACGCAAGCGCGGTTCGAAGCTCCGTCGCTTCGGTGCTGGTACGTGTAAATGGCGTCGCCCGTATCCGCCGGCTCGATAGAAGTGGACAGATAGCGCGTGTGACAGGTGGAGCACCATGCGGACAGCTCGACCAGGGAAACGTCAGCACCCATGTACAGGTAGTTGCTAACGCCATAGTTCTTCGGGCTCGGCTGGTTCCAATCCGTCACGTTGACCGCCGCCGCCCCTGAGCCCGCCGGTATCGGCCTCAGTATCCGGAACTGGCCGTTGCCGTGTGGGTCATGGCACGAAGCGCAATCCAGCGTGTAGCTGGGACCTGCACCAGAGCCGATGGCTCCGTTACCCCAGAGGGTGCCGGCGGTCGTCCCGTCGATGGTGTGCCAGGACTGGACGGTTTCGCCCGTGGTCAGGGCCCCGATGAAGTCCAGCGTAGGGTCATCCGTATTGATGAGCGCGGTCTCAAAACCGCCGCCTCGCAGGGCCCCATACGTGTCCTTGCCTCCATAGGGCTCCCCGGACCCGTATCCGTAGTACTTACCCTCCGTGACGGCAAGGTCCGACCCGAGGCCGCCGTCGCCGTGACAGGAATAGCAGAAGTCCTGGACCGTGCCTGCCTCTTTCAGCAGGTACTCGTTCTGACCGGTGTGAATACGGTGACAGCTGGCGCACCTGTCGGGCGTGGCGTCTGAACCCGTGGCAACGTGCGGCCCGCCGTCAGCCGAGGCCGTCGTCGTCGTGCCACCAATGCCAAGGACCGCCGCCGTCAATGCGACGCCGGCAATAACACCCAGGAGTGCCGCCTTCGCCATTCCACAGCTCCTTTCTTGAGGGAAGCGACCGCCGGAGGGAGGTGAGGCTGAACCCTCCCCCCGGCTATCAGATCGCTAGATCACTCGTTGTGACACTTCAGGCAAATCCCGCGGTTGTCCATCTTCAGCAGGCTTGCACGTTCAAGATCGTTCGCCGGGTTGACAGTACTGCCATCCGGCCACTCGACCGTTGACGAGTCCTCGCCTGGCATCTGAGCGTTGCTTCCGTGCGAAGCGTGACAGGTGATACAGGCACGGTTGTTGAACTTGAACCCGGGCGATCCCCCGTAGCTACTGTAGCCGTAACCGGAACTCGTGTGACGCCACGTGAAGATCGCGTCGCCGGTGTCCACCCGGCTTCCATCAGCGTCGTCGTCCGCATAATGCTCCGCAAGGTAGCGGGTGTGGCACTGTGAGCACCAAGCCGACGTGTCCATCAGGATGCTTACCCCAGGAGTCCTGTCATCGACTATGGGGCTATCCGGAGAAACACCACCGAAGTACATATTGAGGTAGTCGGCCGTGGCGTAGTCAGCCGCGGCCTTCGGGTAGGTGTCGGGGATGGCGTAGCCAGGCCCATCGGACCCAGTCGGAACTTCCCTCAAGATGCGGTAGTTACCGTTGCCGTGTGGATTGTGGCACGAGCCGCAATCCAGCGTGGCGCTGGGACCCGCACCCGAGTTGAGGGCACCGTTGCCCCAATTGGTTCCTGCTGTCCCGTCAATCGCGTGGTTGGACACAACGGTCTCCGTTGTTGCCAGCACACCGATCGTACGGGAACCATCTCCGTTAGGATTACCCCGGGTCGATGGGTCTGTGGTGTCGATACGGGCTTCCTCGAAGCCCCCCGCTCTCAACCCCACATCAGTCGACCCCGTTTTGCTTCCATACGGGAAGCCGGCAGACGTACCACCGTAGAAGGTCCCTTCCTGCACCGCCAGGTCAGATCCCGGCCCACCCGTGCCGTGGCACGAGTAGCAGAAATCCTCGGCCGAGCCCGCCTCTTTCAGCAGGTACTCGTTCTGACCGGTGTGAATGCGGTGGCAGCTGGCGCACTTGTCAGGTGTAGCGTCATCGCCCGTGGCCACGTGTGGCCCGGCGTCTGCCGAGGCGGTCTGTGTACCCGTACCCAGACCCGCCATCAACGCCATCGTAAGACCGGCAACTATGCCGATGATGAGTGTCGTCTTCCTCATGTTTCTCATTGTTCACCTCCTCTCGTCGTGGCATCCAGGCAGAGAGGGCCTTGGCCACGCCCCCTGGAGTTTGGCTCCCTTGCCGCTGGTTTTGATACTGAGAATCAGGTTGTGCATCATCAGTACTCCCATATCGAGACGCGGTTGTTTCCGCGCTCTGCAACGTAGATCCTGTCGCGATCGTCGACTGCTATCCCGTTTGGGAACTGGAAGGAGATCATCCTTCCCGAATCGCCGTAGAAGGCACCTGTGAACTCGACGGGTACGCGACCCGCCGCGGCAGCTTCGGAATCGGAGATCCCATAGGCCTGGATGGACGCGCGGGTCGTGTCGACGATGAGCAGCCGGCCCTTGCTGTCGAACGCGATCCCGCGAGGCATCGCAAGGTCGCCCTTGCTCATGCCACGGCCGATCAGGAACAGGAACTGGCCGTCCTTGTCGAACGCCTGCATGCGACCGTTGTTACTGTCGGTCACGAAGATCCGGCCCTCGGAATCGACGGCGATGCCATTGGGGAACGAGAACTCCCCTGGACTCTCTCCCTGCGTTCCGAAACTGAGTCTCAGCGTGCCGGCGGGGTCAATCACCAGGATTCGGTGCTCTTCGGGCGTCACATCCGCCACGTAGAGATTCCCTGCCGTGTCGAAGGTCAGCGCCAGCGGGTGCCAGTTCTCGGCCCCCTCCGGTGGGGTGACCTGACCTTTCGGTGTCCCATCAGCCGAGAAGATGAAGATTGTCGCCCCGGCCCGGTCGCTCACGTAGACATCGCCAGCGGGGTTCACCGCGACGTAGACCGGAACCCAGTCCACAGTCTCGCTGTCCGGCGAGGAGAAAGACCCAAGCTCCTGCTCCCCCCGGCCGTCGTAGATGTGGATCATGCGTGCGCCGCCGGTCTCCGTGACGTAGACCCTGCCGTCCGGGCCTACAGCCACACCCATGGGGTTCTGTAGCCCCTCAAATGACGACACGTACGCGAAGGAAGGGTTTTCGAACAGGCTGCCGACGACTCCCGGCACGCCAGGAAGTTCAGCTATCGGCTTTCCGGTACTGCAGTACTGCCCGGTGATCAGCAGCACCCAGCCCAGCGCGATCAGAATGAGGACAAGGATTCCCGCTCGCAGGCCTGTCGACCAGCGGGATCTCGAGGAGTCGTCAGCCGGCGGATCTGGAGCCTGCCCGGGCCATTCAGTACCGGTCATGGCGTCACCCCTTGCTCCCTGTCATCGCCGCTCGCGGCCGTCGGGTGGTTCGCCGGGAGGTCCGACCCGGAGGTCGCGCCGGTCAGGCGGGTAAGGCCGCCTCTGGCGAGGAAGTCATCAGGATCGAGCCGAAGAGCCTGCTGGTAGGCGACGATCGCCGCGTCTTTTTGGCCCTGGATCTCGCGGACCAGGCCCAGACCGGCGTGCGCCTCCGCCAGGGTTGGGGAGGAATCGACCGCAGCTTCGAGCTTGTCGGCGGCCTCTCCGAGGTTGTCCTTCGAGTAGGCCGCCATGCCGCGGGCGTATAGAGCCTCACCACTCAACCCCTTCTGGTCGAAAACGTCAGCAAGCGCCTCGTAAGCCTCCGTGAAGTTCGGGACATAAAGCACCGCTCTCCCCAGTGCTTCCACCGCTTCATCCAGGCTCCCGCTTTCCCCGTAAGCCGTGCCGAGCAGGTACCACGCGTCCGCGTCGCTCCGTTCCAGCGTAGTCGCCTGCTGGAAGTGCTCCACCGCCTCGTCTGGCTGGCCCTGTTCAAGGGCCATGCTGCCGAGGTAGTAGTAAGAGCTCTGCACGAGCTTGCCGGAGATGTCCTCCTCCGCGGAAAGGTCAATGACGAAAGTGAAGCTCTCGTAAGCCCCTTCGAACTCGTCGGTCTCAACCAGCGACCGCCCAAGGCCCACGTGGGCCAGGGGGCTGTTGGGGGCGATCTGGACAGCCGCTTCGTACTGTGTCACGGCATCGTCGTAGCGCTGACGTCCAAAGTAGAGGTCTGCCAGCACCAGGCGGTTCGTGATATTGGAGGGGTCATCGCGCACATACTGTTCGGCGACAGCCAGCTCCCGCTGCGCCATCCCTGAATCCGCAGGACCGGACTGGCTAGCGTAGTAGTAGACCGCGAAACCCGCCGCGGAGACCACCAGCAGGACTGCCGCCCAGATGATCATTCGGTTCAACACCGAATCCATCAAACGGCTCCTGCCGGGCTTCGGGTTTATCGTCAAGGTTCCCTCCGCTATCTCTCCGGTCGACATCTCGTCCTCTGTACCTAGTCAAATCTTGCTGTTCTGAGGCGTTGGGCAACATGAACCTGGGTCACATGTTGGGTACAGGTTGAGATTGGGTTCAGGTTGAGATGTGAAAGGGACAAGCAACACCGGAACGAACTGGGTTAGGAGCCCGTGTGCCGCAGGCCAGAGTGGATCGCTTCCACCAGGTTGTCTGGAGCAGCGCTGAGAATCTGGTGCCGCTGGAACACATCCATGGTGTTCTCGTCCAGGCCCACGCGGATCACCGTCGTCGGCGGCAGATCCTTCAGCATTTCCAGGAAGAGGCTGTCCGCTGTCGCCTCAAGCACGATCGCCTGTGGATGCAGACGCCGCAACTTCTCGTGCAGGTCCCCGGAAGCCAGGAGGCACGTCACTACCAGGTCCTCTTGCGATCGCAAGAGCTGCCCAATCCCCTGACCGAACAAGGGATGCACGTAAAGCACCACTACCCTCGACCTGTGCATCTGTTAGTTGCTCCTGGCCGCATGCTACGGCCGCCGGCTAACGCTGTGTACTTGCTTAAGGGTAGATTGGTGAAACAGGAACTTGAGGGCCTCGCCGGACTCAGCGATACAGGAGGGATATAGCCCTGGATACAGGAAACGAGGAGCTAGTGCCCCTCAGGCGCTTCGGTTGGCGGCCGTACCAATCCTTCCCGGACCGCGAAGGCTGCCGCCTGCACGCGGTTCTGCAGGTGCAGCTTCTCCAGGATGTTGTGGAGGTGGTTCTTCACTGTCCCCTCCACGATGTACAGCTGCGCGGCGATCTCCGCATTGCTCAGCCCTGACGACACGAACTGCAGGACCTCTTTCTCCCGCTGTGTCAGCCCCGATCCATCTGTCTGGGCGGTCTCGGGCCGCGGGCGTTTCCGGAACTCGCCGAGTAACTTGCTGGCCATCGGCGGCGAGATCGGCGTCTCTCCGGCCATGACCCCCTTGATCATCTGGAACAGTTCATCAGGCTTCAAATTCTTTAGCAGGTATCCGTCCGCTCCGGCTTTGATTGCGTCGAACAAGTCCTCGTCCACGTCCGACACCGTGAGCATGATCACGTGTATATCCGGGCGCTGAGCTTTGATATTCTGGGTCGCCTCCACACCTGTGCAGACCGGCATCTGCACGTCCATCAGGACTACATCGGGGTGAGTGGCAAGGACGGTCTCCTGAGCCTGTGCGCCGTTGCCCGCCTCCCCCACGACCTCGAACCCGTCCTCGTCCTCGAGGAGCGCGCGCACCCCTTTGCGAAACAGCTGCTGGTCATCAACCAGGACCACACGTATCGCGCTCATTACCTAGCCTCCGCGTCAGAGAATATTACGCATACCCTTGTTCCCCGTCCGAGGACGGAATCAATCTCCAGCCGCCCGCCCACCCGCTCCACTCGCTCTCGCATCGTGAACAGGCCATAGCGGTTGAAGTCATTATCCAGCACGCCCGGGTCAAACCCCTTCCCATCATCCTCAATCGTGATCCGCAACCCGTCCTGCTGCTTCAGGCTCACGCACGCCTTCCGTGCGTTGGCGTGTTTGCGCACGTTCGTCAGCGCCTCCTGGACCACGCGCATGAGCTGCAGCTCAGCCTCAGGCGCCAACTCAAGCGTTCCCGAGCCGTTCGTCTCCACCCGGGTCGGTATCCCCGCCTGCTGGCTGAACTTCGTGGCATACTCCCGCAACGCCTCCACAAACCCCCGCCGCTGAGAGACCGACTCCCTCAACCCCAGGATCGTCTCCCGCACATCGGCGTACGCCTCGTTCGCCACGGACGATATCTCCGCCAACACGCGCTCTGTCTTGTCTGAGTCTCCCGCATTCAGGCTTACTCGCGCGCTTTCGGTCTTGAGATGCAGGTACCCCAGCACCTGAGCCAGACTGTCGTGCATCTCGCGCGCCAACCGCTCGCGCTCCTCAAGCACGGCGACCAGCCGATCCCGCTTCATCAGCCTTCCCTTCTCCACCTCGATCGCCGCCAGGTCCGCCATCGCACTCAACAGGCGTATCTCCTCCTTGCCAGGCTGGCGCGATCCGGCAACCGACACGCAAAGCTCACCGACCCGCTCACCCCGTATGACCAGGTCAGTCGCAATCTTACGGATCGCGGGGTTGTCCAGCGGGCAACCGCCGCCGAGAACCGGCCCAGTCTCAGGGTCCGGCTCTCCATCGACAACCGTCACCGGGCCACAAAGCACCTCCGGAAGGCCGCTGTGCGCCGCCGGCACGAGCTCTCCCGATTGACCGCCCAGGCACAGCGCTGCAGCGTCGCCGCCCAGCATTTCCCGCGCCCGGTCCACAATTGACCGCAGCACCTGGCGCTCATCGTCCAGCGCCGCGATAGCCACCGCGATCTCGTATAGCGCCTCCGACTCCTCATTCTTCCGTGCGATGCGCGCCTGCATCCGGCCGATGGTGTCGTAAAGGATCGTCGCGAGCACGATGATACCGGCGCCAAACGCGATGATTGACACCGCGTGGCCGTACGGGACACCGAACGTGGGCATCACGATACCCATCGCTGTAACCTGCACGGCAAGCAGGAACGCAATCGCCCCGATGATCGTCAACCATCGCAGCCGCCGCAGGTTCATGTTCGAGTCCTTCTAGTCGTCTCTTTCGGGCACCCAGGCCGCGCCGGCTTCGTGCGGCCGCCCACAATTGGCGCCGATCGCGTCTCCAGAGTGATCCGATTCATGGAGTGCTCGTTATCAAGGCGCGCAGACTCCGTGTGCTTGCCATGGCCTGATCCTCCCTGGAGGTATGGGCGAGGTCTATAACAGAGGGCTTGGCCTATAGATATACTGAATGCATAAGCACCTTACGCTGTCGGTGTTGTATCTGAACAGTGCCGTAAGGCACATGTCATGTGGTCTCGCCCCGAACGGCCCCGGCAAACCTGCTCCCTCCATGGGGTCAGGCGCCCACGTGCGGTCACTATGCCATCTGGAGGTCGCAAATATACCGGATGACATCGCGGCAACGCTGCCCGCGCGGCATAAGCTGAAATCGGTGAGGGATGTCATGTACTCGGGTTGGAAGGCCGTCCTGGAAGCCGATCTACGGGCGGCTCACGCCACCTTCAAAGATCTGATTCTCCGGATTTCAGCGCCGGGTGCTGGACTCCCCATTGAAGGTGAGTGGTCTGCGAAGGACCTCGCGGCTCACGTATCCTCCTGGGATGAGCTGGTGTATCTAGACCTCAGACGCGTGGCTCGCAGTCACGTTCCCATCGTTAGCTTGTTTGGTCCCGATGCGATCGACTACCTGAATACCGTCCTCATGCGCGGCCGCAAGTCGCTTTCGAGGAGGCAAGTTCTTCTCGATCTTGACGAGTGCTATGTGACTCTACAGCAGGTCATCGGCGTTCTGTCTGACGCTTTCTTTGAGACGGGTCTTGTAGGAGACCGGCTCGTACGATCTCAGATACTTCACTATGGTCTGCATTCATCGACTCTAGGAGGAACGACCTGTGATGCGGCGCCCCCTAACATCACCATCAGCGATCGCTTCGAACAGACCACACTGGTTCTGTCAGAACTCAGGGCGCCAATGCCGCGGAGGTGATTCGCGGTTCCTTAGCCCGACTGATTACGCCGCTGCCATCTCCCACGTCAACGCCCGCCACCGCGCCAGGAAGACTTGATGCCTCTTCGACAGCGTCACCTGCTCACCAGGCTGCCGAACGTGACGAGATCGTACTTGCCGGCTGCATGGCTGGTGACGTCGCCCCAGCTACTGCTGTCGCCGCTGGCTCATCGCATCCCACAGGCTTACTCGTCGACGGCGCTGTGGCAGAGGACGCACATCACCTCAGCGCGTTCCGCCTCGTCGGAGAGCAGTGGTCCGTGCAGGTCTTCGCCGCGAGACCTCTTATAATCGAGCATCGCCTTAGTCATGAGTGGCGGAGTTAGAGCCGCATCGTGACATCGTTGGCACTCGTCGTCCGCGAGATCTAGATGGCCGCCCTTCAACGGCGCCAGACGGCCCTCGCCGTGGCAGAAGCTACACTCCTCCCAACCTTTGACCTTGTGAGGCAGGGCCCGGGAAACCAGCGTCTGCGTCGCGTGGCAGAGCGAGCAGGTCGCCACGGAGAGCCCCTCGTGGTCCTTCGGGGAGTCGACGCGCTGATCGCCCTCATGGCACGAGGAACAGGACTGGGCGGCGGCGATCTGCGGCGCCACCGGGCGCGGCCCCAACCGCCCCGGATCTCTGTGACACAGGGCGCAGAGTTCCTGTGTGTCGGTGTCGCCGGGCACGCGATGAACGGCGACCGGCTCAGGCTGAGGCGCCGGCGCATGACAGCTGTCACAGGCTTGCTCCTGCGGTAGGGCATGGTCGTCATCGTCGGGCATGAGCCATCCGCTGTCAGGGAGGTGACAATCCTGGCAGAGGAACTGCTGCACGACGGCGGCCCGGTGCGTGAGATCGGCAGGTTCGGCGGCCGGCGTGGGCGTCGCCTCCGGCGAGGATGTCGGCATGGGCGTCACCGCCGGTGAGGATGTCGGCGTGGGCGTCGCCGCCGGGGAGGGAGGACTATCGGCGTTGCCATCAGCCCAGCCCAGCGGACCGGCCAGCAGAAGGCCGCCGACCACCAGTAGCGTGACAAGAGCCCGCGCTCTCATCATGCGAGTTCTCTTCCCTATCAGAACCGCAAGATTTCGGGCTCGATCCGTCCAGACAGAGCCGAGGGCTCGACGACTCCCAGCCGAACCGCGTTGATCCACCGGCGCCGCTCCGGCCGCTTCCAGAGAAGCCCATTCCAGGGGATGGTCCTCGGCGTAGCGCGTGGCGCTCATCTTGCCGGTGAAGATGGCCGGGTTAAAGGGGAAGACCCACGGCGCCAGATGCACATTGAACATGTGCATGACGAGGATCCATCCCGTAGCCAGTATTGCCTCGTCGGCATGGAGAATGAGGGCGACGCTTACAGCCTGGCCAGGCAAGAGCCTGGTGACAGCAACGGGGAACATCAGCATCAGCCCCGAGCCGCCGATGATGGCAATCCCCCAGAAGACCGCCCAGTAGTCGAACTTCTCGAGATAGTTGAAGCGGTCGAATTTCGGTTTCTCCGGCGCCAGACCCAGGAAGTACCGTATCGTCTGAAGGCCGTCGCGCAGGTCCTTGAACGTGGGCACCATCCTGAAGCAGCCGAAGCGTCGTTGTACGCCGATCCGATAGAAGAGGTAGCCGACGTGGTAGGCGCAATCGGCGAGCATGACGGTGGCGGCCACGCGATGGATTGTCCGCACGGTCTCCAGGCCGCCAAGGCTTCCCACCCACCACTGACTGACGCCGAGTTCGCTGAACCTCTGCGGCAACCCGGTCAGCGCCAGCACGATGAAGCTGCTCATCATGAGTGAGTGCTGGATGCGCTGATGCACGTCGAAGCGGACCACCTGCGTGTCCTTAGACTGCGCCTGCTGGCCCGCAGCGAGCGCGCCCGGTTGCGGTTGACTAGCCCGCGTGACCATCGCCTGTAGTCCCCGCCCCGCCGGTAAGCCGGTGGACGAACCAGCGCAGCATCTCCAGCTCAACGTGAATGATGCCGAACGCCAGAGTCGTCGCTGTCAGGATCATCAAGAAGATGCCGGCGACGTAGGCAGTCGACAGGAAGCCGGGCGAGACAGCCTTATGGAGCGGAGCGGCATCCAGGAACTTGGAGTTGGCTCCGGAGTGGCACTCCGCGCAGGCCTCAGCCCGGTCGTTCGCTGTCCATTCGTCGAGAGCCGATAGGTAGTGGGCATCGCCGTGGCACTCGCCGCAGGCCGGCCCTCTGTCGTCGCCCAGTTTCACCATTGTTCCGTGTGGACTGTCGAGGTACCCTTCGTGGGCCTCGCTGTGGCACTCCTGACAGGCGACCGCATCGCTGACCTTCAGCAGCCCCGGCCCGTCCCGCTTTTCGTGGGGCAGAGCAGACTGCACAGAATGGCACTCCACGCACTCCACACCCTTATGTGCTAAGGCTTCGAACGTCTTCTGATCAACGGAGTCTATCGTCCGCAGTTGACCGGCGCCGGCTTCGACTGTCAGCTCCTCGGCGTGACACGCGAGGCAGAGGCCATTCTCCGGATGGCCATAGTCCACGGGCGGCGGAGGGTCGGCAGCGGCCGATGTGAGGCCGATGAACCAGGCTGCGGTCGCTGTCGCGACAGCGGCGCTAATCCGCCACTTCAGACTCCGTTCCACAGCGTCTCCACCTTCCAGGCTCGAACGCTACACAGGCACAGCCAGGCGGGCAGCATAGCCACCTGCCGCTAACAGAAAGGCGCCACCAAATGCGGTCACCGTGCGCGCGCTGCCCAATGAGATCATCGAGCGCGCGCTGACCAACGGCAGGAAACCGTCCCGATTAAGGTCTCGGATCACCCAGGCGATCACGAACAGCCCGAGTCCCAACGTTAGACAGCCGGCTATGAACTGCAAGGCTGTTGTCAAGACTGCCATTGCTCATCACTCCTCTCGTTGCTCCCCCAGGGAGTCTTGTCACATATCCCCGGCGCTGACGATGCCGCGCCGAAGGGCGTACTTAAGAAGCTCCATCCGGTCGTGGAAGCCCAGCTTCTCCATCAGCCGGGCCCGCACGTTGTGAATGGTCCGCTCACTCAGGCGCAAGATCTCAGCGATCTCGCGGTTGGTGTTGCCGGCGGCCGCCAGACACAGGGTTTCCTTCTCGCGGTCGGTCAGGACATCGTAAGGGTCCTCCATCTCCCCCCGGCGTGTCTTGCACACGTATTTGCTGACGAGCATGGTCACGATGGAGGCGTTGACGTAGTTGTGGCCGTTGCTCAGGCAGCGGATGGCGTTGACCACCTCCACCGGCTCAGCGTCCCGTGTCAGGTAGCCATCGGCTCCGGCCCTCATCGCCAGGAGGAAGAATTCTCCAGACCCCCGGACCGCGAGCACCAGGATCCGCAGCGATGGAGTCTCGCTCTTCACTGTGCGTATCGCTTCGAGTCCATCCCCGTCGTCCAGGCAGAGGTCGGTGACGATCACTTCCGGCTTGATTTCGTCAATCAAGCCGATGGCATCGACGAGGCCGTCGGCCTCTGCCACCACCTCCATATCGCTCTCAGCGTCTATGATGGCCCGCAGGCCGCCGCGCATCACGGGCACCTCGTGGCAGAGCATGACGCGCAGCCTGGCTCCGCCCTCGCCCGATCTTCCGTTCTCGTTCATACATC
>SDBT01010314.1_pt1 | contig 15095 bp, 16 predicted proteins | sample 2277101 | NCBI WGS metagenome assembly SDBT01 (sample SAMN10404973, study PRJNA504765) | marine sediment metagenome | isolation source: marine sediment core GS10_PC15, 103 cmbsf | place: Arctic Ocean: Southern Knipovich Ridge | collected 2010 | reverse complement strand
GTACAACGACAGATATTCCCGGAAAGTGCTCTTTTAATTTTATCCAGGTTCTTTTCACCATCTGTTTCTAGGTAATAATAAGAAGAAACCAGAAATCCCGGAAAACAGAATCCACACTGAACAGCATTGGTTCCATCGAAGCAATCTATCAGCAGTTTTCCAAGTGGTTTTTCAGCGATTCCTTCGACTGTGTAAATTTCTTTACCATCTGCGTGAATTGCATTTAGAATGCAACTGGTTACCGGTTTTCCATCTAAGAGGACAGTGCAAGCTCCGCATTCACCCTCACCGCAACTTTCTTTGGTTCCCAATAAATTGAAATCTTCTCGTAGAATATCAAGAAGGCGTTTCATTGGATTGACGTCGATTGAAACTTGTTTTTTATTCAGGATAAAATTTATCTTCATTTTTCACCTGTTTCATTAACTCAAACAATATTTTCATATCTTGTTCCGTAGCTCCAGCTACGGAACATTTTTATTGCATAGCTGGAGCTATGCAACTAGGATCAATTGTGGCTTTTTGCATGTAACTATATATTCTTTCCGGCACAAGCGGATATTCATTAATAAATATTCCGGTTGCATTACAGAAAGCATTTCTGATAGCAGGAGCAGGATAATCCATCGGGATTTCGCCAAGACCTTTCGCAGTAGTACTGTCCGTATGAATGAACTCTATATCGATTTCAGGAATATCAAAAGTGGTTGGAAGTGCATAATCAGTAAATCCTTGCATTCTTCCGAAACCTTTTTTATAGAAGAATTCTGTGAGAGCGAAACCCAAAGCTTGTATGTTTCCACCTTGAACCTGTCCTTCTGCAATTTTCTGGTTTACAATTCGTCCTATATCAAGAGCATTCCAGCATTTCTTCAATTCTATCTGGTAAATATCAGCATGAAAGTAAATTTCTGTTACACACGCTGCCCAGGAGTAATCTTTGTACGCAACTCCCTCATAAGTTTTATCATCGAAAATAACGGAAGGATCCGGTGTGAAATTCATCCTGTATTCGCGTGGAAATTCATTTTGATGTGAATTAACATATTCTTCCAGGTTTTCAAATCCAAGTTCCTCTTTTATTTTTTTAGAAAGTTTACGAAGTAAATTACCAATAATGTAAATAGTTCGTGAAGCCACAGTAGGACCGCTATTCGGAGTTTTACTGGTATTGGGAAGTTGAACCCAGCATTTTTCGTAGGGATGATCTATTGCTTCGAAGAACATCTGGGCAAGAGTTGTATGCGCTCCCTGTCCCATATCGGTATTAGCTACATAAATTTTAACCGTTGCATCTTTTTCAATAATTACTTTCACTTCAGAATTAAGAACTTTTTCACCATTACCTGTATATCCACCACCATGATATCCGATGGAAATCCCGATTCCTTTTTTATCTTTGTGAGTTTTATTCCACTCTTTGAATTCTTCCAGTTTGTTTAAATAATCAGATTTTTCGATCACACGTTCAAGACAATCAGAAAGGTTATTTTCTATGATAGGTTGAGTAGTAGGAAATTCATCACCGGTCTTGAAGATATTTATTTTTCGGAATTCATAAGGATTAACTTTCAAGTTTGCAGCAATTTCATCTACATGTGCTTCCATTGCAGCAAAAGCCTGAGGCGCGCCAAAACCACGGAAAGCTCCATTGGAAGGAGTATTACTGCGGAATAGTCTCCCACGGATAAAAGCATCGGGAATACTGTAACCGCCGATGGCATGCAGAACGCCACGTGCTAGAACTACAGGTGAAAGTGTTTGATATGCTCCGGCATCCAATCTGTAATCAATATCAACTTTCATGATCTTTCTGGTTTCAGGATCTGTCCATGTATCTATTTCAATCCTGGATGGATGACGCTTTGTTGTTATCTGGATATCATCTTCTCTTTCTAACACTATCTTCACAGGTTTTCTACTTTTATAGGAAAGAAGTGATGTGATCCCAGCTAATAAGCTTGGGAAATCTTCCTTTCCGCCAAAAGCTCCACCGATCCCTTCGGAAGTTTCAACGACAGCTTCTTTGATGGTATCACCCATTATAGCTTCCACACCTTCCTTTACAAAGAATGGACATTGCGCATTTGCCTTAACGAACATGATCTTGTCTTCCGGTTGCCAGACAGCGATCATGCCCTGCGGTTCCAGGTAAGCCTGCTCCTGGTGTTGTGTATAATAAATTTTATGGTGGTGAACCCAATTCGGATCTGGCTTTTTGCCTGTTCGGTGATCGATGGTCAGTTCTCTTCCGAAGGCATTTTCTTCGTTATCCAGACATTCTTTAATATCAGTAATAGCTGGAAGTTCTTCGTAATCTATTTTGATTTTTCTGATAAACTCACGAAGTAGTTTTCTGTCAGGATGGGCGATTCCCATGATCACCTGTCCGAAATGAAATACTTCCTTCTCTGCCATATATGGCTGGTCACATTCCGGTTCCGGAACGATATTTTCACCCGGAATATCTTTTGCAGAAACCATTGTGAATTCGGAAAGATTGTATCCATCTGGGAAATGAATCTTTTTTATTACACCATGATGACAGGTAGAATAAAGCAATTGACCATGTATCATCCCTTTATAGGAATAATCATCTAAAAATTTCCAGGAACCATTTAGTTTTGGAATAGCATCTATTTTCCTGATGGATTTCATAAACTTCTCCATTCTTTGCCACAGACTTGCACAGACAAGCACTGACTATTTTTATTGCATAATGGTCTAATGTATTTGATTTCTCTTTGTAACAAACTCCTCTTAATCTCTCCTCAAACAAGGGAACTAAACGGAATTGGAAATCAGATAAATTACTGAACACAGCTCTGATTAATATCATTTATACACATCTTTTCTATGTGATATTTTTAGGACATATATTATTAATTCATCGTTTTTAATTTTATATAAAATTCTGTAATTTCGAAAACGAATTCTGAATTTATTTTGATGAGATAATTTTTTAGCATTTTTTGGATAAGGATTTTCCAACAAAGATTTAATTAGATTCAGTATCTTAGCCACATCATCGTTGGAAATTCTTCGGAGATCTTTTTTGACTGATGTGGCAAATTTCAGTTTATATTTTGCCATGAGCCTTTAAATCTGCTATAAGCTGTTCGTAAGTAATTGTCGGTTCTTTTTCTCTTTCTTTAATAGCTTGTAGATCTTCTGCATCTTCTGCTAGTTCAAGACGAATTGCCTCATCAACAATATCTGAAATAGAGCGGTTGGTTTCCAAAGCTTTAAGCTTGAGAATGTGATGAATTTCAGGATCGAAATAAACTGTTGCTCTTTTTGTGAATGATGCCATATTAACCTCCTTATCTTTACAAAAGGACAATTAACGTTATAACGTTATGACGTCAAGGATTAATTTCATCCAGACTCTTTATCGCCTTGGGTATCTTGATCACTTTCTGTACTGCTTTCAAATCCTTCAAACCGCTTCCAGTAAGAAGAACAACATTCTTTGAATTCTCGTCAACTTTATCTTGTTTGTAATACTTTAGCATTCCGGCAAAACTGGCAGCAGCAGCAGGTTCTGCGAATATACCGGTATATTCACTCAGGATTTTGGAAGCCGAAATAATTTCTTCATCTGTAACCGAAATCCACTCACCGTTATATTCTTCGACATATTTTTTTGTCATCCAGAAATTGCGGGGAATATCCACTGCTATGGAATCAGCAATTGTTGTACTTGGTTTGGAAATAAAAGTATCACACTCTAGGTTGCGGATGATATTATCACTTTTTTCAGATTGAACAGCAACAACAGTTGGAATTTTTTCGATCAAACCTAATTTCAGCAGATCTTCAAAACCCTTATAAACACCCGAAATGATGCAGCCATCACCCACAGGAACAAAAATACGGTCAGGAAGCTGGCGTTTCATCTGCTGGAAAATTTCAAAAGCAACGATCTTCTTTCCTTCAATAGTAAAGGGATTGTAAGCAGTGTTGCGATTATACCACCCGAATTTTTTAGTAGCTTCGATGCTGAGTTCAAAAGCATCATCATAAGAACCATCCACGGGAACCAATTGTGCTCCGTACATGCAAATCTGGATGAGCTTGGCTTTGGGTGCGGATGCTGGCACAAAAATCACAGCTTTTTGATTTTGAGATGCACATATTCCAGCTAAAGACGAACCTGCATTACCGGTGGATGCTGCAACTATTGTATCGATCCCATTCTCTTTGGCAAAAGCACAAACCAGGTCGGAAGCTCGGTCTTTGAAAGAAAAGGTTGGATTTTGGGAATCATCTTTGAGGTAGAATTTAACCCCCTTTGATTCCCCCTTGAAAAGGGGGATAGTGGCGAAATCCAGTTCATAAAGAGGTGTTTTTCCAACTTTTAAGAAAGATAAACTTCGTTCTGATCTGATCGGTAAAAGCTCTCGATATTCCTTTTCTTTCAGTTTATCGAAGAGTTTGTGTTTTTTATAGCGGGTTCTAATCTTTTCATAATCATAGAGAGTTTTCAAAACGCCTTTAGGTGGTTGAGTTCCGTCGTTTTCTTTTTCACATGTAGGACAGAGGTAAGTAACTTCGTCAGGGGAATAAGTTCTCCCGCAGGTTGTACATTCAAAGTAATATTTATCTTTCATTATTCACCACCGAGACCACTGAGATTCACTGAAAAGCCTTTTTTTTAATTCACCACCGAGAACACTGAGATTCACCGAGAATTAGTATTATTTTCCCCTCGGTGTACTTCGGTGTTTTCGGTGGTAAGTTTAATTTACCCATCTTTTAAATTCAAGTTTTTCTTTCGAGCCAAAGTTAATAACATAACCTACTTTGAAATTCGTAGCTTTAAGATAATGGATTAATTGAGCATTATGTATCGGTAAGATCTTTTGAACAACTTTCAATTCCAGAATAATTTTATTTTCTACAACAATATCAGCAAAATAATCACCAACTATTTTTCCTTTGTAATAGACCGGGATAGGTATTTGCTTTTGTGCAGAAATTTTATCAAATTCAAACTCATGCATTATTGAATTTTCATACACTTTTTCAAGGAATCCATTTCCAAGTGTTTTATGAACTTCAATAGCACATTTAATAATTCTATCCGAAAGCTCTTTATAATAAATCATTAAAACCTCTATAATTTCGCCATCAAGAACTCAAAATATTTGTTAGTTTTTCTCGGTGTTCCTCAGTGTTCTCGGTGGTAAGTTTTCTTATTCATATTCCTTCAACAATCCGGTTCGTTCATTGAATTCCATTATTTTTTTATCCCACTCGTCAATTTTTGCAAACTGATGTTTCCAGTAATTATCATCATACCATTGAGCATTCAGTTCTTCCACGCTTTTTCCCTGCTGTTCAATCCAGGTAAAGTATTTCAGATTGTGCATTCTTCTCTTTTCATAGTAGGTCATTTCTATCAAATGATCTATTCCAATTCCCATCAAGTCTGCTTCATAAACGATTGCTGCTTGTTTAGAATCAAATTCATTAAATTTTTCCCGTTCTTCTATGATACGTGATTGGTACATTTCCATGGAATCTGTAGCAACTGTGAAAATGACATCATCTTCGTTCATTTCGTAATATTTTGCCATCTTGATAGCACCCATCAGGTTAGCGATAGAAGATATTCCCAGCAGATCGAGTTTTTCCAAAAGCTGTGGATTAACACCTTTTTCGATGAGTAATTTTTTACCTTCCGGTTCATTGAAAAGCCGCATTATATGCATATTCGGTTCATCATCTATGCCTGCCACCATATCCATATTCTTGATATTATGTATCCAGGGAATATGTTTATCGCCAATACCTTCGATGCGATGACCACCATAACCGTTATAAAGAAGGGTGGGACATTGCAGTGCTTCGCCGGCACAGACTTTGAAAGTTGGATATTTTTTTCTTAAATATTCTGCACAACCAAGTGTTCCGGCTGAACCTTGCGTAAGGAAAAGTGCGCTGAACCTTTGTTCACCTTTTTTCTCAAGTTCGAAAACCTCTTCCATAGCGGGACCGGTGACTGCATAATGCCAGAGTGCATTCCCGATTTCACTGAATTGGTTCAGGTTCACGATTTCATCCGGTCTGGCATTACATAATTCTTTAGCTTTATCGTAAATTTCTTTTACATTGCTTTCACAACCGGGAGTAGCATAAACTTCTGCTCCGATCTTATGAAGCCAGTCAAATCTTTCCTTACTCATTTCCTCAGGTAAAATTGCAATTGAATGACATCCCAGCAGGTAAGAATCATAAGCTCCACCACGACAGTAATTACCGGTTGAAGGCCAGAGTGCTTTTTGGGTGGTTGGATCAAATTCTCCACTTACAAGTTTTTCTACAAGTGGTCCAAAAGTAGCTCCTACTTTATGAGAACCTGTTGGGAAGAATTTTCCGATCAACATTAAAATACGTGCATTAACTCCAGTGAGTTCTTTTGGAATTTCAATGTAATTGACTTTTCCAAATCCGCCACCGAATTTAACCGGTTCGTTCTTCCAGGTTATTCTGAACATATTCAATGAATGCAAATCCCACAAACCGATGTTTTTCAGTTTTGCCCTGATCTTTTCCGGGATCAATTCCGGGTTTCGCATTTGCTTGTAGGTGGGGATGATAATGTGTTTTTCACGACAGCGCTTTATCGTGTTTTCTAATATTTGTTCTTTGGTTTTCATAATTACCTCACAATTCTTGTTCCAGCTTGACCGGCAACTGCATCAGCAATTAATTCGGGAGTAGTTATTATCACTTCCTTTCCACCACCTTCCAGAAATTCAATAGAAGATTCGATTTTTGGCAGCATACTTCCTTTCATGAAATGTCCTTCAGTGCAATAGCGTTTTGCTGCAGCCAGTGTCATGTTGGAAATGGCTTTTTCATTTTCCGTTCCAAAATTAAGATATACCTGTTCTACAGCAGTAGAAATAATTAGATAATCTGCTTTCAGATTTCTTGCCAGAAGAGATGAAGCTCTATCTTTATCGATCACGGCAGGAACACCGTTCAGATTTCCATTTTCATCTTCAATAACAGGGATCCCGCCACCGCCAACAGCAATAACGATAAAATCATTCTTGATCAAACAATCGATGGCATTCTGCTCGATGATCTTAATTGGAATGGGGGATGCCACCACACGTCGATAACCGCGACCAGCATCTTCAACGATATCCCAATCATATTGCTGTTTTTTATTCTCAGCTTCTTCTTTGTTCAGGAAAGGACCGATCGGCTTTGCAGGCGTATGAAAAGCTTCATCATCCTTATCGACTAAAACCTGAGTCACTACAGTAGTCACACCTTTAGTGATCCCTTTTTTGTTTAGAATATTTCCTACAGCCTGCTGTATCTGGTAACCGATTGCACCTTGTGTATCAGCTCCTGCTGATGGAAGTGGAACATCGTGAAGCTGATCTTTTGAAATTTCTGAACGAAGAAGTATGAAACCTACCTGAGGACCATTTCCATGCGTTACAATAACTTGAATATCCTGCTCGATCAATTTAACGATATGTTGAGCAGTTTCTTTGATACAATCATACTGATCGTTAACAGATTGATGACTTTTATCTTTGATCAGGGAATTTCCCCCGATCGCTAATACTGCTAATTTTGACATTTGCTTTTCCTCCAGATTTTTAAATATCTACTTTCATCCCGGCAATAGTCATTGCCATGATAGCTTTTTGTATATGAAGTCTATTCTCTGCAATATCCACGATGATCGAATTTGGTCCGCTGGCAACTTCATCTGTAACTTCTTTACCTCTATCAACCGGCATGGGATGAATGTATAAAGCATTATTTGTGCGACCTATTCTTTCCTGGTTACAGATCCAGTCTGTCATTTTGCTAGCACGGGCAATTTCAGCTTCTTTACCGATCTTGTAAAAATCCGGTCCGAACCAGTTACGTGAATAAACGAATTCCACATCGTTTGTATAGCCTACATCGGGATCATTGATTATTTCAAATTTTGTTCCATTAGCTTGGCAGTTTGCTTTCACCTTTGTTATTTCTTCTTCAGGAAGATCGTAGCCTTTCGGAAAAGCAAGTTTCACATTCATTCCCAAACGTGAAGTGATAAGCAGATTCTCATGAACAGAGCAGTAAGAGCGTGCTAAAGAACCATGAGCCCAGGTCATCAGAATAGTTTTACCCTTCAATTCGCTTTTGTGCTCCTGCATTCCCATCACATCGGAAAGTCCCTGGCAGGGATGATATTTATCATCCGCCATGTTGATAATGGGAACATTCATCCATTTGGCATATTCACGCAGCAGAGCATTACCATCGCCATAATTTTCTACGGAAGTTTCCAGAATCCTAATTCCCATTCCGCAGGCATATCTTGCCAGAACTTGGGCTGCATCTTCGATTGTTTCTCCTGCCTGCACTTCCACACCACGACTGGTTTTTTTCAGGCGCATAGTTTTTGGCTCTAGGAATTGAGCATGTCCACCCAGTTCCGTAGCTGCCGATTCAAAAGATATCCGTGTTCTTAAAGACGGATTAAAGAAAAACATCAGGAAAGTCTTGTCTTTTAAAAGCTTATTGTATTTATCTCCATAACGGTCTGCTTTCATTTCTTTGGCGAGTTTCAGCAGAGCATTGATCTCCTGCACTGAAAGTTCCTGAGTGCAGATTACATCTTTACCTTTCATATCTATTTGCATTTTTTTCTCCTTATTTTTCTTACCTTGAAAAAGTTTATAAGAATTTTCTTCCTGCTGAACTTTTTCAACGGTTTCATCATCATAACCTATTTTCAGCTCATAATCATCTCAACCATTGAAAAGGCTAATTGGAAGAAGTCCTCTGAAAGAAGCCGTTTTCAAGGTTTTGTGTCTAACCTTGAAAAAGTTTATAAGTAATTCTCTTCCTGCTGAACTTTTTCAACGGTTTCATCATCATAACCTATTTTCAGCTCATAATCATCTCAACCATTGAAAAGGCTAATTGAAAGAAATCCTCTGGCAGAAGCCGTTTTCAAGGTTTTGTTTTTCAAGGTTTGTTAATTCTCGAAAACAAAGAACCAATTTGAAAATGTGGAACTCTAATCATTTTATCTTCTTTTTGATATTTACCTTGATGAACTAAAAATGATTCTTCGGTTCTATATTTTTTCTCAAAAAATTTGATTCCATTTGGTACAAAGTTAGATTTATAATCTTGCCATTTAATCTCGATCGCAAATAATTTTTCACCATCGATAATAAAATCAACTTCGTTACCGGATTTTGTTCTCCAATATTTAATTTCGTCCAGCAGATCGATATTCTTCAAAAGTTCTGCAAAAATACCATTTTCCAGCAATTCTCCTCTATCATTTCTATCCTGAATTGAATTAAAATTTCTCTGCAAAATATTTCTAATTCCATTATCTAAGAAAAAAAGCTTTTGCATTTTAGAGATTTCTGTCGATTTATTGGAAAAATACGGGAATATCCTTTTGATGATGAAAGTATTTTCCAGGATAAAAAGATATCTTTCCAAAGTTTGCCTGTTAATTTTCAAATCGTTTTGGACCTGCTGCAAGTTTAGAAGCTGTCCGCACTGATTTGCCAGCAATTTCAAAAGAAGATTAAAAGCGTGCAGGTTCTCTATCTTAAAAAGGTAGGAAATATCTTTAAAAATATAGCTTTGAACGATTTCATTCAGTAATTTTTCTTTAACCTTTTTTGGACGAGTGAGAGCAATTCGAGGGTATCCACCGAAAGTTAGATATTCGAAAAATAGGTTTTGGATTCTTTGATGATTCAAAGAAGAAATATGATTGTTGTTCAGAAGTAGCAAATATTTATCTTCTCCGATGAAATCTAAATATTCCTCAAAATCGAGAGGTAAAATCTGAAATTCGATTTTTCTTCCAACAAGTGCATCTTTGAATTTCTGTTTAATCTTCAAAGTAGATGAACCGGAAGCAATCAGCTTGATCTCCGGATGTTCATCGACTAAAAGTTTGATAAGATTTGATGGATCGTCCAAATATTGGATTTCATCAAGAAAGATAAAATTTCTTTTATTCTTATCAATACCTTCTTCATAAAGAAAATCCAGAACTTCATTAAAATCTTTATTAAATTGTTCAAAGAGTTCTCGATGCTCCAGATCAAAGAAAAAAGTGTTGTGTTCAGTGTTGAGCTCATTCTGAAGTAATTTCATTATTGAAGTTTTCCCAACCTGCCTGGCACCAATGAGAATAATCGCTTCAGGAAATTCTAAATATCGTTTTATCATATCGATAACTTTTCTTGGTTTTAGCATTTTATCCTACTATTTTTACATACCTACATAAATTTAGTGGACTTATTTTTATACACGTCCATCTGTCAAGTTTAAAAATTACCTTGAAAAGGTTTAAAAGTATCTTCTTCCTGCTGAACCTTTTCAACGGTTTTCAAAATTTTTAATTTGTGAAGTCTTTGAGACTTAACAAATTTATGATTTCTTTGTAAAACTTCACAAGTTTTTGAAACTTGTTAAGTTTAAAATACAACCATTGAAAAGGCTAATTGGAAGAATTCCTCCGGCAGAAGCCGTTTTCAAGGTTTTTTACAATCTGCCACCCATCAAAAGTGCCATTATCGCTTTTTGAGCATGAAGACGGTTTTCCGCTTCATCATAAACCACACTTTGCGGACCGTCGATAACGGCATCTGTAACTTCCATACCTCTATCGGCAGGAAGGCAATGCATATAAATTCCGTTCTTATCAATAAGCTTCATTTTAGCTTCATCGCATATCCAGTGTTTATTTCTTTCAAAAAGGTCTTTCATGCCATCCAGGTTTTCTTCTTTGATCTTTTTGCCAGTTTCATCCATTTGAGCAAAGAAGGGAAGAGCACCCCACGATTTAGGATAAACTACGTGTGCACCTTCAAAGGCAGCTTCCATATCGTCTGTTTCTTCAAAAGTGCTGTTATTCATTTCAGCATATTCATGGCATTTCTTGGTAACTTCAGGATCGAGTTCGAATCCTTTTGGTCGCGCCAGGACCACATCCATTCCCAGAAGTGACGGAGCCAGAGCAAGACTTTGCGGAACTGCAAACGGTTTTGCTGTGGAGCCGGAATACGCCCAACTGATAACGAATTTTTTACCTTTGAATTCACCGAATTTTTCTTTGATCGTAAGCATATCGCCCAGTGCCTGGCATGGATGATAAACATCACATTCCATGTTGATTATTGGAATATCGGAATAGTGTGCAAATTCCTTCATTGTTTCGTGAGCAAATCCATAGATCCATTGAGACGGTGCACCATACATCCTGATGGCAATCGCATCTCCAGTTCTACTGAGAACCTGGGCAACATCGCATATTCTTTCGGTTTGATAAGGAACTTCAAAACCTTTACGGGCGGGAGTGTATGTTTTTCCTGGTTCAAGGTCAACGTGGAATCCACCGAGTTGTTGGATACCTGTGGCAAATGTACTTCTGGTTCGAAGCGAACTATTGAAGAACATCGTGTAAAGTGTTTTTCCTTTTAGGATATAGGATGTATCTTCATTCATTGCATAACGTGTTTTTAATTCTTCTGCCAATCGCAGCAAGGTTTCCCATTCTTCTTTTGTATAATCGATTTCAGGACTGAGCCAGTCTCTTCCTAAAAATTTGTTCGTACGCATAATTACTCCTTTGAATTTAATATTTTATATTGAACCCGGTGAAATATTCAGCAAGCTGAATTTCACAGGTCAAGAGATTGAATATTTTTTAGATGGTTTGAGTTTGTTTTTTGTGAAACCTTCCGAATGGTTACAAACCTTCGGAATGGTTGGGAAATATCAATATCAACCATTGCGTCCATTCTCCGAAGTATTCTACGAAGGATGAAAAGGTCTCGTTCCTCGACCATCAGTCAATAGCCTGACACAGTTCGCAAGGTTTTTATAAGCAAACTCAATTAATTAGCGGATAAGAAGATACAGGATAATCTGCGGATTTTGTAGATTTGGAATAATGGCGGAAATAAGTTACAAAATTGTGAATTGTCTATCATTTTTTATTTTTTTGTTCGTAAATATTTCAGAACTTTATCATTTACTGTTTTCGCTTTTTTGTTAAAATATTCAATTAGCTCTTCTTTTGACATATTTTTTGTTGCTAAATACTCTTTATCCTTGATCTTACGAACCATATCAACGGCTTTAATCGATTCCATAACTTGTTACCTCTCTTGGCGAAAAAATCTCTGATTGTTTATATCCATTCTCCAAATTTACCGAATTGAATAATCTCATTTTGACAAAGGAATATTGTGTAAACACGCATTAGGTATTTTTGATAAATCAAACGGTAGATATGCACCAGGTCCACCACCCTCATACGGGTTTATCCTAAAATAAATTTTCAGTAATGCTACACTTCTTGCCTCTTTTGAAACATTATCAAAAGTGAGTATTGCTCTCGTAGGAACATCGGAAACAAGCAAAATTATAGGATTCATTCTCTCTTTGTTCGCGAGCTTAATTTCTTTTACATTATATTCATTCCCAAAATCATCAAACATTCTGGAACTATCCCAAAGTAGTTTAAATTTTCTGTCTTTTTTATCATTATTTGTTATCAATAAATCACAAGTTACTCTACCCCCTGATGACATTTCGCATTTTATAATTTCAAATGTAAAATTTTCTGCTTCTACTTTTTTCAATACTTTTTTAAAAATTTCTTTCTTTTCCATCTGCTCTTCAACTTCTTCCTTTTGAACAGTAGATATTATTCCCATCAACTTTTCAACCGTCTCATCTTTTACAATTCTTGTTCCAGCTACTCCAAATACTTTCCCCGTTTCTGTAGAAATTATCCGGGCATTTACTTTCAAACTTTTACCAAGGTCAGTTATTGTACCGGATACTATGGCATCAACTCCTATAATGCGACCTAATTCTTTTGCTGAATTTTCATCAATTATTCCTGTAATAGACAACTTTTGTTCTGATATGATTTTGTTCAGTAACTGTCTTTCTACTACTTCAAACTTCTTGGTTCTAAAAAGTCTTGTAATCAGTTCCTCAGCAAGATATTTGCCGAATTGAGTAACATTTCCTTCAAGGTCAGAAAACTCTATTACAGCAATCTTTTTCTTTCCTTCCTCAGTAATACTGTTGATAATTTGTGTTGTCAGATCCGATAATGAATTATCTAAATTATTGGTGATTTCAGGTTTTTCAATAGTTTCTATTTTAGCAATGGATTGTTTTTGATTAGTAGCACAGGTTGTGAGTAGCAGCAATATTACTATAGGAATCAGTTTCTCTAAAATGCATAATTTTTTTAACATTTTTACTCCTTTTGTAATTGTAATTTTTTTATATTTATTTTCCATTTCATATTTGAATTTCTCGTTCAAATACATTTTTTTCCGGATGAGGAGTCTTTCCAAACATTGTTTCAAGTTCGACCTGTTCTTCATCATCTATTTCATGAAGGCTATATTTTTCTAAAGTTTCAAGCATTATTTCTTTGATTAAAGTCTTAATTCATAAATGGATAGATCTGATATTTTCTTTGTAACATTCATTTTTTACCTCTTCTTTTTTTTATCAAAAGATATGGGTAATTTCTTAAAATTATTGAAATCATGTCAAATAAGATTTCCATTTCCAGTAAAATGAAACTAACTAATCATCAAATCTTTCTCAATAAAAGTATCGTAAATAGTTATCTTTAACTAATAACCTCAAAACCGACAATTTGAAAATGTTTGTCCAATGTGCATACTTTGTTAATATTATAATTTTTCATCAGGATAAAAGAAGTGCAGTCAGTGAAACTGAATGAATGTTCTTTATACTTATTCATCATTTGCCAGGCATTAAAGTCTATATCTTCAATGATTCGGATAACATCGCAAATTTCATTATTCCACAAAGCATCTATAAAAATTTTAAATTTCTTTAAAGGGATCTTACGGACACGAAGTAGAGTAATTAATTCATCCAAAATATAATTCGATGTTACGAAATGCTCGGTTCTTTTTTGGAAAATTTCCGTAATTTTTTTGTAGCTTTCATCACTATCATCGATAAAAGCATAAAAAGCACTCGTATCTATGAACAACAAATTACTTTCCATAGATTAACTCATCTATTTTGCTCGAAGTATCTTTATAACCGGATTTGAATATTCCGTTAAATGTTAAAAATTTTTTCTTTTGGGATTCGGTTTTTTTCAAAGTATTATCGAATAATGGCAAAATTATTACTTCAACTTCCTTACTGTTGAATCTCTTTAGATCATTTAAAGAGATTTTACCATTTTTTACTGTCGTTATTTTCCTGATAGCTTCCATTTGAACCTCCGATTTTTTTCTATGGACAATATGAAATTAATGCTAATTTAGGCAATTAATTTTATAAAATATATTTTTTAATTCCTTATGTCAACCACGTTTTGCATATCTTGTGTGAAAAGAGTGAATTTTCTTTTTTAAAAAATCTCAATTTCAATTTATGAAAATTTAATAAATTATTTCTTTATTACGTTAGGAAAATCTCTACTAGCGTGAATTATGTTTAGAACAACAATACTATTTTCATAAAAATGATACACAATTCTGTAATTCCCAAATATTATTTCTCTGATATTTTCCTGTTTATATTCTGGAACTATCCTGCCAATTTCTGGAAATAATTTAAGTTTTTCAACCTGCTGGATAATCCTTTCAACAAATATTTGTCCATAATATCTTGAATCCAGCGATATAAAATCCTTAATCGCTTGAAGACTTTCAATAGCGGGTTCTGTCCATTGTATGTTCATGTATTTAAGAATCTCTTTTTTACTTCCTTGTGAGATTGGATTTTACCTTCTTCTTTCGCTTTTAAACCTTCCTCAATTTTTTTTACAACATAAAGTTCATAAAAAATTTCATCCCATGTTGTATCTTTTGGAAGATTTAAAATCATTTTTTCTGCAACTTGTTTTACTGTTTCCATAATTTATCTCCAATACATATTTTTACATCACTAAATATGAGTAATCTCATAAAACAGTGTAAATTATGTCAACCACGTTTTATATTTTATTGCACTTTTCTATTTAAGCCGTTTCCACATTTTCTTAGCGAGTTCTGCTGTTTTGGCTGCAAGAGCTG